>P_1C_Liq_1_UnCtyDRAFT_1000224_pt1 | contig 13289 bp, 11 predicted proteins | sample Pon1CUnioCityCA_2_FD_10230 | JGI IMG/M metagenome (IMG submission 10230) | reverse complement strand
AGATAGGGTATCAACATATACAAGACCAGTTACAAACTCACGGCGATAACCTTTTAGACAATATCTTGTTTGACTTGTTAACAAATAAAAATAAGACAGAAAGAGAACTAATGCAGTCAGACGAATTCAGGTCATTACACAAATCCCTAACCAGGTTCAAAAAAGAAAATACATCACCAGTTTTATGCACCCATAGAGTAAACGAAGATAATAAAGTAATACGAAAGATGAAAGAACTAGGGTTAACTAATAAAGAAGGAAATAATGTTAAAGTACTTCTTTGCCCTGCATACTTAGATGGAAATGATGGGTTGTTAAACCTCTCATACTTTGAAATGATAAGTGCTTCAGACCTAGGAATATATCCAAGTTACTACGAACCATGGGGATATACACCTATAGAAACAGCTAGCATGGGCGTCCCAACAGTAACAACCGACCTCGCAGGATTTGGTAAATACATAGAAAAAGAAAGTGAAACAGTTCCAGGTGAAGGGGGTATACATGTCGTGCCAAGATATAAGAAAACACATGAAGACGTTGTCAAAGCTTTAACAAATACTCTTTTAACCTATACTAAGAAAACAGAAAAAGAAAGAGTAAAAGAAAAGATTCGTGCAAAAGAGTTAAGTGAACGCCCTGACTGGGAACAATTCAAAGATAACTATATCGAAGCACACAACCTAAGTCTATAGTGCTTCCTTAATAGACATAAGTACATTGTAAGGATCGTTACCAACAATTTTTTCCTCAGCAAGGACCTCCACGCCACCAAAGTCTGTTGTTTTAGTATCCAATTTACCTCTATCAACAAATCTAAAATGAAGAGGAATACTAGAACTTTTCGGGATATACAACCCCATATTAAAACTCTGAACACCAGCTTCTAAATATGCTTCTTTAACACTGTAAATCATAGATCCTATTGTTTCTGGCGTTATATCTTTAGGAAAACACACAAGTTCCCTTTCTTTAACGGGTGTTATACTAGACACAATCTCCCCATACTCAGTTTTATAGCTTAACCCTAAAGAATCATGGGCTTGTCTCCATGCTTTAAAATACGGTTTTTCATATGACTCTATGCACATCGTATTTGCTTTTCTAATCTTCCGCATATATGCGTATGGTTTTCTATGAGCCATCGTCATCTGCATATGTGTATGGACAACACTTGCACCACTTTTCCACAAACAGTTCCACATAAGGAAAGGATACCCCTCTCCAACCTTATCAAACCACGTGAACGCTGTCTGTATAGCTTCTATAAATGCCGGCTCGGATACCTTGTAGGGATTAGGTTCATTAAATATAATGAGAGAATGATCACCATCATATTTTGCGACGTTTGCAGACGTTGTAACATATGTTCCTTGTATTCTTCCTTGTTCATCTAAGGGAGTGTTTGGTTCAGGGTTGGAGAAAGGATCTCTTGCAGTTCTTACAACTTCTTCAACATCAATGTTACCTGTTGATTCCATTGGACGATTAGATCGAACACTGTTGAATAAAGCTGTGTCTTCAGTAAGTTTATTTCTAATTCTCATAATACGTTGTTTCTCAACGCTTTCAGGAGAACCAAACGTTTTTTTCACCCATGGATACATTTCCTTAGGGAGTGTTAGTTTACCTGTAAGAGGTATAAATTCAAAGAGGGCACGCGTAATTTCTTTATCCTTTTCTGGTAATCCCTCTACGTATTCCGTAATCTTAGTAATAGTCTTCGTATTACTTTGTTTCCTAGGTTGCATGTTTATTGTAATTCAAACTGTGCAGATACGGATACAGAGTAATCTATAAAGCCTGCATCTATGGAAGGCGTGCTGGACTCTCTTACAGCATCCTGAGATCGGAGATATGGAATATTCGAAGAGTACTGCGTGTCTAAAGACATACTTTTGCCTATAGTTCTATCATCTCCTTTTGCTACCACTGATGCTTTTTGACGCGCATCTTTAACGGCTTGTCCTAAGAGTTGTTCTTCAACATCTTCCTTCTTCTCATCACTTAGCATAAACCTAATATTATCTACAACTGTTGCTCTGTTAGTGACAGCTACACCGAGAATGCTATTTATATATGAAACATTTTCTCCTTCAAATACGAGTTGCTGAGACCCTACAAATTCGTTTGAGGGTTCTGATCGTATTGTTCCTCTTTGAGGCCTAATACTATACGTATCGGATTTTAGATGGTTTTCCGGAACACCTGCTTCGTTTATAGCTTCTTTCAACTGTTGAATATCTTCGACTATTCTTTGTTGTATTTCTTCTGGATCATCTCCTTCTATCGTAACCCCAACAGTTACACTATACATATCTGGCTCTACTTGGTCTTCACTTATACCTTGAACACTCACAGTGTCTTTTTCAACCGTTTTTTGAGTTACAACTGCTGCTAAGGATAATAGTAAAATTGCAGATAGTAGTGCAATAGCTACGTATTCAAATATTTTTCTTTCCATATACTGCATGTGTTTCTAACTACTTATTAAGTATTCGTAAAGGTTTTTTATACATAGAGTTACGTATATTCATTATGAGTGAGGAAATACTACGTGGGGATACATATTCAAAGAGTGCTATACCTTTTATTGGGAGAGGATCAGAGTATCTTCTATTAACCAATAAGTACACAGCGTATCAAGGATTAATAACAAGAAAACAAAATAAAACATACAAAATACTCGACTACATAGATCTCCATGAAGAGATAATACGGACGCATACCACGAAAGATACCATTCACTGCTATACCAAACACAACAAATATGTTATAACCGTGAATGATGGATACGTGGAAATTAAACCCACATACCAAACAAAGATAACCCTAGTAGCGGATTGTCGTTACACAGATAGCACCCCTGCATTTGGAAGAAACTACGAGGTATCCTTCTCAAAGAACATAACTCATGTAACGTATACTCATAATGATGAACGGTTTGACTTTACAATTCAAGGCCACATAGAAGAATATTTAGAGAACTGGGTGAAAAAAGAATACGCCTATGATAAGCGAAGAGGAGAAGACGGAGAAAGATATGTTTATGAACTAGGTGTATTCACAGCCAGTCAAAACTCTCCTTTAGAGATAGCATGGTACACTGAACAGACACCGTACCACCATCGTATGCACCAGTTTCTATACCAAACAGATAGAAAAAGATTATGTGCTGGTTATCCCTGGTTTCAAGAAACCTGGGCAAGAGACGAAGTAATAAGTGTAGAGCCATATATTCGAAGAGGGGAACATACTGTTGCAAAAGAAATTCTGCTAAGCTACATAGGAAAGAAAGATGTGTCTAGCGTTATTGGAGGAGATCTTCCAAGTGCAGATACACAGGGGTGGCTAGCACGACGACTCATACAACTAGATAATAAAAAATCATTAACAGAAAAAGAGAGCAAGAGAATCTATGCTCACTTTACATCATATATTGAAGATAAAACTGATAGCACAGGACTTATACATAACGAAGATTTGGAGACTTGGATGGATACAGCAGGAGGAACAGATGATACTCGAAGAGGATACTGCGTGGAGATACAGTTTGGCTTACTGGCAATGTATGAACTACTAACAAAGCTCTCTTCACGTATTAACAAAGATCCTAAAGAGCATGAACTAAACCATGTGAAGAAGGTAATAAAAAAACTATTCGTTAAAGATAATCTTTTACATGATAGATACGTTGACGGTAGTGTAGATAAGACAAAAAGACCTAATGTGTTCCTAGCATGGTACTTATATCCTCAAGGTATACGGAGAAAGATATGGATGAAAACATTCAAAGACATAATCCACCACTGCTGGTGCGACTGGGGAGGATTAACAAGCATCGGAAAGAACGATGAAAAATATCATCCAAGATACACAGGTAAAAACAACAAATCATATCATAGAGGAGATAGTTGGTACTACGTAAACAATATTGCCGCGATAGCAATGTACAACATCGCAAAGCACACGTTTATGAAACATATTCACAAAATACACGAAGCTAGTTTGAAAGATTGGGAGCACCTAGGAGCAATAGGTGCATGTAGCGAGATTAGTAGTGCAGAAAAACAAACCGGTGAAGGTACATTCTCTCAAGCATGGAGCATGGCAACCCTAGACGAATTAAACAAAGTACTAAGATAAGCTACTGTTCTAAATCCTCTAAGTAAAACTGTATAACTAAGTACGAAGCGGAGACAAGAACAGGGCCTAAAATAAATCCTATTATTCCAAAGAGACTTAACCCCCCAAAAATACTGAGAACAACTAATAATGGATGCATATGTGTTCTATCACCGATAACTTTAGGTTTTACAATATTATCGATATTTGAAGTTATTATTGTATTAAACAAGAATACACCTGTAGCTGCATACACATTATTCATAGCAAACAAGAGAATACTTGCGGGTAACCAAATAATAGGCGTTCCCAGCAAAGGTATGAAGCTGAGGAAAGCCATAATAACCCCCCAAAAAATAGGTCCATTAACACCAAATAAGAAAAAGCTGAGACCGCCAAAGAACCCCTGTATCAAGGCAACAAAGAGCTGTCCGTATAACACGCCTGAAAAGACACTATAACTTCGTTGTCTCAAGCGCTCTCTATGTTCTTCTCCAAAGGGTAACATGTTAAAGAAAGTTTCGACCATCATATCCCCTTCTTTAAACCCATAGTAAATGGTAAAGAATAAAATAACAATATTGACAGCGGCAGACGTAATACCTCCTAACAGAACAGGGATCTGAGATGCAGCGTATGATTGTACTTGAGATATACCTCGTCTAAACTCTTCTTCTAAGGATAGTTCAAACCCGGTATAGGACGTAATAGATTCTTCAACAGCGGTGAGATTCGTATTCTGTATGAGTTGCTGTAGTGATGTAGCCTCATCTACTACTCCTAGAATCGCGAAGACTGCAGGTATAAGAATGAGAAGTGTTACGAAGAGCGTCATAATAACAGACCCCCCTATTTTCCCTGTATATCTTCGAACTCGTTTATTCACAGGATACAATGCTAAGACTATAGTAGCGCCTAAAAGTACGAATGTAAGGAAAGGTAATAAAAGGTAGATAAGAAAGGTTACGCAAAAAATATACAAGAGAAGAAAGACTGTTTGTTTATGTTTAGATGAGCGCTCCACGAATTATACCTAATATATATGTTGATAGTTATATATGTTTTACTCCTCTTCAAGGACTTCAACAGGGTCAAGTGTAGACGCATTCCATGCAGGGTATGCACCTGCAATACCTCCAAGAATGGTTGTTCCAAGAATCGCTGTTCCTATCAGAATAGGATTATGTTGAATGATAAGCAAGTTTATAGAAGATATACTTTGTAATAAGAGAGAGAACGCTTCAACCGCAATAATACCCGATCCTATACCTATAACTCCTCCAATAAATCCTAAGAGTAATGCTTCGATAAGAAATGTTATGAAGATAATTTTGTTAGAAGCACCAATACTCTTCATTACACCAATACTTGATCGACGCTGCATAACAGACATTCTCATCGTATTCACAACACCAATACCTCCAACAATAAGGCTTATACCTGCAACAACAACGACAACAGTTTGAAACGTTGAAAGAATATCTGTGAATGAAGATATGAAATCTGCAACGCGTTGAACAACGAAAGACTCTTCTCCTCTGCGCTCACTACGTTGCCGCCTAAGGTTTCTTTCTAATCTATCTATAACTTCTTCAGGTGAACCAGATGGTTCGGCGACAATGTAGGTGTAAGCTTCATCTGGAAAAAAGGCGTCTACACTCCCAACAATAAGTAGATCATCCTCTCTGCTTCCAAGAGATGAGTGAATACCTGCGACTCTATACGATTCATTATTCACAGATACCGTGCTTCTTTGACGAAGAGGAGAATCAAATAAGGAACTATCCGTGTATCTGCTCCCTATTGTAACACTTGATTCATCTCTGTCTTGCAACAATCTTCCTTGGTCTATATCTATACTTGAGAGAGAGTATGCTAACTCAATATCTTCATCTAGTGGTATCCCCATCACTGTTGGAAAAATAGTTCTGTCTCCTACAGTAACTTCTACTGGTCGCATAACAGTATATGTAGAAGAAGAAATACCTGGAGTGTTTTTAACCACCTCATATTCTTCATCTGTGAGTCCTCTAGAGCTAAACCCTGATGCAAACCCTTGACTTCTTTCTTGCACTAAAAGCGTATTGAGACCTACTTCTTCAAACTGTGATATTATACCTTGTTCAAATCCTTCTCCTAATGTTAGTAAGCTATACACTGAAAAAACAGCAATTACAATTCCTATAATCGTAAGTGCAGTTCTGCGTTTATCCGAGACTATATGTGCGTAAATAACATTCCATGGAATCATCTATATTACCTCCACAGGATTCTTCTTTGATGCATTTCTTGCAGGTATATACCCACTTACAACTCCTATGATGCAGCTTACTATTGGCGTTAGCACTATAAGAGAAACAGGAAGCCTATAATCTAAAAGAGTAACCCCCAGATTCTCTACAAGGAACGACACAAGTAAGGGCGTTGTTATTACACCTATAATTGTTCCTACTACTCCTGAAAAGAGCCCTATAGCCCCACTTTCAATAATAAAAAGAGTCTTTATCTGAGAGGATGTAGCACCAAAACTCTTCATAATACCTATTTCGTATGAACGCTCACTTATAATAGTAAAAAGAGTGTTTGCAAGTGTCAATCCACCAAGAATCACACTTATACCCCCTATGGATGTAACAAAGGATATGACAATAGTTAGGACTGTTTGTAACTGATTCAATGTTTCTTGTGATGTAGATACATCAAAATCTTCAGATCCCTCATCTACACCTCTTTCAATTCGTAACCGTTCTGTTATACGCTGTTTAACAATATCTATATTGTCTGGAGACACAGGTAGTACGGCAATAACATCAAATGTATTCTCAACGTCAAATATGTTTCTAACTTGAGATTCCATCATAACCACAGAATTATCTACTTGAAAGCTTTCTGCTTCCTCTAGTAATCCAACAACACGCGACTCTTCACCCTCAATTCTAAATGTTTCTCGTAATCTATACGGATCTCTTGTACTATTATGGAGTGAGCTACCTACAAGGACACCTGTATCTCCAACTCGAAGAGTTCTTCCATCCACGACTTCGTAGTTAAACACATCTAAAATAAAATTTCTTTTATCTGTTTCCTCAGGAAGAGATGCAACGAAAACAGTAGAGTCTTCTTCTCCTCTCTCAACGGTAGCGGATCGAATTAATCTCCCTGTAGCTACACTAACACCTCGAACTCTTTCTATAGCCGGTACAAGACTTTCTTCTAATGGCCTAACATCATCTGTTCCCGGAGGCCCAAATCCTCCTGATGCACTTACAGTGATTATGGATGCACTACTTACTGCTATTTGATTACTGACGGTATCATACAAGCCAAGCCCTATAGCTACAAGGACAACAACTGTAGCAACTCCAAGACTTACAGCTGCAACTGCAGCTGTTACTTCTTTTAAATTTGATACGACGCTTTTCCAAGCGTGTTGGAATAATCCATTATTCACGTCTTCTCCACCAAACAATACCTGTACCAACAAGCACTATACCTAGTAGTAAAGGAATAAACGACGTACTAGTCTCTTCTTCAACTGTAAATGATACTCTTTCTGTTTGTGTTCGTTCTTCATTAGTCGTTGTAAAATAGGATAAGGTGACATTATACGCTATACTTTTTTCTAAAGGAGTAATATCTTTAGAGACTATATCAAAATCATCAGCGGATAAATCTCCAATATATACATCATATGGAGCAGTATCAACACCAGCAACGGGGGTGAATGTTGCTTTTAATCTTTTTATATCACTTAATCCACTGTTAACTACTGTGAACTGTGTTGTTCCCTCTTGATTTACTTTAGCATCCGTTGTATCAAATGAAGCTGAGATAATAGGTTCGCTGTCAACGATGTAACTACCCACATATTTTTTTTGTATATCTCCAACTGTATCTAAAGCATAGGATATATCGAGAGGAATATCGTATAGTCCTGACTCCGTGACTGGAGGTGTTATAATTGGGAGGGATATTGAACGTGTTTCTTCACTGTTTAGTCGAGGAATACTTAATACGTTACTTTGCCCAACTGGTCTAAGAGGTGTTTCCTCAACAAGAAGCTCCATGTTGAGATTGCGAATAGTTGATTTTCCTTGATTTGCTATTTGTATAGTAAGAGTTCCTTGACTACCTGGCTGCATAGATGTTGGAGAAACAGATATTGTTCTTACTTCTAATTGCTCTGCAGGTTTATTAACAGAGAGAGGTAAGGTTCTTGTCTTCACTGAGTCTCCTTGTCTTATTTTTGTGGTTAAAGATAGTGTCCCTGTAGGGGCATCATCTTCTATGTATACTTCGTAAGGTATGACTATGTCTTGTAAGCCGCCTAGTGAATCTATAGTTGTGACTCTTTGATCTTCTCGTATAAGCCTAACACCAACGGGAGGAGTAACAGTTATATCTATACTTTCTTGTATATCTTCTCCTGTGTTAGTAACACGTACGTATATAGTTGCGGTGTCACCTTGTTCTACCCTGATGGGCGTTGTCTCTGATATCTCTGTTGTTACTGTATTACTGGCTACTAACGGTGTTAGGATTAACCCTATCACTAATAGTAACATCATTTTGTACTTTTCCATCTTTTACCTCTATACGCCGTGTACCCACATCCTTCATTGCTACGTCGTGAGTCACGACAATTATTGTCTTTCCTTCTTTATGTAAGTCATCTAGTAATTTAAGTATGTTCTTTCCACTTTCTGTGTCTAAATTACCTGTTGGTTCATCTGCTAGAATCATTTTAGGTTTTGTAACAAGACTTCTAGCTATTGCTACTCGTTGTTGTTGTCCTCCACTCAGTTCAGAAGGAGAATGATGTAGTCTATCACCTAACCCGACGTCGGTTAGAACTTTACTCGCTCGTTTGATCCTTTCTTTCGTACCCACTTCTTGAAAGATAAGAGGAAGAGCAACATTTTCAACAGCGGATAGGTGAGGAATCAAGTGAAACTTCTGAAAAATAAACCCTATATATTTTCCTCTTAGTTCTGCTAATTCTGAATCACTTGCACGTTCCAAGTCAGAGTTAAATACTTTCAAAGAACCTTCAGTAGGCGTATCTAAACAGCCAAATAAGTGCATAAGAGTGCTCTTACCACTACCGGAAGGACCCATTATGACAACATATTCACCTTCTTGTATTGTTAAAGATACATTATCAGCGGCTCTAATTGTCTCTGAACCCATAGTATAAATCTTTGAAACGTTCTTAGCATTTACCAATGGCATACCTTATATGATACTATTCAACGTTATTAATGTTATGTGCATATCAAAGAAAAAAGATAAAGATTTAAAAAAGCACTAATGATAAAAATGAGTATATGAAAAGAAGTTCACGAGCATGGTCTGCAAACTACGGTCAAAGATGGAGCACTAAACGTAAAAAAATCAATAAAGCAAAGAGAGAAAGAGAAAATAGATAATGGCAGAGCAGAAAGTTACGACAAAGAGATGGTTTAAGGTATACGCACCATCATACCTAAACACTGTTCACATCGGTGATGTCTTAGGAAAGCAAAAAAAGGACATTCATAAAAAGAAAATAACGATGAATTTAGGAGATGTTACAAATGATGCACGAAGACAAAAAACAAGTGTAACCTTTCAAGTTGTATCTGTCGATGGAAATGAAGCACATTCGAGAGTAACGAATGTTGCTATGACTCGAACAGCAGTCAAACGATCTGTAAGAAAAGGAAGAACAAAGATAACGGATAGACACGAAATAAAAACAAGCGATGATAACACCATGACGGTAAAACCGTTCATCATCACAAATTCACGAGTTAAAAACTCTGCAGCAACAGCTGTACGAAAAAAAGCTAAAAAAATGCTAGAAAATGTTGGAAGTGATAATAGCGCTGAAGACATATACCAAATGCTTCTTAATGGGACACTGCAAAGACAAATGAAAGAAGAACTTGCAGATATAACACCTATTAGGTTCGCAGACCTAAAAGAAAGTAAACTACACGTATGAAAGCACTTGACTATGACTTAGAACTTGAAAGAGTTACGAAAGGCATAAAAGAAAACAATTCTGAAGTAGTTTGCCTACACTTACCGGAAGGACTACGACCACGCGCAGGAGAAATACAAAAACACATACGAGAAACCACTAACGCAGACGTTCTTATTTGGAGTGGGAGTAACTTTGGAGCATGTGATCTCCCTGTAGATGTTGAACGTGCAGGTGCAGACCTAGTAGTTCACTTTGGACATAGTGCTTGGTTAAGCTAAAACACTTTTAATACCATCTTCACTCATACCATCTAGATGACAGAACTTATTATAGCGGAAAAGCCCAGTGCAGCTAAAAAAGTAGCGAAAGGTCTTTCTAAATCAGCTACAGAACATAAAGAAAAAGGAGTTCGATACTACACACTCATAAATGATGAAGGTGAAGAGGTATTTGTCGCTAGCGCAGTAGGACACATATTTACACTAGAAGAAAAAGAGAAATCCTTCAACTACCCAACATTCGACATAGAATGGGTTCCAAGCTACGAAGCAAATAAAGACGCTAAATACACAAAAAAATACTATAATATTCTAAAAAAATTATCTAAAAAAGCAACAACGTTCACCGTAGCATGCGACTTTGATGTAGAAGGAGAAGTAATTGGGTACAACGTCATACGATTTATATGTAAACAAGATGATGCTCAACGAATGAAATTCTCCACACTTGTACCAGAAGATGTTAAAAGCGCTTATACTAAAAAAGGATCAAGTATTGAATGGGGGCAAGCAAAAGCAGGAGAAACTAGGCATAAACTCGACTGGATGTATGGAATAAACATAAGTCGAGCATTAACAAAAGCAATGAAGAAAGCAGGAAGATTTACCTTGATGAGTAGTGGACGAGTACAAGGCCCTGCTCTAAAAATAATAGCTGATAAAGAACGAAAAATACAAGCATTTGAACCAACACCATACTGGGTAGTAACAGCGATGCTTCAACACGATCAATCTTTCACAGTTTCATATGAAAAAGGAAAACTTTGGAAAGAAAAGAAAGCAGAAAAAGTCGTTAAAGAATCAAACAAAGCAGATACTGCAGAAGTCATAGACGTTGATAAGCGCGTTTGGACACAGAAACCACCAACACCATTTAATCTAGGAGGATTGCAGAGTGAAGCATATAAAACAATAGGGTTAAGCCCTAAACAATCCTTACAAATAGCTCAAGATCTATATACCAAAGGAGTAACAAGCTATCCTAGAACAAGTAGCCAGAAACTACCTAAAAATATAGGATACAAAAAAATATTCTCTAAACTCAAAAAGAACACACCGTACAAAGCCTTAATCGAAGAATTAACAAAAGGTACATTAAAACCAAATAATGGCAAGAAAAAGGATCCTGCACACCCCGCAATATACCCTACGGGAGAACCAGCAAAAGGTCTTAAAGGAAAAGAAAAAAAAGTATATGACTTAATTGTCAAACGATTTATGGCAACCTTTGGTCCAAATGCAAAAAGGCAAACAACAAAGTTAACATTTGATATAAACACATATAAGTATAATGCTAAAGCCACAAAGACAGTTGAAGAAGGATGGCATAGATACTATAAACCATTTCTTCGGTATAAAGAGCAAGATATTGCGAGTGTAAAAGAAGGAGAAAAAATAGGGTTTGATAAAGCGTCCTATGAAGAAAAAGAAACGCAGCCTCCTAGAAGATATACCAAAGCAAGCTTAGTTAAAGAGTTAGAAAAACAAGGACTTGGAACAAAAGCCACACGTGCAGATATCGTCGAAAACCTGTATAAAAGAGGGTATGCTGACGGAAAAAGTATTACTGTCTCTGATCTAGGCCTAAAATTAAGTGCAACGCTAGAAGAACACATTCCAGATATTGTGAGCCCTGACCTCACTAAGCACTTTGAACAAAAAATGGAAGGCATTCGAGAAAAGAAAGAAGATCCTGAAACAACGCTCTCTGAAGCCAAAGAAACCTTGATAAAAATTCTTGATGAGTTCAAGGGAAAAGAAAAAGAGATTGGTGAAGAACTCTTAGATAGTCATCAGAAAATGATGAAAGAAAAAAATACGTTAGGAACCTGTCCCGAGTGTGGAGAGGGAGATCTTATGATACGGAAAGGAAAATATGGTAAGTTCGCGGCATGCAATGAGTACCCGGACTGTAAAACAACGTTTAGCCTTCCTAAAAAAGCAAAGATAATACCTACAGATGATGTTAGTGATACGGGGCATCCTATGATAAAAGTCATCAAAAAAGGAAAGAAGCCACAAGTCATAAGTATTAACCCTGACGACAATATGAGTGGTGATGCTAAAAAACTTATAGAAAAAGTTGAAAGTGGAGATATAGAGATTGTTGATGAAGACAGTGGAAGTAAAATGGTTGTAAGAAGTGGACCCTACGGTAAATTCCTTGGAGCAGAAGACTATCCTAAAGTAAAGAAAATAATGGATCCAGAAGAACTAGTAGAAGAGTACAAAGATAAGTTAGAATAATGACAACCATCCTTTTAGCAGGAGCAATACTTAGTAGTTTAGTCTTATTATATAATGTAGTCATATACGGTGTTATCTTAAAAGGAGTATATGGAGAAAAAGCAGACCTTACTAAAAGGAATGAAAAACCAACAGTTTCAGTGCTGATACCTGCAAAAGATGAAGAACACGTACTAGGTAAAACGTTAAGAAGTATAGAAAAGGCAAATAATGAAGGTGTTGAAGAGATTATAGTAATAGATGACGGAAGTACAGATAGTACAAGCACAATAGCCAAATCTTTTAATACAACCCTTGTGCAAACAACAGGTTTAGGAAAAGTTGGGGCATTAAACAAAGGGTTAAAGCACGTTACATCTGATACTGTTTTCATCGTGGATGCTGATACATATGTAAGTAAAGACGTGTTTACTGAAGCCAGAACTTACTTTCAGGACCCAACAGTGGGAGCTATATCTCCACCTATATACGCAGAAGGTAAAACCGTTTTATCGTGGTTTCAACAAGTCGAGTATGAGCTTAATGACGCAGTAAGAAGAGGACTATCACGACTCTTTGAATCAGACATATGGTTCTTTGGTGCTGTAAGTGCATACCGTGTTGACTGGCTACGGAAGCGAGGTGGNTTCACCGCTACAACCGTGACAGAAGACGCTGAGATAGCTCTTGAC
>P_1C_Liq_1_UnCtyDRAFT_1000223_pt1 | contig 13295 bp, 11 predicted proteins | sample Pon1CUnioCityCA_2_FD_10230 | JGI IMG/M metagenome (IMG submission 10230) | reverse complement strand
CACGCACCACATTTCCAGCACTATCATAGGCATAGATGTAAGCGTAGAAGCCGAATTCATCCCGTTGTCTCAAAGCGGTAAGATTTCCAGCATCATCGTACTCATAAATACTGACTAAAGTATCAATCCCACCATGTATTCTCCGCGATTCGAATTGCTTGATAAGCCTGCCCGAACCGTCAAAGTGATAAGAACGATAGAGTTCTGTTTCTCGAAAAGCATCCCCAAGCTTGTAATGGGTAAAATTTCCACGAATAGATTTAATCGCATTTTTTGCTACGATCGTTTCATTAAAATAGGGTCGATCTGTAAATGCTTCACCGGATTGATTATTGAGTAATTGACCATAACCGCTGGTCGAATTAACAACTATAAAAAAGATCAAAAAAAGGACTCTTATTCTCATCACGATTTTGATTGGACTTCATATAAAAAGACCTCTACAGTTATTGCAGAGGTCATTCAATATTCCAATAACTGGCGTTTATTTATTGAGTGATTCTTTAACAAAATTAGCGATCAGTTTCCCATCCGCCTTACCAGACAAATCCTTGGTCAATTTCCCCATCACTTTACCCATATCCTGAGGACCTTCTGCTCCAAGTTCAGCGATCGCTTTTTCGACTTCAGCCTTAACTTCAGACTCATCGAGCATTTTAGGCATATAATTTTCTAAAATATCAGCTTCAAAGTGCTCCTGCTTTGCTAAATCTTCGCGACCCTCGTCCTTATAAACGTTATAGGTATCCATGCGCTGTTTGTGAAGCTTCAATATGATTTTATTCTCTTTAGCTTCATCAATTTCTCCATTGCCTGAAGTTGCTTCATTCAGCAATTTTGATTTAATATCGCGCAACACTCCCAACTTTTCTTTGTCGCGAGCTTTCATTGCCTCTTTGATATCAGTATTAATCTGGTCTGTTAAACTCATGTGCTTTATTATTTCTCTTTACTGAGGTACAGCTACCTACTAAAGCAGTCATACCCAAATATAAATTAACTACGATACAGCCACCCCTAACTTCAGGAGTAAAGCCTTAAACCTTAATCCACATTGTCGTGAAGGAACGAATTTGTTCCACGCAAAGAAGTTTTATTATCGTCTGTATCATCCGACACTTCGTACCGTGAAATATTATCCTCTGATGAATGTGGCTCATCTTCCAGGTTAATCTTTCGGCGTTTGAAAGCTGGCTCCTTTTCGAGTTCAGACAACCCTTCTGCACTCTTCAAGTGCGAAGCATATTCCTGAATGCGTTCCATCCGTGCCTGAGCTCGTCGTTGTTGTTCTTCAGGAGTTAACTCTGTAGCGTTACTTTTATTTTCAACAGCACCTTGTTGTTCCTGTTCATTGTCTTCGTCGAGGAAATAACGCTTTACATCCTGATCTTTTTGAGCCGATTCACGCTGATCGTTGCTTTCTTCATTTTGTTTCTCGCCCTGTACAGTTCGAACTTCCCAGTTCATCGTGTTCTCGCGATCATCACTATTATCTTCTTCGCCAGATTCGTTTTTCACGTAAGGCTCATCCACTTTTTCTTCTTCGTATTTATTAGCCTGAGTCGCCTTTTCGAGCGGCTCCTTGACCTCTTTCTTCTGATCATCTTCCAACACCTGTACATTCTTTTCTGGTGCCTTTTCAAAACCGGTTATAGGTGACTGTTTGAAGCCTGTTGCTATAATTGTTACACTTAAAGCATCGCCTAATGTTTCGTCATAGCCGTGTCCCCAAATAACATCTGCCGTTGATCCCGCTTCATCTTGAATGAAATCTGTAATATCAGAAATTTCATCCATGAGCACTTCTTTATCACCATAGGTAATGTTTAGCAAGACATATTTAGCACCTGCAATGTCATTGTCATTTAACAATGGAGAAGTCAATGCTTCCTGAACAGCTTCAATAGCGCGATTATCACCTTCTGCACCAGCAGATCCCATGATGGCTACTCCACTATCTTTCATTACGGTGTTTACGTCATTGAAGTCGACATTGATTGCACCCGTCACAGAAATCACTTCTGCAATTCCCTTCGCCGCAGTTGCCAAAACATCATCAGCTTGAGCAAAGGCATTACCCAGTGTAAGGTTGCCTGAAATCTCTCTCAAGCGCTCGTTATTGATCACCAACAACGTATCGACATTATCGCGCATATTTTCGAGTCCTTCTTCAGCCTGTTGGCGACGCTTACGTCCTTCAAAATTAAATGGCACAGTAACAATACCCACAGTAAGTATTCCAAGATCACGTGCTGCTTTAGCTATCACAGGTGCAGCACCCGTTCCAGTACCACCGCCCATTCCAGCTGTCACAAATACCATTTTGGCATTTTTCTCCAGAATTTCTTTAATGTCATCAATATTTTCGATGGCTGCATTCATTCCTATTTCAGGGATAGAACCTGCACCTCTTCCTTCAGTTAGAGATGGACCCAGCTGTATTTTAAAGGGAACTGGTGAAATATCCAGCGCTTGTCGATCGGTATTACACACAATGAAGTCCACACCTTTGATCCCTTGATCATGCATGTGATTAACTGCGTTACTTCCACCACCTCCGACACCAATTACTTTGATGATAGAGGATTGGTCTTTAGGCATATCAAATTCCATATTCATAATTATTTATCAGTTATTCATTATTAATCTACGTCTTCTTCAAACCAGCTTTTACCTTTTTCTAAAAGCTTGTCAAAGAAAGACCCTTTGGTTCGTTTCGAGTGCGACTTAACAGCAGCTAAAGAGCGACGATTTCGTTCGTTTGACTCAAAACCTTTTAGCACCAATCCAACACCTGTTGAATACATCGGACTTGTCAACGCTTCTTCCGTAGCCGACTGTCCTAAATGTTCATTGGGATATCCAACGCGGGTATCCATTCCAGTAATATATTCAAACAATTGTGTAATGTTGTTCATTTCGGCACCACCACCCGTCACGACGATACCACCAATCAATCGTTTTTCGTAGCCCGAATTTTTAATTTCATAGTAAATATGTTCGACGATCTCCTCCATGCGCGCCTGAATAATGCTCGACAAATTGCGGATCGAAATCTCCTTTGGTTCTCTACCCCGCAATCCAGGGATACATACAATTTCGTTACTCTGACTTTCACTCGCCAGCGCGCTTCCGAACTTCACCTTAAGTTGTTCGGCCTGACGTTTTAGTATCGTACACCCTTCTTTGATATCTTCAGTAATCACGTTACCACCAAATGGAATAACCGCCGTATGGCGAATAATACCTTCGTGGAAAATCGCTAAATCGGTTGTTCCGCCACCAATATCAACGAGCACAATTCCAGCTTCTTTTTCTTCTTCAGAAAGCACAGCAGACGAACTTGCTAAAGGCTCCAGGATTGTTTCAGAAACCTCCAGATTTGCCTTGTTTACGCATTTTTGAATATTTTTCGCTGCATTAATGCGACCCGTGATAATGTGAAAATTGGCCTCCATGCGAACGCCTGACATTCCAATTGGATCTTTTATACCCTGCTCACCATCAACAATGTATTCTTGAGGAAGCACGTGGATAATCTCTTCTCCCGGCTCCATCACCAACTTGTACATATCATCAATTAAAGCGTCGATATCCGCTTGTGAAATTTCATCCTGGGTTGTATTTCGCGTGTACATCCCACGATGTTGCAAACTTTTGATGTGCTGACCTGCAATTCCTACGTTTACTACGCCAATCGTTAAATCTCCTTCCACGCGATCCTGCGCTTCGGCAACAGCTGTTTTGATTGAGTGAACGGTCTTTTCTATATTCGAAACAACTCCACGCGTTACCCCCAGGGATTCAGTCTTCCCCATCGAAAGCACCTCGATTTTACCATGCTCGTTTTTCCGTCCAACAAAACACGCTATTTTCGTCGTTCCAATATCAAGTCCTACAACAATCTCTGACATTTTACCTATTTTTTCTTTGCAACAATCTGGTTCTCAAACTTTAAATTAATCGATTTATATTTCCCCCACCCCTCGTAAGGGATTACTTCATCGTAAAACGTCGACAGCTTTTGAAATTTTTGACGCACCATCTCTTCGGATTGCGCTTCACCAAATACAATGTTTTGCTGACCAACGCGTGGGATCATTATAAAACCATCATCGGCTGTGTAATGAACCTGCACTATTTGTGCATTATAAAATGCATCATTACAAACATAACTCGAAATTCGGTATATTTCATCCAGTTTGTATTTAGTTTTCAATGAGTCGTTGTTAATTATTTCGCTGTAGTGAACACCTTCATCAAAAACGCCTTCAAGCCCCGTAAAAGCGAGGGTTTTAGGACGTGCATAATGCGACAAATCCATGATTGCATAATCATTATCCAGATAAAAATCATCATTATTGTTTAACATGACACGAGCAATAGGCCTTCTCGTTTGAACTTCTACGTACCAATCTGAACCAATATCGGCGTAAACATGAGCCGTTTTTACCTCATTCATCGCTTTCAAAAAAGCCTCAATTGCAGGTATCTTTAGCTCGCTTTTCTGCATTTCATCAGCGTAAAAACGATTCATTCTCAACTCCTCTGCTACCTCACTCTCAGTCAACAAAGCGATACCATCCTGAACTTCGATTTGGATATCGGGATTGTTCATTGCTGTTTCCTCTTCTTGTTGATGCGCCACAACCAACAATACGATCGTTCCACCAAAGATGACCACAAGCGCTACTATTTGTATCCATTTTCTCATTGCAACGCATGTTTTATTGGTTCAACCCACTGATCAATATCACCTGCACCAATAGATAGTACGACTTCATCATCCTCATTCAGCGCACCAACAATAGCTGAGCCACTATTGAGTAACTCAACGCCCGTTGTAATTCCCTCCGCCAAAGCGGCTGACGTTACTCCCGGAATTGGTGTTTCGCGCGCTGGATATATGGGCAGCAATAAGAGTCTATCCATTCGACTGAGCGCACCTTGAAAATCCTGCATAAAATCACGCGTTCGTGAATAGAGATGCGGTTGAAATATAGCAGTGATCTTTTTCTCAGGATATAATAAACGCATCGAATCTACTAGTTGATTAATTGCCGTAGGGTGGTGGGCATAATCGTCAACATAAATATGCTGTTTTGATCGTACATGATATTCAAAACGCCTTTTCACCCCCTGAAAAGAACTAAGCCCATGTCGGATAACTTGCTCACTCACTCCCATTTCATGTAGTAAAGCGACGACAGCAGTAGCATTTTCAGCATTGTGTATTCCNGGCAGTCCTAATCGAATATTTTCCCATGTCGTGTCTGGCAATCGCAAATCCATTGTAAAATAACCATCCTCTGTTCTCAAGTCATAAAGGCAATAATCCGCGAGGGAATTTCGACCGTAGGTTCGCGCAGCGACATTGGACGCAACATCCACATCAATATGTCGTATTAACCAACCATCAGGATGTAATCGATCTGTAAATTCTTGAAAAGCGGCCTTCAGTTCATCCGTATTTTTATAAATATCCATGTGATCGGCATCCGTGGACGTCACAATACTCGCAAAAGGGTGGAGGTACAAAAAGCTGCGGTCAAATTCATCAGCCTCAACGACAACATATTCACTCTGAGGCTCATGAATCATATTCGTAGAATAATTCGTCGAAATTCCGCCGAGAAAAGCACTAGCTTTTAACTCAGATCGCTTTAAAACATGCGCTAGAAGTGCAGAGGTTGTCGTTTTTCCATGCGTACCTGCTACCGTCAATGCCTTGAGGTCTTTTGTGAGCTCACCCAAGAGTGCTGAGCGCTTTAAAACAGCATACCCGTGATGAACGAAAAACTGGTACTCCCCATGATCTTCTGGTATAGCAGGTGTATACACAACGAGCGTCTCATCAACGGGCAAATCTCGATGACTGAGGCTTTCCCCACTATCTTCAAAGTGAATCGCAATACCTTCTGCTATCAGTTGTTGACAAAGGACTGAACGATTGCGATCATAGCCAGAAACGCGTATACCCATCTGATTAAAGTAGCGTGCCAATGCAGACATACCAATACCTCCAATCCCAATAAAATAGATATGTTTGAACGTATTCAAATTCACTTAAGCACTTCTTTTATGGTTTTAACGATCCGTCGATCTGCATCGTCGATCGCATTGGACTTTAATTGCTTCGAATAGTTATTACGTCGCTCTTCATCGCCCATAAGCGAAATTATTTCAAGAATCAATTCTTCTCGCGCAACGTTATCTTTTACGAGCAGGGCGGCATCTTTTTCCACCAATGCCATAGCATTTTTAGTTTGATGATCTTCAGCAACATTCGGTGAAGGAACTAAAATAATTGGTTTTCCAATGATAGCTAATTCTGACAAAGCAATAGCGCCAGCACGAGAAACAATCACGTCTGCTGCAGCATAAGCAAGCTCCATTTCTTTAATAAACACTTCAAGGGCCACACCATTCATATTTTGATCTTTCGACCAGTCGTGTAATGCCTCAGATTGGTATTGACCACATTGCCAAATCACCTGTATATCGTTCTTCTGTAACTGACCAACACCAGCTTTAAGACTATCATTTAACGTTTTTGCTCCCAAACTACCACCGACTACCAGCACTGTAGGTTTTTCTTCAGACAATCCAAAATGCTGACGCCCCTGTTTTCTTATTCCCTTTACTTGAACTACTTTCTCACGTACGGGATTGCCAGTCATTACAATTTTATCTTTTGGAAAAAAGCGATCCATTTGTTCGTAAGCCACACAAATTTTAGCTGCTTGATTGGCCAGTATTCGATTCGTTTTTCCCGGAAATGAATTTTGTTCCTGGATCACGGTCGGCACCTTCATAAGATTCGCTACTTTGAGCGTAGGTCCACTCGCATATCCACCTACACCAACGACTACTTGCGGTTTAAATTTACGGATGATGTTTCGCGCTTTCCAGAGGGAAGCTAATATTTTAAAGGGCAGCGCCAAGTTTTTTATGGTGAGACGGCGTTGAAAACCACTGATCCACAAACCATCGATTTCATAACCTGCCTCAGGCACTTTTTTCATCTCCATTTTACCTGTCGCTCCAATAAATCGGATCTGCGCATCGGGAAATTCCTTTTGAATACGGTTGGCAATCGCTATGGCAGGAAAAATATGTCCTCCCGTTCCTCCACCGGATATGATCACGCGTTTAATATCACTCATCGGATGTCTTATTTATGGCATTTTTACTATCGGTCTCTCCAGACTGATGCTTATTGGCGATCGACAAAACAATTCCCAGTGCGATACAACTCATAACCATTGCAGAACCACCCATCGCCAGAAACGGCATATTCTGCCCCGTCACGGGCATTAATCCAGTACAAACGAGCATATTCACGATAGCCTGAGACAACAACATAAATCCAATACCTATCGCCAAGTAGGTCTCAAATAATTTTTCAGCGTTCAAGCCAATACGTAAAATGCGATAAAACAAAATCAGGTATAGAAAGATAAGAATGACAGCACTCAACAATCCAAATTCTTCGACAAAAGATGAATAAAAAAAGTCTGCATATGCTTCAGGCGTATAATGCTTTAAATCTCCATCTCCTACACCGACACCTGTATAGCCACCATTATGAATAGCGAGCTTCGCATTAATCGCCTGCATATTCTCCACTGTTCCTACGTCATCTCCGTATGCTTTAAAAAATCGGTTCACCCAAGTATCAAAACGGGGCAATAAATTCATCGCTGGAACGGCCAGGTGAAGCAGGATCGTCAATCCCAGCAATGCCAAGCCACTTCCTACGAAGGTAAGGATCTTACCAAACGGTACTCGTCCAACAAACAATAACAATAACGATATCATAAAAATAATCGCAGCGGTAGAAAAATTATCCTTAGCAATAAGACCACATATAATAATCACAGGTAAGACGACAGGCCAAAAACCTTTTTTCCAAGAATCAAAATAAGGTTCTCGACTCACGAGCCGTTTCGAAACAAAGATAATAAGGGCCAATTTAGCAAAATCAGAAGACTGGAATGTTAAACCTATAATTGGCACTCGCACCCAGCGTGAGGCATCATTCACCCGAACACCAAAGAAAAAAGTAAAAACAAGTAAGAGTATCGCGAGGTAAAAAATAAACTTCGAGAGTTTAGCAATGTACTTCGGATCTTTTCGATGAATCCAATACATTGCGAAAAAACCAATAACGATATAGATAAAATGTTTGAATAAATATTTGAACGGCGAACCTCCTTCGGTTTTTACAAGAATGGGTACAAAACTATACACACTCACCACCGAAATCGCGAAAAATAACAGCGCAATCATCCAAATCACTGGATCACCTTTGAGATATTTCAGGTACCGTTGCACTAAATTTATTGCTTCAATTGTTTTTCAAACATCGCTAGCCAATTTTTCGCGTATGGTCCTGTGCCACCCGTGTACACCATTATAGATTCTTCATTTGTGATCTGCAAGAGCTCTATCCCAGAGTTGATATCCTCTCTCAACCAGGTTTGAAAGAGCGTATCATCTTCTGTAGATTCGTGACCATTTTCAAGATAATCATAAGCGATGACAGAGCGCACATCTTTTAAGTCCCACTGTTTATCATCGAGACATTCATCTTCCTCCAACCTCAACAACCATACTGTCGGATTCTCGGTGTAGATTGTTGCTTTCAAATCTCTGGTCAAGTGCAATTCGGACCAACGAAAAGCGGGAATATCTCCAAACCATTTCTGCCGAAATCGCTCTTTAAAAGCCGTTTTCGTTTCTGAACGGGCTGAACGTATTAGCTCATCAATCGATTTTCCTTTCTCCATCACTTCAAATTTAAAGCGCTCGCACTGCTTGTTTAAATTGTAATCCGCGATCTTCATAATTTTCGAAAAGGTCAAAGCTAGCGCATGCAGGAGATAATAAAACTGTTTCATCCTTTTTCGCTAACTGATAAGCATAACCTACGGCATCCATTGGGGATTGCGTTTCGACAATCTGCTCGACGACACCTTCAAAAGCATCCATGATTTTTTGATTGTCCTTACCAAGGCAAACAATGGATTTCACCTTTTCCCTAACGAGCGGCATGAGCTCATCATAATCATTGCCTTTGTCAACTCCCCCAACAATCCACACTGTCGGAGCATTCATACTTTCCAATGCAAACCACGTCGCATTAATATTCGTCGCTTTGGAGTCGTTGATAAACTCAATCCCGTTTACTTTAGCTACGAATTCCAATCGATGTTCTACATTGGTAAAATCCGATAAACTCTCGCGAATACTCTCCTTTCGGAGCTCAACGATTTTACCTGTAATACCCGCTGCTAGTGCATTTTGGATATTATGCTTCCCTTTAAGGGCTAAATCATGTATTGACATAATTAATTTATTTTTAATTGTTATTGTTTCCTGTTTTTCATCGAGATAGGCTGCCACATTATTCGGTTGTTGAATAGAAAAAGCGTATACCTTAGCATTCGTTTTCACCTTTTCCATTTGTCTTTTTATCTGAGGATCATCGCCATTGTAAATGAACACATCCCGTTCCGTTTGATTCTGCGTTATACGCATTTTAGCACGTCCGTAGAGCTCCATAGATTGCTCGTACCGATCGAGGTGATCCGGTGTAATATTTAATAGAATAGCCACATCGGCTTTGAACGCATACATGTCCTCCAATTGAAAACTACTCAATTCAAGAACAAAATAATCGGGCTGACACTCCATTACTTTTTTAGCAAAGCTTACCCCGACATTTCCGGCGATTTCCACATCTAATCCTCCCTTCTTCAACACATGGTGAATCAGATGCGCCGTCGTTGTTTTACCATTACTCCCAGTGATACAAATTAATTTTGCATCAGTATATCGCGCTGCAAATTCGACATCACTGATGGGTGTGATCCCTTCAGCAATTAACTTTTGTATGAATGGAGATGCATTTGGAATGCCTGGACTCTTAATCACTTCATTTGATTGTGTGATACGCTCCAATGAATGACCATTTTCTTCCCATTCAATCTGATGATCATTCAATTCATCCTTCCATTTCTGACGAATAGATCCAGCATCGCTCACGAAAACGACATGCCCTTGACGACTTGCTAATAAAGCCGCTCCAACACCGCTTTCGCCAGCGCCCAAAATTGCGATATATTTATTTCTTGTGGTCAATTATCTCAATTTCAGCGTTACGATCGTTATCACTGCCAGCAAAATTCCTACAATCCAAAAACGCGCTACAATTTTTGCTTCATGAATCCCTTTTTTCTGATAATGGTGATGTAAAGGAGCCATAAGGAAAATGCGTTTTCCAACCCCTGTTCGGCTTTTCGACAATTTATAATATCCCACCTGTAGTATGACAGATAGGTTTTCAATGAGAAAAATACCGCACAACACCGGGATTAATAACTCTTTGCGAATTGCTATTGCAAAAACCGCGATGATCCCTCCAATAGCCAGACTTCCTGTGTCTCCCATAAAAACTTTAGCCGGATATGAATTGTACCATAGAAATCCGACACATGCGCCGACGAAAGCTGCGATAAATATTACGAGTTCCTCGGCATAAGGGATATACATAACATCGAGATAATCGGCAAATTCAACATGTGCACTGACATACGCCAGAACAGCCAGTGCGATCCCGATGATAGCAGAACTCCCCGTGGCCAATCCATCCAGACCATCAGTCATGTTCGCTCCATTGGACACAGCAATAACAATAAATATGACGATGGGAATAAAAAGTATCCAACCCCATGATTTCGCTGCGTCTCCAAGAAACCAGTTATAGTTAATTTCATTGTTTTTAACGAATGGAATAGTCGTGGTCATATCGCGCGTTTCGATCCACTTGGTATCACTATTCTCATCATCCTGATGCGCTGCTGTAACAAACTCCTCCCCTTTCTTTAATGAGTAGGCCGCATCCACTTCTTTGTGCACTTTCACGTCAGGATGAAAGAACAAGATGGACCCTACAATCACTCCAACTCCTATTTGACCAACTACTTTAAACTTTCCTGCCAATCCCTCCTTATTCTTTTTGAGTACCTTCAGATAATCGTCAACAAACCCAATTGCACCTAACCAAACTGTAGCTACAATCATGGTGATCACGTATACGTTGTGCAGCTTGGCAAATAACAACGTTGGAATCAGAATAGCTCCCAAAATAATCAGACCACCCATTGTCGGGGTACCCTCTTTTTCTTTTTGACCTTCCAATCCGAGGTCGCGTACATTTTCTCCCATCTGCATGCGTTGCAAAAGACGGATCAAGCGCTTCCCGAAAAGAATGGAAATAATCAGGGAGAAGATGAGTGCCATACCGGCACGAAAAGAAATATACTCGAATACCCCGGTCCCGGGAATATCGATTTCATGGAGATAGTGGAACAAATAATAAAGCATTACTTATTGAGTTTTTGTAAAATTTCTTTTAATATTTCGAGATCGTCAAAATCGTTTTTTTCACCATTCACTTCCTGATAAGTCTCATGTCCTTTTCCAGCAATAAGAATAATGTCATCCGGCTCTGCCATTGTACACGCTGTTTTTATCGCCTGCTTTCGATTAGCAATGTTCAATGTCTTTTGGTAGTGCTCTCCACCTACTCCGGTCATCATTTCATCAATGATAGCTTCAGGGTCTTCCGTTCGTGGGTTATCAGAAGTTAGCACTGCTTTATCACTCCATTCACATGCTATTTTCGCCATCACTGGTCGCTTGGTACGATCGCGGTCACCTCCACATCCAATCAAGGTGAAAACCGTTTCATTTCCTGTGCGGATGTTATGAATTGTTTTGAGTACATTTTCCAGGGCGTCAGGAGTATGAGCGTAGTCGACAATACCTATCACGCCCGTTTTACTTTTAAAATATTCAAAACGTCCTTCAACAGGTTGCAGACTCGAGAGTACGCGCAAAATCTCGATGCGATTATCTTCAAGTTGTTCTGCTACTGCATACACGAGCAGGATATTATAAGCATTAAAATCACCGATCAATCGTGTATACAGCTCCGTCCCTTCAAGTGACAGTACAAGACCAGTGAAATTATTCTCTAACACCTTCGCTTTATAATCTGCGACATTCTTCAAGCCATAAGTCACTTTTCTCGCCGCGGTATTTTGCAGCATGACGTTTCCATTTTTATCATCCACGTTGGTAACAGCAAAGGTCGATTCACCCAACCCATCAAAGAATGCCTTTTTTACATTCAAATACTCTTTAAAGGTTTTGTGATAATCAAGGTGCTCTCTGCTGATATTTGTAAATCCGCCCCCGTAAAAATGCAGATGACCTACGCGTTTTTGATGAATGGCGTGGGAACTTACTTCCATGAAACAGTATTCGCAACCTGCTTCGACCATCTCGCGCAACAGCTTATTAATACTCACAGGATCCGGCGTGGTCCGTTCTGTAGGAATGGTCTCTTCATTGATTTTGTTTTCGACCGTCGAGATCAAACCTACTGCCCTTCCCATATCCATAAACAGATGGTAGAGCAAGGTCGTCGTGGTCGTTTTCCCGTTCGTTCCTGTAATTCCCACTAATTTTAGATCCTTGCTCGGACGATCATAAAAATTGTGAGCCATAACAGCTAAAGCTTCATGCGTATCATTGACAATGATGTAATTGACATGATCCTGAATGGTCGTGGGTTTTTCCTCAGCTACGACAACACTCGCACCCTTCTCAATCGCATTATCAATAAAGTCGTGACCATCGGCAGCTGCACCGCGTATAGCAATAAACGCCACATCTTTCACCACATCGCGCGAATCAAAGATCAATGATTGCACTGCACAATCCGTTGTTCCAACAACTTCACGAATCGATGCTCCATACAGTATGTCTCTTATTTTTTTTGCCATCATCTTAATTCTAATGTTATCACTCCGCCCGTCACTGCTTTCCGACCGGGCTCAATAGATTGGTACATTACCTTTCCAAATCCCTTCGTGCGAACGTTTAAGCCCACCTGTTCGAGAAGGTATGTTGCATCCTTAAGCCCCATACCTTCCACATTAGGGACATGCGCCTTGCGCACGTTGAAGTCACGGATCTCAACGTTTTTGTCCGTCGATTGCGTTTTTACCCATTCTCCTTGTCCTTTAAAGGATTTATTCACTCCAAATCGATTGAGTGTTTTGTTCACCTCGTAACGCTGCCCATTTTTCACACGAGGTATTGAAACAATGGGCTGCTTTTCATTCACAGCCTGATGGTAATCGTAACTAGACGCATAAACCTTGTTGGCAATTGCGGAGAAAACAGTACCTGAAACCGAGGCTCCATAGATATCATCGGTG
>P_1C_Liq_1_UnCtyDRAFT_1000221_pt1 | contig 13343 bp, 13 predicted proteins | sample Pon1CUnioCityCA_2_FD_10230 | JGI IMG/M metagenome (IMG submission 10230) | reverse complement strand
GCAAAAAGTATTACAAGGCGAAGGTATTTTCTTTTCATTATTCGCTAAATTAGAACAGAATTAGGCTCCTTAAAAGCAGATTAACGGAAAATTAACAAAAGCATTGAAAGTCAGATGAATTTCCCCCAATATAGGCGTTACACTAATCGGCGAAGCTGTTTTAAAATACTCAACGAAATGGAGTTTGTTGAAAGACGAAAAGAACCCAAAGGGATGCAGGATTATCAGTTTGTGGCCAAAACACTGCCAGATCGAAATCTTATACAGGATATGCTCTATCAACCTGAACCACATTGGGAAATAATAAATGAACTTGAGTGGCTAGATTTTAGAAAAGTATAGATTGGTATTCTTGGTTTAAGGCCTCTTTTTGAACATCTGCTGATGCATACCGTTTTATTAAATGAATCAAATCATTTACCAATGGACTACTTAATTATTGCCCTTAAACTCATAGTAGGAATCAGCATTTTAAATGTTTGGCTACTTCGCTTTTCGAATAGTTCACCTTTTAGGGGTGGAGATGCAGAAAACATGAAAGAGGAATTCGAAGCTTATAATTTACCTGAAAACTTCATGTTTCTTATTGGTGTATCTAAAGTCTCTTTAGCGATTGGTCTGATAGCATCAATTTGGTTTGCTGAATTAGAATTTTACTGTGCGTTGGGTATCGCAGCTTTAATGCTAGGTGCAGTGGGAATGCATGTAAAAATCAAGGACCCGCTTAAAAAGTCTTTCCCTGCCTTCACTTTCTTAGTCTTGTCTTTAGCAATTGCTTTTCTCTAAAACTTTACTGCTTGCAACCCTAAAGCAATTCCAAGGTTGATCAGCATGAAAAGGAAAGATGGAAAAGTTTCTTTGAAAGAATCTTTAATCTTTAATCGTGTGATAAAACCCAAGAGCATTAGAAGAGACAGACCTGATGCGGCTAATACGCCGATGAGAGGAAAATAAAGTCCTAGTAGAAGTCCCGTAGCTCCTAAAAGTTGCAGTATACCTGTTAGTGTTCGGTANGGAGCCAATCCAAAACGTTTNAACTCTGATTTTAAAAAGTCAGAGTAAAGACAATTAAAGCCATAGAAATAAAAGGCTAAGGCACAAAATACGACACTTATTTGCAAGCTAATCAAAAGCATATTCCTATAACAAAATATCTTTCTCGAAGTTGTGCCGATTGCCTGAATAATATATCTTCGTAATTCACTATTTATTTTACCTATGAAATTTAAGCATTGGAGTGCTTTAGCACTTTTATCATTCGGTTTATTTGCTTGCCAATCAAATGGAGCAAAGGAAGAAAAATCATCTGAAACCATCATAGAAAAAAAGGAGTTTGATGAAAATGATGATTTTCAATATACCGCCGAGCGTTTCGCAGACCTAAAGCTCATTCGTTACCAAGTACCTGGTTTTGATGAATTATCAGTTCAAAAAAAGGAATTGCTCTACTATCTATATCAGGCAGCCTTAAGTGGGAGAGATATTATGTATGATCAAAACTATCGTCATAATTTACAATTGAGAAAATTATTTGAGGCGATTGTCAGCAAGGAAGATAAACTAAATGATGATGCTGAGTATGGTAAGTTTTTAGTTTATGTTAAACGCTTTTGGTTTAGTAACGGCATTCATCATCATTATTCCAACAATAAATTTGAGCCCGAATTTTCACAAGAGTTTTTTTCTAGGGCAGTTGATGTATTAAAAGAAGATGAATTACCACTAAAGCCCGGACAAACAAAAGCAGATATGCTCACTGAGCTTACTGAAGTGATTTTTAATCCTGAAATAGATCCTAAAAAGGTCTCATTAGATGCTGATCGCGACCTTGTTAAAGCTTCGGCTATTAATTTTTACGGTCCTGAAGTAACACAAGCAGAAGTAGAGACTTATTACGAAGGATTAGATAAAGTGGATAATGAGGCTCCCGAGTACGGATTAAATACACAGTTAGTAAAACAAGATGGGAAAATAGTAGCCAATACATGGAAAGTGGGTGGAATGTACACCGAAGCTATTGAAGAAATGGTTAATTGGTTAGAAAAAGCAGCTGTTGTTGCCGAAAATGAGCAGCAAGCACTCACTTTAAATCGTTTAATCAAGTATTACCAAAGTGGAAATGTTGAAGATTGGGATGAGTACAACATTGCTTAGGTTAATGATACCAATTCTCGTACGGATGTGGTAAACGGTTTTATTGAAGTTTATAATGATCCGCTGGGTTATAAGGGTTCTTTTGAGTCAGTGGTTTCTTTTAAAGATATGGGGGCTACCGAACGAATAGAAGCGGTAAGTAAAGAGGCGCAATGGTTCGAAGACAATTCTCCCATTATGGATGAACATAAAAAGGAGAATGTCAAAGGAATCACAGGAAAGGTAATTACTGTAGTGGTTGAGTCTGGAGATGCTTCGCCCTCCACGCCAATCGGTATCAATTTGCCCAATAATGGTTGGATTAGAGAGCAACATGGATCTAAAAGTGTGAGTTTAGGCAATATTGTGCATGCTTATGAAATGTCATCAAAAGAGGGAAAGAGCTCGTTAACCGAATTTGCCTATGATGAGGCAGAAGTTGAAAGAGCTAAAAAGTATGGCAGCATTGCAGATCTTTTACATACCGATCTGCACGAAGTAATTGGACACGCATCAGGAAAGGTTAATCCTGGAATCGGAACGCCAAAAGAAACCCTAAAAAATTATGCTTCAACCCTTGAGGAGGGTAGAGCAGACCTCGTTGCTCTTTACTTTCTTTATGATCAAAAGTTAGTAGAAATGGGCTTGATTCCTTCTTTAGAAGCAGGTAAGGTAGCCTATGACGATTACATTAAAAATGGCTTAATGCTTCAGTTAAGAAGATTGGAGAAGGGTGAACAGATAGAAGAGGCTCATATGCGAAACCGTCAAATGATTGCCAAATGGGTTTATGAGAAGGCTGCATTGGATAGCGNAATTGTGAAAATGATAAAAGATGATAAGACCTATTTTGTGATTCAAGACTANGATAAAGTAAGAAACCTATTTGGTGAATTGTTGAAAGAGCTACAACGAATTAAATCTGAGGGCGATTACGCAGCTGGGAGGGCATTGGTTGAAGCTTATGCAGTAGAAGTAGACGCTGAGCTTCATCAAGAGGTTCTAGATCGTTATGCTGCTTTAAACACTGCTCCATATGGAGGTTTTATAAATCCTGTATTGGAGGCAGTAACAGAAAATGGCAAAATAGTGGATGTAAAGGTTGAATATCCTAAAGATTTTAAGGAACAAATGCTTTACTATGGTGAGAAGTATTCACTCCTGCCTTTAAAGTAATAAAGTGCCTCACTTTTTGAACAAGCCTTAAGGCAATTAGTCTTGGGGCTTAATTTTTCATAAAAGGCTTGGAGTAGCTCACACCTGTTCTTGACCTTAATTCAAGCAGGTAACTTCCTTTAGGTAAATTCATCAGATCGATTTTGGTATTTTGATCTTCGATTATTCCTGACTGAATCAATTTTCCCTGCTGATCGAATATGCGAAACTCATTTCCAGATAAATCCTGTTTCGAAAATTCAACCTTAAGGTAATCGAGCGCGGGATTAGGGTAGAGCAGGAATTTGGGCACTTTCTTTTCCTGAATTGAGCTAATAATACCTAAGCACCAATTCGTGGCCTCAAGGATATGCCGCTGAAAAAGAGTGTCTGAAGTAAAGTTGCTACTCAAGTGTCCCATTGAAGTGTAGAATACTTTACCCCCAAAAACATTTTGCTTGTACCAAGAAACAGCCCTGGCTGAATCATAAGAGTTTACTTGCCCATTAGGGCCAACCGTTTCTTCAACATTCAAAACAATTCGAATAGTAGAATCTAAATAACCGTTTTCCCAATAATAGTATTCTTCTGCTTTACTCCAGGGGTTCGGTAAGTGATTTGTACTTTGATGAGGAATAAATTTAGAGATATCATAAACCGGAGTGCCTCTTACATGATTAGGAGCTCGCTGAACGCTACCACCTAAAGTTTCAGCATAGAAGTCCCAAACTCCGGTTGAAGAGCCGTTTGCTGAGGTATGCCGATAAGTATCAGTTGCTGCATGAATGCCAAGTAGGTTTCCTCCATTTTGTATGTATTGTTCAAAGTTTGATCGTTGGGTGCTATCAAGGATGGCATTTCCTGAAGTATTGCTGAATACAATCAGGTCATATGTTTGCAGATTGCTTAAGTTATTGAATTCTGATCCATCAAGATCATGAATAACGGTTAAGTTTCTACTATTAGGTAACTGAAATTGCTGAAACATACTAAAGGATTGATTCCGTGTTTGATGATCGAAACCTGATGTTTCTGAGTAATGCAGAATTTTTATTGTATTCTGTGCACTAACTGATGTACTCAAAAAAAGCAACAGAATAAGAGTGGTGATACGATTCATAGACTTGAAGTTGAAACCTGCTTGTATAAAATAAACAATTGTTATTCAATTTCTACAAATTCTAGCGATTTAATTGATTCTCAAATTATGCAATGTTATTTGCTCAAGGGATTACTTATGGTCAACTTTACTCTTCTGAATCAATCAATTTGAGGTATCTATCTTGTTTACTTTTTTGTTTCTTCACCTGCATAAGTACTATTTATGCACAAAAGCTTATTGATGATATCACAGATTTTTTTGAATTTGAGTTACACAGCAAGGAAAGAGATTCTACGCATTACACTACTAAGCTTGTAATAGCGCCAGTAGTTTCCTACGAACCTTCTACAAGTTTGGGTTTTGGAGGTGGAACGAAGCTTTTATTTAAACCTAAAAAAGCTGGTAAGGAAACCCGGACCTCTAATATTCCAATTTCAGCTAGGTACACACTTCGCAACCAATTTATATTAACCTCCGANTATGATATTTTCTTTCCTCAAGANAAGTACTTGCTTAAGGGTAGAACACGTTTTTCTGGTTATCCAATCAGCTATTTTGGAATTGGAAATCAGAGTTTGACTGAATTTAAAAGAGAGGTTAGTTTTAACCAATTATCCATCGAGCCTTTATTGCTTAAACGGATAATTCCTAACTTTTTTCTTGGTGGAGGTTTTAGACTTTTACACACAGGCGGGGCAAAATTACAAGAGGGCGAAGAGGTGATGGGTTCTAAGCAAGCATTGTTGGATTCATTGAACAATTTTTCCCTTGGAGTGGAATTAGCCGCTGTGTTAGACAGCAGAGATAACATTTTGAACGCAACCGATGGGACCTTATTTGAATTTACGCATGGGATTTATGATGCATTTTTAGGAAGTGAACGAAATTATATGCTCTCAAAAGCTGACTTTAGAAAGTACTTTAAGGTAAATCCTGAAAAATTGGATGTTCTGGCCTTTCAGCTTTTCACAAGACTCTCATGGGGAGAAAGTCCTGTATTAGACTTGCCAAACCTTGGTGGACAAGCATTATTAAGAGGCTATCAGGAGGGACGTTTCCGAGATCAATTTGCTTATTTCACACAAGTAGAATATCGCTGGCAAACCTTTAGAAGGATTGGATTTGTTTTCTTTGGAGGTACGGGAAGTGTGGCCTCTCAAAATGAAACACTTCAACTCAAAGACCTTAAATACTCCCTTGGTTCAGGCATTCGTCTTAAGATCGTGGAAAGCGAAAACTTGAATATTCGATTCGATTACGCCCTCGGATTTGGCAATGAAAACGCCAATAATTTCTACTTGGGCATTGCGGAAGCTTTTTAAAGTCAAAATACGTTCTCTTCTTTTCCTCTTTTTAATCTTGAAATAGTTACTTCCAATTCATTATTTTAGACTTTCGAGAAAATAGGTTTTGATGGATAAGGTCATATAAGCCTATTTTATAAAGCAAATAGAATTAATTAAACCCGAGTAAAAAATGGATCTTCGCATCAAATCGTACCAAGAATACCAAGAAAAATATCAAAAAAGCACAGAGGATCCTGAGGGATTTTGGGATGATATAGCCAAGCAGTTTGTATGGCAAAAACCCTACGATAAAGTTTGTGAATGGGAGTTTGAAACACCTGATGTAAAGTGGTTCTTAAACGGTCAGCTTAACATTACCGAAAACTGTTTGGACCGACACTTAGAAAGAAGAGGGAACAAACTAGCCTTGATCTGGGAGCCCAACGACCCGAAAGAAGCATTTGTGCGTTACACTTATCGTGAACTTCACGATAAAGTATGTGCTTTTGCAAATGGTTTAAAGAATAAAGGCATTAAAAAAGGAGATCGGGTAGTAATCTACATGCCCATGATTCCCGAATTAACCATAGCCGTTTTAGCTTGTGCTAGAATTGGGGCGGTTCATTCAGTGGTTTTTGCAGGCTTTAGCGCCAATGCAATGGCCGATAGGATTAACGACGCTCAAGCAAAAATGGTAATTACTGCTGATGGTCTTAACAGAGGAACCAAGCAAGTGCCCTTAAAGCGCGTCGTTAATGAAGCCTTAAGAGCTTGTGAATCCGTAGAAACAGTAGTTGTTTACAATTGCATCAACTGGTCGCCTGAAATGATAGAAGGCCGTGATTTTTGGTGGAACGATGTAATTAGTGGAATGAGCACCGTTTGTCCTGCTGAACCTATGAAATCTGAAGATATGCTCTTTATACTCTATACCTCAGGATCAACTGGAAAACCAAAAGGAGTAGTGCATACCTGTGGTGGATACATGGTTTATGCTGCATATTCTTTCCAAAATGTATTTCAATATACTGAAAGTGATGTTTACTGGTGTACGGCTGATATTGGCTGGATCACCGGTCATACTTATATCGTATATGGGCCAATGCTTTCCGGGGCTACTACTATGATGTTTGAAGGTGTGCCTACCTACCCGGACGCTGGGCGTTTTTGGCAAGTTTGTGATAAGCATGGGGTAAACCTTTTCTACACCGCACCAACTGCCATTAGAGCATTAATGGGACATGGAGATGATCATGTGTTAAGTTATAGCCTTGACTCATTAAAAGTTTTAGGAACGGTAGGGGAGCCCATTAATGAAGAAGCGTGGAATTGGTACAGAGTCCATGTAGGCAAAGAACGCTGTCCAATAGTTGATACTTGGTGGCAAACTGAAACGGGGGGAATCATGATCTCCGGACTTGGTGACCTAAGTCCTCAAAAGGCAGCTCATGCAGGCTATCCTCTTCCGGGAATTCAGCCCGTGCTATTGGATCAAGATGGAAAAGAGATTAACGAAAATGGAGTAGAAGGTTATTTATGTATTAAACACCCTTGGCCATCTATATTACGCACAACTTATGGTGATCATGAGCGCTGCAAGAATACCTATTTCTCACATTATGAAGGCTACTATTTTACAGGTGATGGAGCCAAGCGAGATGAAAATGGAATGTATCGGATCATTGGTAGGGTTGATGATGTGATCAACGTTAGTGGACACCGATTTGGAACAGCCGAAATTGAAGACGCCATCAACCACAATAAAATGGTGGTAGAGTCTGCCGTAGTTGGCTACCCTCATGATGTAAAAGGACAAGGTATATACGCCTACATTGTATGTGAAAACTTGCCGAAAGATGTTGAACTCGCTAAAGGTGAAATAATCGAGACGGTAGTTGAGCGTATTGGCAAGATCGCTAAACCAGAGAAAATACAGTTCGTAAGTGGCTTACCTAAAACGCGTTCAGGAAAAATAATGCGTCGCATATTACGTAAGGTCGCTGAAGGTGAGCCAGATAAATTAGGTGATACCTCTACCTTGCTAGACCCGGAAGTAGTAGAAGAAATAGTTGAAGGCGCGCTTTAAAAAGCTGTTAAACTGGAATGGGAATATAGGTATCATCGCCAGGAACTTTAGGAAACTTTTTACTTTTCCAATCTCTCTTGGCTTCCTGTAAGCGCTCTTTTGAGCTTGAAGCAAAATTCCACAGCAAGTAGCGTTCTTCAGGAAAGGGCTCGCCTCCAAATAGCAATAGCTTACTGCCTTTCGGAACTTGGATGCGACATGCAGTTTCACTTTTGCTGATCAACATCTGACCTGCGCTCACTTTTTCACCTTGATCCACTAGGTGACCTTCTACAATTACAAAAGCAATTTCCCCTTTAAGGTGGTCACGTAGATTCAATTCACCATCGGCCTTTGCTTCAACATCTACCATAAACATTGGAGAGTAGCCTTTTAAAGGAGACTGTTTGCCAAAGCCCTTTCCCGCTACTAGTCTAAAACGAAACCCTTCTTCCTCCCACTCAGGCAGTTCCTTGGCAGCATAATAATCAAAACGAGCTTTCATTTCCTCCTTTTCCTTTGGAAGGGCAAGCCATATTTGATAGCCGTGCATTGTTTGTCTTTCAAGTTTTCTTCTTTGCTGAGGTGTCCTTTCAGTGTGAGTAACTCCACTCCCAGATGTCATAAACCCAGCATCGCCGGCTTTGACAACTTGAACTGCTCCTGTGCTGTCTTTATGTTCAATTTGGCCCTCGTACAAATAGGTGAGGGTGCATAAACCAATGTGTGGGTGCTGGTCAACATCCATAAAGTGACCTTCTTTCAACTCTACAGGTCCCATGTGATCAATAAATACGAAAGGACCTACACTTCTTTTTTTTCGAAAAGGTAAAAGCCTACCTACTAAAAAGCGCCCGATATCTCTCTGACGCTCATCAACGACCATTTTATTATTCATAATCTAAAGGTAGTCTAAAATTTAGGCCAAAAAAAACCTCGAAGTGGAAACTCCGAGGCCTTTGTAATTATCAAATGAACTTTTATTTTTTGTCCGTCTTAACAAAAAGCTTTTCTTTAATTCTCGCTGCTTTACCAGTTCTTTTTCTCATGTAGAAAATTCTAGCTCTTCTAACAGATCCACTTTTATTTACTTTAATGCTTTCAATAAAAGGAGAACTCATGGGGAAAACTCTTTCAACTCCCATACCACCAGATACTTTTCGTACTGTAAAGGTTTCGCTAACGCCACTTCCTCTTCTTTGGATAACAGTGCCTTGAAACACCTGTACTCTTTCTTTGTTTCCTTCTCTAATTGTGTAAGAAACTGAAACGGTGTCACCTGCTTTGAAATCAGGAAGTTCGTTGGTTTCTACTAAGTCTTGTTCTACGAATTTTATAGCGTCCATGGCTTGAAGTATATAAGTCTCAAAAATTGGAACACAAAAGTAGACTTTTAAATTAAATCAACAAGCACTTATTCTGAATAATTTTTCATTGAATTAGGCCTTCTTTCTTGCGTTCGAGCTATGCTTTTTTCATGCCGCCATTCTTCAATTTTCTTTAGGTTTCCAGAACGCAGTATTTCAGGAACATGCCACCCATTATAGTTAGCAGGTCTGGTGTACACCGGCGGGGCTAACAGGCCATCTTGAAAGGAATCAGAAAGAGCAGAGGTTTCATCGTTTAATACCCCCGGCAGCAACCGGATAATGCTATCGGCTAAAACAGCTGCTGCTAATTCACCTCCTGAAAGAACATAATCTCCGATTGAAATTTCTTTGGTGATCAAATGTTGTCGCACTCGCTCGTCTACTCCTTTGTAATGTCCACAAAGCATGATTAAATTGCCTTTCAATGAAAGTTGATTACTGATCTTTTGGTTAAGTAATTCACCATCAGGGGTTAAGTAGATTACTTCATCATAGCTTCTTTTTGCTTTTAACGCCCCAATGCACCGGTCGATCGGCTCTATGTTCATCACCATTCCTGCCCCTCCTCCGAATGCGTAATCATCAACAGACTTTTGCTTGTCTAAACTGAAGTCTCTTAAGTTGTGAAGCACAACTTCTACCAACCCTTTTTGCTGAGCCCTTTTCAAAATAGAATCTGAAAAAGGACTCTCCAACAATTGGGGAAGAACCGAAATAATGTCAATCCGCATGCTTCAATTTTTAGCAAAATTAATGCTTTTATGCTCTTCCGCTTGTGATATGCTTTTTGGGCTGCTTATTTTTACAATTCTCAGTCTATCATGAAAAAAAAGAAGAAAAGAAAAATCCAAGTTGGTCTTATTTTATTCCTCTTGGGCTTTTCTGTTGCCTTGTTGTTTGTTTACCGCTATTACCAAAAGATTTACCAGCCCGCTGTTCAATTAGAGCAAGCTGAAGGTTATTATTACATTCATTCTAATTGGGATTTTAAAACCTTGGTGCAAGATCTTTATCAAAAGAAAATCATAGTTGATACCGCTTCTTTTATTTGGGTAGCAAAGCAGAAGTCTTTTTCTAAACCTAAAGCTGGGCGGTATCAGATAAACGATGGAATGAGCAACAACCAATTGGTTAATTTATTCCGGTCAGGCAAACAGCTTCCGGTTAAGCTTAGCTTTAATAGTTTAAGAAGTAAGCAAGCGCTAGCCTCTCGTGTAGCAGAACAAATAGAGGCTGATTCTGCTCAGTTGATGCAGTTGCTAGAAGACCCTGAAACAGCTTCTAAATATGGTTTTACCAAGAGAACTTTCATTTGCATGTTTCTACCCAATACTTATGAGTTTTATTGGGATACCCAAGCAGCTGATTTTATAGCAAGAATGGCCAAAGAGTACAAGCGTTTTTGGAATCAAGAACGGATATCAAAGGCAAAGGCGCTTAACTTATCGCAATCTGAAGTGAGTATTTTAGCTTCTATCGTTCAAGCGGAACAAATGGCTCATCCTGATGAGCGGCCAAAGGTTGCGGGATTGTACATTAATCGTTTAAGGCGTGGTATGCGCTTGCAATCAGATCCAACCTTGATTTATGCTTTAGGTGATTTTAGCATTAAAAGGGTGTTAAACCGACATAAAGCAGTAGATTCTCCATACAACACGTATAAATATACAGGCCTCCCTCCAGGTCCCATTTACCTACCAGATCGATCTTCTATTGAGGCTGTGCTTAACTACCAAAAGCACGACTATTTATACATGTGCGCCAAAGCAGATTTCTCTTCTTACCACAACTTTAGCAAATCTTTAAGGCAACATAACATTTACGCCAGACAGTATCAGCGAGAGCTGAATAGACGCAAGATAATGCGCTAATTTTAATACATTTGCCCCCCTAAAAAAAGAAATTAGAAAATGTCGAAAATTAAGTTTGGAACAGACGGATGGCGTGCCATCATTGCTNAGGAATATACAGTAGAAAATGTAGCCAGGGTTTCCATTGGAACCGCGAATTGGTTAAAAGCAAACTTTGAAGAACCTTCAGTGGTAATTGGCCACGATTGTCGTTTTGCGGGAGAGCTTTTTGCTGAAACTGCTGCTAAAGTATTTGCCGATAGTGGCATAAAAGTATATCTAGCAAAGGGGTTTGTTACCACTCCTATGGTTTCTCTAGGAACTTTAGAAAAGAAGGCTTCATTGGGAGTAGTTATTACAGCTTCCCATAACCCGCCATCTTACAATGGTTATAAGCTAAAAGGTAGTTTTGGTGGACCTTTACTTCCCGCTCAAGTGCAGGAGGTAGAAGACTTGATTCCTGACGTTAATACCATAGACCTAGATGCTATTGATCTTAGCGCTTTTGAAGCAAAGGGAACAGTAGCAGATCTTGACCTTGAAACAATGTATGTTAAGCATGTTGAGCAAAGCTTTGACATGGAAGCAATTCGTAACTCTAATATGAATTTTGCTTTTGATGCGATGTTCGGAGCAGGGCAAAATGTGATGCGTCGCCTGTTTCCTGATCTGACTTTTTTACATTGCGATTACAATCCTGGTTTTGAGGGGCAAGCTCCTGAGCCTATTCATCGAAATTTAGGGGAGTTCTCAGAAATGATCAGACTTTCAGAAGGGGAGATTGATTGTGGTTTAGCCGTTGATGGCGATGCTGATCGAATTGGATTATACAATAGCAAAGGTGAGTTCGTAGACTCCCATCACATTATTTTGCTACTCATCAAATACCTAGTAGAAGAGAAAAAGATGGGAGGTAAAGTAGTGCTTGCTTTCTCTGTTTCGCCAAAAGCAAAGAAAATGTGCGAACTACTTGGATTAGATATTGAGGTTGTAAAAATTGGCTTCAAGCACATTGCTGGTCACATGGTTAACGAAGATGTGCTATTGGGTGGAGAAGAATCAGGAGGAATAGCCATTAAAGGCCATATACCTGAGCGCGATGGAATTTGGATGGGCTTAACCATTTGGGAATACATGGTAAAATCAGGTAAGACGTTGGAGCAGCTTATTGATGGAGTTTATGAAATGGTAGGTAGCTTTAAATTTGAGCGAATCGACTTGCATTTGCAGGAAGCTGATAAGCTAAGAATCATGCAAAACTGTGCTGATGACAAATACAAATCATTCGGCGGCTACAAAGTAAATTCTGTTGACAAGATAGACGGCTATAAGTACTATTTTGACAATGATGAATGGGTCATGATCAGACCTTCAGGAACTGAGCCTGTTTTGCGCACTTATGCTGAATCAAATGATACTGAGGGTGCCTTTAAAATTCTAAAAGAGGTACACGAAACCATAAAAAAGTAAAACGTTACAGTTGCAAAGCCCCTTGAAAGTAAATCAAGGGGCTTTTTTATGCCCTAAAGTTTGTGGTATATCTTGGAAATAATCTTCCAGCCCTCTTCGTAGCGGTATAAAGAAATGTAATCTAGATAGGTTTGGGTTTTGCCTTCATAGTATCTAACCTTGGCTACTGCTACGTCTCCGCTTACATCAATAAAATCAAACTCCAAAGAGACTTGATTGCCCTCTTTTCTTGGTAGTTTGCCGCTTGCTAAACTCTTTTTCTTATGCTCTTTCCAGCGCTCTAAACCTAGCAGGTCTAGTTTTTCGCTGTTACCCCTACTGATCATGCTAAAGTCGGGGTGAAAACCACGGTCGATCTTATCCATGTTTCCCTCATTTTGCAGTCCCTCAGCATAGGCTAGTTGAATCAATTCTGAAATTGCTTTTTGATCAGTATTGTATTCCTGAGAGAAAGAAGGAGTCAGGTAGAGACTTAATAAAACGAAGATAGCGTATTTCATGACTTTTTTAAATAAAAAAACCCACAAGCATCTTGTGGGTTTCGTTGTTTGTAATCCAGCTTTAGTTGGCAGATTTGAATAGATCTAAATATTCTCTTACTTCAGCCTGAAGTTCTTCTGCGTCAAGGTTTTTAATGTTGTATTCTGATTCGTCTTCTTCTGAAACTTCTTTGATCATTTCTCCATTACTGAAGTAATAAAGTTTATCAATTTTTTCCTTTTCTTTACCTCGCTCACCTTCTCCATTATCCTCAATCACAGCTAAAATTAATTGCTCATCAGCCAAGTAGAATTCTTCGGTTCTTTTGCTGATGTCTGCATAGGGATAAGTCTTGATTCTAACAACTGCTCCGTTATTATCAGTGTAGTAATCTATTTTACTCCACTTTTGCTTAACCTTTGCTCTAAGGCT
>P_1C_Liq_1_UnCtyDRAFT_1000219_pt1 | contig 13380 bp, 12 predicted proteins | sample Pon1CUnioCityCA_2_FD_10230 | JGI IMG/M metagenome (IMG submission 10230) | reverse complement strand
TAAGGAAATAAAAAAAATTGAGATCTCCAGCTTTGAATGGAGTCGTAATAGTCTTCCAAAGGTAATTGGCATAGGCCTGATAACTTTCAATAAATATGTTCCAATATTCACTCATTGGTTACAAATATAAGCCAATCAAATGGTAACAGGTGTAACAGAGGTTGCATAAACGCAATAGGATAAATGTGAAATTGTATGAGGGGGAAAGAAGTTAGATCATTGGTCAAAAAAAAACGCCAGTGAAAAAGTTCACTGACGTTTATTCAAATAGGAATAAATGTTTATTCTGCCTTTAATATGCTGATAGCTTCATCACCAAACACGTTTCTGGTTCCATAAGGAGAGCCTTTACCGTCCCATTTTTCCCATTTTTTCAATTCAATATACTGGGGATTTCGAGCGATTTGTTCAGCTTCCAATTTTATGGCTTTTGCTTTATACTTAGCCGAAACGATTAAAGCGGAGTCACCGCGCGCTTTTTCAATTTTAGCATTCGCTAAATATTCCTGCTCTTTTTGCTTTTCTTTGGCTGTAAGGTTACGCTGTTTCTGCGTCTCCTTCTCTTCGATTTGATTCGCAATATTAGTAGGTAGATTAACATCTGCAATCTCTACGTAATTCAGGTTAAGGTAGTTACCATCAAAATCATTTTCTAAAATGGCTTCGATTTCTCCCTCTAGAGCTTCTCTTTTTGAGGAGTAAACTTGTTCGTAGGTATAGCGACCAATTACATCTTTGATGGCACCCCTCGCTTTATCGTCGATAAACGTTGTATAATTCTCGCGATGCTTTTTGTGTAGGTTAGCCACATCTTTAGCTATAATGTTATAGTTCACAGATACATCTAAAGTTACATCAGTACCGTTGATATCCATCACCTGCTGATTGTATTGCTTTGACTTGTTAACGACTTCGTAGGTGATCATCTCATTCCACGGAAGAATGAAATATGTTCCCTCCATATACACATCTTCTTCAACAATACTTGGTGTGTTATAGGGTCTGTAGACAAAACCTTGTTCACCGGGCTTCACATCCACCCATGAGTTGAAGAATATTATTATTGCAATCAGGACTACTGCGCCAACTGCTACATATTTTACCATTTTATTCGTTTCCATAGCGATCTCTTTTTCCTTTTTTAATTATGTAATCAACTGTTAAATATATAATAGCAATCAAAGCAATCAGTACTAGCACCTTGATGAATGGTGGAGACTTGAATAAGTAACGCACGGAAAGATAAGCAGAGCCTCCTATGATTACGGCTCCGAGAATAATTCTAAATATCTGACGTGTTTTAATATTCATCATGCGTCAATTGCATTGCAAAAGTAATAAAATCAAGCACCTCAGCCTAACCTTTTCTTATGTATATAAACCACCGTTAACGTTTATTGTTTGTCCGGTGATGTAATCTGCCGAGGAATCGATTAAATAGTTGATTGTGTGACAGATTGCTTGTGGATCACCCAGTCGTTTTAGTGGAATATCCGCTTTTATAGCTTGTTTTAAATCTTCTGGAACATCTCGAATCATTCCTCTGTTGAAATAACCGAGCGCTAAATTATTTGCGGTGATTCCAGCGCTTGAAAGTTCTTTACTCAAAGTCTTCGTTAGGCCTATTAATCCAGCCTTGGAAGCGGCATAAGCCGATGTGCCAATCGCACCAGTTTGGCCAACAACGGATGAGATATTGATGATGCGACCCCATTTTTGTTCGCGCATTGCAGGAATAGCGTGTTTACAAACGAGGAAAGGTGCTGTTAGATTTGTTGCTATTGTTTGGTCCCAACTTTCTAATGTTGTTTTCCATGAAATATGACTATCTGAAATACCTGCGTTATTGATAATAATATCTATGTGATTCATTTGCTGGAGAATAGTCTCGATCATTTTGTCTACTTCTTCCTCGCTCGTTAGATCGGCTTGGTAATGCATAATGTTGTTTCTTTCATTGAGGGAAGGTTTATTTTCATTATGATGCAATACGAGCGTGAAATCTCGTTGATGAAAATATTCCGCTAGTGATGAGCCTATACCTCCTGATGCTCCTGTGATTAATATTACTTTTTTCTCCATTGATTGAGACGCGTTAGAAATTTATACCAGCCGGGAGAATTGTCCCAGTGATAGCAAAAATAAGTTTTATCTTTTGCGTTAAAGCGTGTATTAAAAAATCGAACCCCTTCAACGCGGGAACCACCAAAATCAAAAATTTGCTTAGAATGCATCGTATCTTTGATGAGGTGGTGCATGAGTGCATACATACCACCAATTTTTTTAGCAGATGCTGTGGTTGTTCCTTTAAGATAGAGAACAGTGTCTTTGTACTCGAGAGCTAACAAGCCACCTTGTATTTTATGCTTGTCGTACAATACTACCGTTTTGAGATGAATGTTAGCTGGTAGGTCTGAAATTAATCGGTCGAGTGCGGATGAGTCAGCGCTGGCATATAATTCCATTTTTTTTGACAGTTCATACTTGATGAGCTGGAGCACCTCTTTAGCACGATCATTGTTGAATTCTACAGTGAGTTCGGACGATTCGAATTTTTTCAGCATACGCTTGGCCTGGCTTTTTAATTTGAAATGATCGTGCTCGATGGTTTGATGAACAAAAGTTTCACTTTTTGAAATTCCGTTGATATGCTCTTTACTGTGAAAAACTCCTTTGGGGAAATGCTGTTGTATATGCGCTGAAAATTGTTCCTCATCAAATAGAGATGAGTCGCCAACGATTTCAGAATAACGATGAAAAAAAGGCGGATAGATTTGTTGAACACCTAATTTTTTGGAGACGCCTACAGGAACCGCGCAATTTATTTCAGAGTCGGTGTAAGCATACCAATTACTACAAGTCGCATTGAGGTAATGTGATGTGCTGAAAATACTAGCTCCATGAGATGCTGCTACCCGTGCATCCCACTGCTCAAGATCAATATCGGTATGGTGCAGCCACTTTCCTCTCATTCTGCTTGAGCTAACGTGAGAAATGTATGTTTCTTTTGCTGGACCTGAATAAATTGGTCTAATTTTTCAAAAGAATACTGCGTCATGCTTTTGGGATGGCCTATGATTACAAGGTCAGATCGTTTTTCACGATTAAATTTATTGGTGATGGAGTTCAATTTAGAAGCGTAATAGCCATCACAGCTGACATGATCCCAAATTGGTCGTTTCAATGATTCATATTTTTTACCTCCTTGTGAGATGAAATTTCCATCCCCAACCATTTTGTGTCTGCGAGGCATAATCCTTCCTAATACATAAAGTCGCCAGAAAAAACCAGGATTGTATTTGTACCCTCCAATCGGAAGTTCCAAAAAATGACCTGAAGGATCTTCTTGACAAAGATTGTCTTTAAAATTGTAACGCCCTTTATCCGGAGCATCTCTAAAATCGAAATAGTAGTGTTTGGTCTCCATATGTCCTCCCTGAAGTACTGTAGAATCGATCTTGATCCCGCAGGCTTTAAAAATTGACGAGAAATGTTTGAAAGGTTGTAAACACCAGCCTCCAGCCCTGAATCCATTGACTTTTTTGCCGATTATATTTTCCAGTGTTGATTTGTAAGTTCGTATAATGTGTTCAGCCTCCTGTAAGCTGAAATCGGTCAGTTTGTAGTGGTCATCCATGGAGAACTGCCACAGACCGTTGATGAATTCTGCTGTCTCCCAGTGTGGGTGAATATGGAGTTGAATGTCGTGCCCCTCAGCAGTTAATTGGATGAGTTGTTGAGTAATTTTTTCATGGGTTTCGATTAATTCAGGAAATTGCTTCCCCCATTTTTTTAATTGGATTAAATAACCAACATCCACAAAGAAAGTAAATTTTACATTCCGCCGGCGTGCAATCGCTAGCAATTTCTCCGTAGGGGATAATATACACTTTTCCATACTTCCGGTAGGAGAACCGAAGAACAATTCATAATCGAATGTCAGGAATAGATTCATTCCTGCGAAGATAATGAAAACTGCCTTTTTTTGATCAAAGCGTCGTGTTAACGCACAATAATTTTCGTGGATTTACCCGTTTCATCATTGATGACAAAATAAACTCCCGCTTTGGGGGCGCTAACCGAATTGGTGTTTTTCACTTCTGTCATCAATTGACCTGCTGAATTATAAAGCACATAACGACCACTTTCCGGGAAAATAATTGAATTGGAGATGTGATCGTAAAAAACGGCTTGTTGTTCAACATTTATAGCAATAATTCCTTTATCATGTTTTGTTCCGTCGTAGTCTACTGAGTAGAGTTGATAATAATTAATGCCGCTCGCAGGACGACCATGTTCTGTGTAATAGTGCATGCTTAACTCCGTTGTTCCGCTGCCCTCAACATTTTTGAGGTGGTTGAAATTATACCCTGAGGTCGAATGATAGATTTCGTAATGACTATTATGCGTTTCTGAACTACTCTCCCAATAAAGGTTGACATGCTCCATTGTTTTGTTGTATGCTCCATCAAATAAGACCAATGTAATGGGGAGTGGTTGAACGGGACATGTTTCTGAGAACGGATCTCGCATTAAACGGAGCCATTCTTCATTGGCGGGATTGTTAAAAGTTCCTGGAGTTTCATCTGCAGGAGCATTACCTACAATCCAGCTATTAGCATCTTTGAAGTCTCCAGATGTAAACGAAGCATTTTGACCTGAAAGGCTGCTATTGGTAATTTTTGTTCCCTCGGGTCCGCCAGAAATTTCGCTACCGCCATAAGAGACACCATGAAAATATGACCCGTCGGGCTGTCTGATTTGTACAGCGTCACCGCTATTCGCTATTCCTAAACCTGCCCAGCTGCTAGAATTGTAAGCAGCAGGACTATAGGTGGAATCAGGGTCATTGGCATTTGGAATAGCTCCATCAATTTCAAAAAGCGTTGTGTTGTCGTGCGGGATCACGTAAAGAGAATCGTTATCACTATCAAAGGGGTCGTTGACTGGTAATGCACTATTTACATCATCGCTGTTATATACTACAATTACAGATCCTACTGGAATATTAGACCATTGCGAATGATTTTTTAACCGCAAATGTCCTGATGCAATCCCTGACCCTCCCGGGTATGAGGTCGGTTCAGAAAAAGTACCGTTATTATCGTCAATAATATAACCTCGAACATCTACTGTTTCACCACATTTACCAGCTACGACAAATTCATAGTATTCTTGAGAACCGGTCGAACCGTTGGAGAATTCATTAATCAAAAGTCCACCTGAGGCAGGTAGCGTAGCGGGACAAGGTGAGCTATTGATAGTAATGTTTGTCCCGTTATCCGCCCCTGTTGTTGAAGGGTCTGTGGCAATCACTCGCATGCGATAACTCGTACCGCCTGATACAGTGGTTGGAATTGTAAAATTAATTGTTCCAGATGGATTGGTCCCCTCTGCAGAAGCCCCCGATAAAGTGTCTAAATACGTGGAACTCGCAAAATTACCTGAATTATCAGATAGTTCTACAATAAAAGTGTTGCCCAAATTGAAGTTTCCTGTACTTGAAAAATCGAGATTTCCTGTATCTGGTGTGTCACAAACAACCTCGTATGAAAGGCTGGATAAATTATCAATTGTGATGGTGTTGAAAGTACATGAAGGGGCGTCGCCAAAACCAGAGGTACCTCCACCAGAACTTGGTGATGTTGAAATGGTTTCGAAGCGTAAACTAGGATTCGACCAATAAGTTGTTGTTCCAGAACAAATTCCACTCAGGATTTGAATATTCTGGTTAGCTGTGGAAACACCGCTGCCGTCCCAGTAACTTCCTGGGTCTGATCCACAAGTACCAAAGACATCCATGAGATTTCCGTCAAGGTATAGTTCAAGTGCATCGTCTCCATTAAAGGTAAAACCGTAATCCGTTGTTCCGCTGAGATCATTGCCATTGTTTATTGCATCACCGGTGAGGTCTGGTGTACCAAAAACCCACACTTCTCCAGGTTGAAGTACACCTGTAGCTAACGTTACGTCGTTAGAACAAGCTCCGCCGTTGACACCTTTATAAATTTCAAGAGGTTGAATACTAAAGTCAATAGCGGAACCTGAATAATTAAAAACCTCAACTCCTTTTGGAGATGTGCCAGAATCAGTTTCAATATACTGACTAAGCATTACTTGACTAATCACATCAGAGCTAGAAGCAACGACTAGTGATAATAAGATCGTTTTTACAAAAATTGCAAACAAGTTCATTTCAGCACAACAGTTTCATTTCTCACCCGAGGGTTAAAAATTGCAATATATCTGTCCATGGTTTCAGTATCAATACTTCAAGGTTATCATGAACAAATTTTAATTACAAAGTTACAGTAAGTCAGTGTTGTAACCTAAAATTTCACTTTAAAAAAATATTAACGTATTGTTAGTAACTTGCAAATAAAAGGCTGTGACTCAGTTCTAAAAATCAAAAGCTCCCCCAAAACGGGAGCTTTAATTTAAGAAATATTGTGTTTATTCCATAGCGACTACTTTGTCACCGAATCGCTCGTAATTTACTAACCAAGCGGCTGCATTTTTAACATATCGTCCTGTTCCAGCCGTGTCCCAATTGACGTAAAGCCGTGTGAACCCTCCATCGAAAATAAGTCGCTTACCATCTTTTTCGTACGTGGCTGCAACAAGGTTTCCAGCTGAACCATAAATGATTGGCGTGAGTTCTTGATTTTCCTGAATCGTAGCAATGGTGATTCCTTCGTAGATGTTCTGAAGTCCCGTTGTGATGAGGTGGTTAGGCATCAGTCCTGATTGGGATTCTCGAGATAGAATATCTACCGTTTTGTTTCCCATGGTGTTGCCCTCCATTTTTACATCTAATAATCCTTCTGCTACGAAATTTGCATCTGCATAATAGGGATTGTTGTCTCCCCAAATGTAAACGCCTTTGCCGCTGTTGAAGAATGCCTGAATAACATCGAGGTGGTCGTCATTTAATTTGCGTTGTTGATCTGAAATAATCCAGAGTTGGCAAGCCTTTTTAAGGGCTTCTTCCAATTTTTTGGCGCTGGGAGGTTGATTAATCCAGCGGTAAACAGAAAATCCTTTTTGTCTAAGCGCATTTTCGGGCTGTTTGAAGTTGAAACCACCTCCTGTGTACAAGTGTAATACGGCAACGGTTTGCCCTTCAAAAGCTCCGTCGACTGCTAAATCGTACTGACTACCAGCCGCATTGCCGTATTCATCGCTATCTACCTGTCGTTTTTGTTTTTCTATTTTTACTGTTTGGGTAGATTCATCGTAGACCTCTACAGCTACTTCTTTTTCAATAACATTTTGTTTAGCACATTCGTTATATTGACTGTACCCTGCCGTCGTTAAAACAAAACTAATCGCAACTAAAACTAAATTTTTCATAACTTTTTTCTTTCTTGTACAGTGAAGATTGTAAAGGGTTCAAATTATTTTGCCCAATCTTCCCGGTCCAGGTTCCTGAACTGTATCGCTTCCGCTATATGTTGCGTTTGAATGTAATCTGCGCTATCCAGATCAGCAATCGTTCGTGCAACTTTGAGAATACGATCGTAGGCACGCGCGGACAGCCCAAGATTGTCCATGGCTTGTTTCAAGATGGCGTTACAACTCTCGTCAATCTTGCAGTATGTTCGTAATTCCCGACTACTCATTTGTGCGTTGCAATGGGTCTCTTTACTGTTTTGGAATCTTTTCTCCTGAATCAGACGTGCCTGGACCACGCGCTCCCTAATGTCTCGACTTTTCTCTGTCGGCTGGTCGTGTGCCAGTTCATCAAAACTCACGGGCGTAACCTCAACGTGAAGGTCGATACGGTCGAGTAGAGGTCCACTGATTTTATTGAGGTAATTCTGTACAATCCCCGGAGCGCAAACACAATCTTTTTCAGGGTGATTGTAGTAGCCACAAGGGCAAGGATTCATTGCTGCCACTAACATGAAACCTGCAGGGTATTCCACGGTAAATTTTGCTCTCGAAATGGTCACCTGGCGATCTTCAATCGGTTGCCGCATAACTTCTAGCACGGAACGTTTGTATTCAGGCAGTTCATCCAGGAACAATACGCCGTTATGAGCAAGAGAAATTTCTCCGGGTTGTGGATACCCTCCACCACCGACGAGCGCAACATCTGAAATGGTGTGGTGTGGCTTCCGAAATGGACGGTTAGTAACGAGTCCAGAACCCGCATCTACTTTACCGGCTACGGAATGAATTTTAGTTGTTTCGAGCGATTCGTCAATACTCATAGGGGGGAGAATCGTCGGCAGTCGTTTAGCTAACATAGATTTACCTGCTCCAGGTGGACCAATCAACACTACATTGTGTCCGCCTGATGCTGCGATTTCAAATGCGCGTTTAATGTTCTGTTGTCCTTTGACATCTTTGAAATCGACCCCGATTTCGTCCAGTTTATCAAAGAACTCATCATTTAAATCCACCTTGACGGGGTCCAGGTTTGAATCATTGTTTAGGAAGTCAACGACTTCATTGATGGATTCTACACCGTAGACATCAATTCCTTCAACTATTGCCGCTTCGCGGGCATTTTCTTTTGGAAGAATAATGCCTTTATACCCCTCTGATTTAGCCTTTAATGCGATGGGTAGGATACCTTTCATAGGTTTTAAGCTACCGTCCAGGGAAAGTTCTCCCAACAGCACATAATCTTCTAAATGATCTGTTTTGACCTGTTCACTTGCCGCCATTATTCCAATTCCGATAGGAAGGTCAAATGTTGAACCTTCTTTACGAATATCGGCAGGAGCCATGTTTACAGTAATTTCTTTCATCGGATATTTGTAGCCGTTGTTGGTGAGTGCAGCCTTGATGCGCTGTTGACTCTCTTTGACAGCACTGTCGGGTAGTCCCACTAAGATAAAACTAATTCCTTTTCCGATGTTCACTTCTATGGTGATTGGAGTTGCATCGATGCCAAAAACGGCGGATCCGTATGTTTTTACTAACATTGATATAGGTTTTTAAGTTATTTCTTACTTAAGATAAGAAAAATTATAGAAAGTGGACAAATCTTTGTTTAAAAAAGAAGCACAAATTTGTAGTGCTGTGGACAGCATATTGCGTGTTGGAATTTGTTTGGAAGAAGTGTAAAGCAGGATGTCTGTTGATTACTTACAAATGGCTCGTTCTACGTGATCGATTAAGCTATGGATAACCTTGATGTGTATTTCTTGAGCACGATCGGCATAATTAGAATGCGGAGCCCGGATTTCAATATCGCAAAGTTCTGCCATAGTTCCACCGGTTTTGCCCGTTAATCCAATAACCTTCATTCCTTTTTTTTGGGCAGCATGAATCGCGTTAATTACATTTTTAGAATTACCACTAGTCGAAATAGCGAGTAATATATCTCCCTTCCTACCAACACCTTCTACGTAACGTGAAAACACCTCGTCGAAACCAAAGTCATTGGCAACACATGAAAGGTGGGAAGCGTCAGCTATAGCAATGGCTGCCATTGGTTTTCGATTTTCCCGAAACCTACCAGTCATTTCTTCAGCGAAGTGCATCGCATCACATAGCGAACCACCGTTTCCGCAACTCAGAATTTTACCTTCTTTACCGAAGGATGAAACCATCAAATCTCCTGCTTCCTGAATCAACTGTAAATTTTCAGGAGTGTTAAATTTTTGCAAAATTTTCAGAGCTTCATCAAAATGGTCTGCTATTTGTTTCATGTCATCGTAATTGAAAGTCAAATTTAAAAATAAATCAAGAGAAGTAACTACGATTTTGAACAAGATTACTATATTTGAAATCGGAGTTCGCTCTATAAACTACGAAACAATGAAAAAGATACTTTTACTCAGTGTATTAATATTCTCAGGAATCTTTAGCGCTTCACTTTATGCTCAAGAAGCTACAAATTGTTACCAGAAGTTAGAAAAAGCTTTTGAAGAAAGAGGTGCTTACACCGTTTCTGACAATATACATCGCAATGTAATTATTTCATTTTTTGAAGAAGATGAGGTCTATTGTATTAAAGCCAAAGTACGTGTTGAGAACGGTTATATAGAATCAATTTTCTACTATTATGATGATAATACCTCTCAGCTCTATGACAAGAAATTTTATAATTCAAACAACGAGCCGCCTTCAATAGAGAATGGTATTTCTGAGATGATTCAAAATGCAGATGGCGAACGCTTTAAGGTGATTTTTATCGAGAAGCTCAAGCCTAAGCAAAAGAAGCTGAAACGCGTGACAATCAATCCTGATGATCTTTAGAAGATTGGGGAATTAAAAATATTATAGAGGTGGTTTTGTGACCACCTTTTTTTATGCCTGAATGTATACAACCTTCTTTGTTTCGAAAAACGACTCTTCAAATTTTTCGTGCAGATCGAAGATAGTTTTTGAACCGGGTACGGGAAGTAATTCTTCTGTCAGATCACCACCCTTCAAATAAAGTATGCCGTTCGGAAGTCCATTCTTGTTGTTCGTACCAATTAGTGGGCGAACCCATTGATAGAATTGTTCCATTCGCGTTACAGCCCTACTAATGATAAAATCATACTTTGTTTTAAGTTCTTCTGCGCGTGCATGGTCCGCACGAACATTTTTGAGGTCTAAGGAAGTAATAACGTCATTGACAACCTTTATTTTTTTGGCTTTCGAATCGACAAGATGGAATTGACTTTCAGGGAATAAGATGGCGAGAGGAATACCTGGGAAGCCGCCACCTGTTCCTACATCTAAAAGTTTAGTGCCTGGAGCGAAACGCACGAACTTTGCAATACCTAAACTGTGGAGTACGTGATGTTCATAAAAGTGATTCATATCTTTTCGACTGATTACGTTAATCATCTTATTCCAACTGGTGTAAAGCTCTTTTAATGCTGCAAATTGCTCGAGTTGTTGTTGAGATAAATCGGGAAAATATTTTTTAATGATTTCCATGATACCTTAAATAAAGAAGCTTGTTAAATGGTGTCTTTCGTGTTTTTCATGATGTTGGCCAAAAACTCACGAGCACGAAATAATTGTGCTTTAACGGTGCCGAGTGGAAGATCCATTTCATCAGCTATTTCTTCATAACTGAGCTCTTCGAAATACCTTTTCTTGATAAGGTCTCGATAGCGCGGTTTGAGTTGTTCGACAACCTTACGCATCATCTTGACCTTCTGCTGCTTCATGATTGTTTCTTCAGGGTCCATTGTTCCGGATTCCACATCAATTTTAACGCTTTCCCCATCTGAGTTAGAATAAGCGTGATCCATAGAGGTGAGATGGATGCGTTTTTTGCGGATAAAGTCGATACAGTTATTGGAAGCAATTTTAAAAAGCCATGTGCTAAAGGCATAGTTGGGAGAGTATTGCTGAATGCGATTGAATGCTTTTCCAAAAGCCTCTATTGTCAAATCTTCCGCATCGTCATTGTTCTTAACCATCTTCAATAACATATAAAAGACGGGTTCTCGATACTGATCCATTAATTGTGCGAATGCAGCTTCGTCTCCTTTTTTTGCGCGCTCTACGACTTTTAAGTCTTTTTTACCTTTTTCAGAAAGATTTTTTCCTACTTCCATTGTCTTTTCGTTGACTTCTTATCTGTTGTATAGTAAATGATCGGCGTAACAATTGCGTACAAAAGGTCCCAAATAATAATCCCCCAAGCAAATTCAATATTTCGTAATTTTCGCAAGATAACCCCAAAAACAATCCATTTGAGGACGATCATCACGCCAAAAAGGCTTAAGACCAAAACATTACTATCAAATTTAAACACCAAAGTAATAAAAGAAGCATAGGTTAATAACAAGGATAGTGGATAGATTCCTAACAATGCTTTATTGAAAAGTCCGTATCGTTCAGATGTTGTAAAGTGTCTTGACTTTTGTTTGAACCAGTCTTTCCAGCTATTCGGAGCATCAGAATAGCAAAAACTTTCGGGGTGAATACAAATTTTGGTGTTTTTACTGTGAGCAGCTTGTTGAACGAAAAGGTCATCATCTCCAGAGGCTAACGCATAATGCGATTTGAAACCATCATTTTTGAAAAATAGCTCTTTGGTATAAGCCATATTTCTTCCAACTCCCATATAGGGTAAGCCCGCTTTTGCATAGCTTAAATAATTGGTTGCAATCAATACGGTATCTAATCGAACAAACCAGTTGAGCAGTCCTTTTGTTTTGCGATAAGGTCCATATCCCAGAACCAATTCTTTTTTAGCGGTGAAAGAGTGTCCCATTTTTTGAATCCACTGCGGTGAATCAGGTTTACAATCAGCATCAGTAAAAAGCAAATGGTCGTACTTCGCACCTTTTATGCCGATAGTTAAAGGCAGCTTTTTTCCTTGTGAAAAGTGTTTGTTTTGCTCTAAATTAATGACTTTAAGGTGTGAGTATCGGCGCTGTAAGGCTTTGAGTATATGTGCGGAGTCGTCTACAGATTGGTCGTTGATGACAATGACTTCAAATTCGTAGTAATCCTGTTCTAAGATGAAAGGCAAGAATTCGAATAAATTATCCTCTTCATTACGCGCAGCAATTAGTATGCTCACAGGAGGAAGATTACCACCACTTTTGTTTTTGTGACAGGCTAAACGTAAATAGAAGAAAATGAGCCAAAATAATTGAATAAAAATCAATGCAAAAAATGCAATGCTTATCCAGAATTCTTGAGGATCACCAAAATTTGGTAAAACATCCATGCGCATACTTTTTTACAAATATGATACTCTTCTCGAAATACAATTATCTTTGTGCTCTTTATTTTTCAACATATTTATGCACTTTGATTTAAAACATCGCGATAAAAATTCTGAAGCAAGAGCTGGTGTGCTTCAAACGGCTCATGGAGCAATTGAAACACCGATTTTTATGCCAGTTGGAACAGTAGGTTCTGTGAAGGGGGTTCATCAATTTGAGATTGAGCATGAGGTAAATGCCCAAATTATTCTCGGCAACACGTATCATTTATTTCTCAGACCTGGACTGGATGTTTTAGAAGCTGCAGGAGGACTCCATAAGTTTATAAATTATGAACGTCCTATATTGACAGACAGTGGCGGCTATCAGGTATATTCGCTGGCTAATAGTCGAAAAATCTCAGAAGAAGGTGTCAAGTTTCAGTCCCACGTAGATGGAAGTTACCATTTCTTTTCACCTGAAAAAGCTGTGGATATTCAGCGATCAATCGGTGCGGATATTATCATGGCATTTGATGAATGTACACCTTACCCGTGCGATTACCAATATGCCAAGCGTTCTATGAAGATGACGCATCGTTGGTTGAAGAGATGTCAGGAACAAATGCAAAAGACGTCTGGGATGTATGGTTATGAGCAACAATTGTTTCCTATTGTACAAGGGAGTGTCTATAAGGATCTGAGGCGCGATTCTGCAAAATTCATCAGTGACACCGATGCAGTTGGAAATGCGATCGGTGGAT
>P_1C_Liq_1_UnCtyDRAFT_1000216_pt1 | contig 13468 bp, 10 predicted proteins | sample Pon1CUnioCityCA_2_FD_10230 | JGI IMG/M metagenome (IMG submission 10230) | reverse complement strand
CCAGCCGATTTTTTAAACTATCCAACCTTTTCGATGCCAGAACCGCAAAAGGCCATACTTTTCTTGTCTTGCGTTGCAAAATGATATAGGAACGATAATCATTCTTGTTATCAAATTCAATTTTAGGCATGATCATTACCTCATCGAGTTGTATGGCATCATTGACGATCGTATCGTTCTCAAATATGATGATCTGTTTGATAGAACCGTTCTCATTAGCATCCGTAGTCTTATGCTTTACTTGTGCGTAAGTATGGTTGAAGGTGAAAGTTAGTAGGATTGCTGCTATTTTGATACAATCTTTCATCAATAATATTAAATGCTAAAATCATTCCAAAAATAATCATTCAAACCTCTTTCCATGCTATTTTCTTACTAATTTAGCACCTTAAAAAAAATTGAACTATGGACAAAAGCTCAATAGATTTTCTGGAAAAATATCTCAATAATGCAGCACCTACCGGCTATGAGGCAGAAGGTCAAAAACTATGGATGAAGTACCTTGAACCTTATGTAGATGACTTTATAACCGATACTTACGGTACGGCCGTTGGGGTGATCAACCCGGATGCCAAATATAAAGTAGTACTGGAAGGCCATGCGGATGAGATCTCCTGGTATGTCAATTATATTACGGATGAAGGCTTGATCTATGTTATCAGGAATGGCGGTAGTGACCATCAGATCGCGACTTCAAAAAGAGTGAACATCCATACAAAGAGCGGTATCGTTGAGGGAGTTTTTGGTTGGCCAGCCATCCACACGAGGGATAGAGTGAACGAAAAATCACCAAAACCGGATACTATATTCGTTGACATAGGTTGCTCTAGTAAAGAAGAGGTAGAGAACAAAGGCGTTCATGTAGGTTGTGTGATCACATATCCGGATGAATTTTTCAAGCTCAACGAAGATAAGTTCGTTTGCCGTGCTATCGATAATCGCGTAGGTGGTTTTATGATCGCTGAAGTTGCCAAGATGATCAGAGAAAATAAGGACCAATTAGACCTTGGACTATATATCACGAATTCCGTCCAGGAAGAAGTTGGCTTACGCGGTGCCGAAATGATCACGCAACGCATCAAACCAGATGTGGCGATCGTTACCGATGTTTGTCATGACACGACGACGCCGATGATCAACAAGAAAAAAGAAGGATTGACCAAAATGGGTGATGGTCCGGTAATATGCTATGCACCGGCTGTGCAAAATAGATTAAGAGACCTTGTGGTGGATACCGCTGAAAGCAAAAAAATACCTTTTCAACGTTTAGCGACCAGCAGGATCACGGGTACGGATACAGATGCTTTTGCCTACAGCAACGGCGGAGTTGCTTCTGCTCTGATCCAATTACCTTTAAGGTATATGCACACTACCGTGGAAATGGTAGATAAAAAAGATGTGGAGAACACNATACAATTGATGTACGAAACCATTAAACGGATAGATGTTGGTGAGGATTTCAGCTATTTTAAAGACTGATAACATTAGGTCATAGAGCTATAAAGTAAAAGCAGGAATAGAGTTTCCTGCTTTTTTATTCTTATTATCTTGCTAATGCTTTATCGACCTTAGCTGTAAAATTCAAAATGATAGCAAACTCTAGTATCAGATTATCATTTCATGATCTTAAGAACTATCAAATTTGCTTCAATTACAAGTTACCGATAAGAATTAGAACATTCGAAAGTGATTTATCATTCTCTTAGACTAAAAGAAAAATTGAACTTGTAAACAAAGTTATCACTACGCTTGTCAAGACTATAAAAACCATATCTATAAAATCCACCAATGCCATATCCCATATTAACACCAAATGCGTCTAATTTCAATAAGTTAGTTAGTTCTAGACCTGATTCNATGAATAAGTTCTCTTTAGTGTTNAATTGCATCCCTTGAGCAGATAGATCNGTTAGNTTTCCCANACCCATGTTNTGATGCAGAACAACACCTGGGCTAAAATCTTCTGTTTTAAATAGCAGACTGCCCAGGTCATGTGTCAGGAAGAGATCGATATAGCTATTAGATACGAACTCATACGGGAACATGGTCTGAAAATGATCGTACATAACTACTGGAAAATCTTTATCATAACTTCCTTCCCCTGTAAATAAAAGACCGAAAGGAACATCTCCATCTATGTGTCCTGCCTGAAGGTGATACCTGGTCCTTCCCAGATATTTAGTATAGAAACTTTGATGTATGTTAGCTTCTATTTTATGAAAATCTAATGAACCTTTCAAAAAGGAATCGAGTCCTTTGACATACCTTATATTGAATATAGGATATTTAGAACCTAAACTGAAACGTCTNAGCGGTGTTTCAACGATTTGCTCTCTATGNGCGTATCTCAAGCTTATGATAGCTTCTGTATTTCTGTANTCGTCTATCATTTGCGAATTCGGGGAGAATATATCATTATATTGAGGTCTTACCCACTCATTTCTCAATGCAGCGGTCCAGGATAAGTACTTTAGATCTCTCCTATGAACTTGAAGTTGGTATTGCTCTACAATATCCATTTTTGAAGCGATCAGGGAACGTGTGTTTCCCTTAATTGATGTTGTGGTGTTCTGTAAACTTGAATTACCCACTTCACGAACATCATTAGAATACCTGACCGCTATAGAAAAATCATCCCTTTTTTTGATGTTATATCGGGCATGCCCGCTGAATTTCCAGTTATGATCCTTAAATCCGTAGGCAAAGTATCCGCCAAAATTGAGTTGATCAAATAACTTTTCATTTGTTTCAAACCCTGCGCCAAGCCTAAACCCTTCAAATTTGTTATAATCCATGAACCTGTTTAATTTGAGGTTAAAAGCACCCCAGGGTATATTCCCAGTGGAAAGACTATTAATGACACCAAGCGCTTTATCAAACTTTAGCTCTTCTCCTATACTATCAATAACATGATAAGTAACTTGTTCCTTTTTAGAAAGACTATCTATTCTATAATCATCCCAAAAATCTTTCTTTTTTTCTGCGGCGTCTTCTTCATATTTAAGTGCAACCTCTGAAAAGTCCTTTCTCTTTAGTTTATCGATGAACTTTATGTTCTTTAGATAGGTTTTTCCATCGATGGAAAGATCCGTTTCTTTAAGTTCTATTGTGAAGTTCAGCTGCTTAGGAAACCAATGTTCATCATTTATTTGAGTATACTTTTGTTGGACCTTTAGCGTTGTAACCAGTTCCTCAGCAGGCTCTGCTACGATATTTTGAATGGCATACCCATCAGAATTGACATACATGAATCCTTTCAGACCATCAATATTGGCTGTTTGCTTAGGTTGAAATGAGATGTTAAAGATCGTATCATTATCTTTCATGATTTCTTTTTCCAGGAAGTAATCGTATCGTTTCATGCTTCCTTTGGCAATAGGATTCAAAAAGTTAATGTCCAAAAGACTGATATTATCTTTGTAGAAACCAAAAGGTTGTAATTCCGTGGCTAGCATGGACAAATAGGCATTTTTTAAACCCGATACCCTAGAAGCTATAACTCTTTCCTCACTAAGGTCAGGTGGAAGGAACTTGCGAATAGTGACGGATTCCAGTACAGCAATATGAAACGTTCCTTTTTCTACGATGGTCCTTTCAAAATCACTGATAGTATCGCTATCCATCTGCAGTTTCCCTTTTTCTATCATCTTTAAATAAGCATTCCGTATTGAATCAGATCTTTGTTGAAATCTTTTAGAATCAATAATGCTCTTGCTATAGGAAGTATATTTGAACCCGCCTTTTCCTAAAGGATTGTTTTGCTTGCTATTAGCGATTACTTTTCTAACGACCCTCAATGCTGGGTCTTCAGTATTAGTAATAAGCACTTCGTCTAAACGCTCTAAAGAAGGTTGAAGGGCTACTTCCACAGATTCATTTGAGCTAATTTTAACCGTCTTGTTCTCGTACCCCAGATAAGAAACTTCTATGCTTTTTATAGAAGGCCTTCTAATGAATTTGAAATTTCCATCAATATCTGAAATGAGTCCTTTATTCTTGATTCCATTGAATGTTATGTTAGCAAAGGCTAAACTTTCCCTTGTCTCCGCGTCAATAACCTTACCTTTAATTAGGTTCTGTGCATCAGCATTAAAAATAAAGAATAAAGCTATTAATAGAATTGAGAACTTGTTCATCTAATTTTAATATAGGTCTTATTGAATAGGATTTTACTGAAACCTGCAATCAAATTTAACGATTTTAGATGTATTAATGAATAATTTATTGGCTCTTGAGTAGAAAATGGTTAAGTACTTATGGCTTTTTTTCTTCTATCAACTTTGATTTGAATAAAATCTATTTATAAAATAAAATTTGGAGTCATAAATCCTGCTTTGACTAGATTTCTATTCAAAAAATTTAAGTAAAAAAACTTCTAATTCAATATACGTGATAAAAATAATGGTGATTATTTAATATATATATAACATTTAGATGATATATTTTAGTAATTATTATATTTATTTTTAGTGAAAATTAAATAAAATGAAAAATATATTAATATTATGTTTGCCTGTATTATTTATGGCAAGTTGTGCTGTTGTTCGTCCAGGCGAAGCGGCTATGAAACAAAAATTAGGTGAACTTGATAATAAAGTGACCACAAAAGGATCAATCTGGTTTAATCCATTTACTACCCGTGTTGTAAAAGAATCTATTCAGACTAACAACCTAGAACTCTTGCTCAATTTACCAAGTAAAGAAGGTTTAAGTGTAGCATCAGAAATTTCTATTTTATATAGATTAGAGGTAGACAAAGTACCTGATGTGCTTCAAAACATCGGTCCAAATTATCCCTCTGTAATCACAAATGTTTTCAGGTCAGCCTCTGCAGATGTTTGCTCTCAATTTTTTGCAAAAGACATGCACTCTGGAAGAAGAGCTGATATTGAGGATGAAATAAAAGTCAAGATGGACGAAAACCTCAGACAAGAAGGAATTGTAATAGAAGCTGTACTTATGAAAAGCATCCAACTTCCTCGCGGTTTATCATCATCTATTGAGAGAAAATTACAGGCTGAACAAGATGCCATGAGGATGGAGTTCATCTTACAGCAAGAAAGGTTAGAAGCTCAGCGTAAGATCATTGAAGCAGAAGGTACTCGCGATTCACAAAAAATCTTAGCTCAGGGACTAACTCCTGAAATTATAAAAATAAGAAGTATAGATGCATTCAGAGAGCTATCCAGATCAGATAATAGTAAAATTATCATTACAGACGGTAAAACGCCTTTCCTAATATCAGAAGATAATTTTAATACTGACTAAATAGATGATACTTTAGTTTGAGTAGTGTCATAAAGTATTTAGCCATTTAATATTAATCGTATCACACTTAAATAAGAAATCTATGACGAAGACAGCGTTATTTTATATAAAATTCAAATAGTTCATTGTCAATTAAATAAATATTTAAAAAGCAATTATTTATTTTTCTATCAATCTCGTACTATAGAAATGTATTGAAAAAATATTATTAATACTACAAATTATCTTGAATAATTATATTGATTACAAAAAAGACCAATATTTACCACATATCTATAATACTGGTAAAATTTTCTATAAGCACAAATTTCTAGCTTATGATATTTTTGGATACCTATCTTACGTGATATATAATTGCTTATGAAGCTGATCTTTAGTATCCAATTAGATTATACATGCCTTACAAAATAAAAAAACCCGATGCCGGACGGCATCGGGTTGTTCTTTAAAGTGGGTCATGTTGGATTCGAACCAACGACTTCTACCCTGTCAAGGTAACACTCTGAACCAACTGAGTTAATGACCCAATAAACACTAAGACTCTGAATCCCGAAAATAGCAAAATCTTCTGTTTTAGTCTATATTCGTGGACACTCGATAATTTACAAAATTAAATATCTTAAAATTCTCTATACATCAAAAGAATGAACAAAAAAAATAGCCTCTACACGGAGAGGCTTTGTGGGCGCGAAGGGATTCGAACCCCTGACCTTCTGGGTGTAAACCAGATGCTCTGAACCAACTGAGCTACACGCCCCAAATTTAAGATTGCAAATATAGGGTTAATTTCAAATCCACACAATAAAATCATTCGAACTTATTTTTTAATTCAGATATTTTTAGCAGATCTGCAATAAGGAAAGTACTCCCGGTAACTAGAAGCAGGTCGTCATCATTTAGTTCGGATTCAGCTTTAAAGTAGGCTTCATCAGGTCTATCAAAACATGCATAGCTCAAACCTAAGACTTCTGCGACTTCTTCCAAATGCCCTACCGGCATTGCTCTTGGAACTGATGGCCGGCAAAAAAAGTACTGGGCGGTTTGGGGTAGAAGTTGAAGTAGGTCTTGAACGTCCTTGCCTTTTACACTTCCAAATACAACAAGCAAACGGTCAAAAGCAATTTTTTCAACCTCAGAAGATAAGGCTTCTAAAGCTGGCTTGTTATGTGCCGCGTCCAGGATGATCATCGGTTTTGAGGAAAGCTGCATGAACTTCCCATAAACCCCTTTTTCCCTGATCAGCTCGAAAATAGTTCTTTTAGCATCTTCTAATCGATAAGCTCTGGTATCGGTAAGGATAGAAAGCGCCTTTATTGCAGTGGCGATGTTCTTCTGTTGATATAAAGGTACTAATTGATTTGTACTAACTACCTCATCGGATAAGACATCGGTATAATAAAGTTGAGCGTCCATCTTCTTGCTGGCCTGTACAAATACTGGATGCGTTTCGGGATGCTTCTCTCCTACTATGACGGGTGTTCCTGGTTTGATTATACCGGCTTTTTCATAAGCGATTTGCGCTAAAGTATCACCTAGCATGTCCATATGGTCATAGCCAATGTTCGTGATAACGGAAATTTCAGGCTGGATAATGTTCGTAGAATCCAATCTTCCACCAAGACCTACCTCAACTACCGCAATATCTACCTTTTGTGCTGAGAAATAGGCAAAGGCCATTCCTACGCTCATTTCAAAGAAGGAAAGTTGATGGACTTCCAAAAAATCCCGATGCGCTTGAATAAAGTCTATAACGAATTCTTCTGAGACCATTTGAAAATTGACCTGAACACGCTCTCTATAATCGATAAGATGTGGTGAAGTATAAAGACCGGTTGAATAACCGTTTTCTTTGAGCACGTGGGCGATCATGGTAGATGTTGATCCTTTTCCGTTCGTGCCGCCTACATGGACAGATTTGAAGTCTTGTTGCGGATCTCCTAAATAATTACAGAAATCCTTTATATTTTTCAGGTCTTTCTTAAAAGCAGATCTTCCCTGACGCTGATACATGGGAAGTTGACGAAACATCCACTGCAGCGTTTCTTCGTAGTTCATCTTTATTCAGATAATTTGAAAATATAGGTAATAAAACCTACCTGACGTGGCGGAGCATCCTTGTCCGCATTGAACTTTGTATCAAGGGCCGCTTTTTTAGCCGGATCTGTCAGGCAATCGCTGTTGTTCGTAGTTCCTTTTACGCCGGGCGTTGCTGCGATAACTTCTCCCTGACGGTTTACTTCGATCCGGACCACGACTTTTCCGGTCTCATTACAATCTTGTACATATTTAGTTTTTTGTAAAGCCTCGCGGCCGCCTAAGCGATAATTGCCATCGCCGGAATCACCTTTACCAGTTCCGTAGTAGGAACTGGCATTTTTATCTCCATCAGGATCACCCTTGTCTCCGCCTGTTTTGTTATCACCTTCTCCCTGATCGCTTTCACCATCGCTCTCGGGTCCGTTCAGCACGTTGTCCAGAGCACTTGTGGTCGATTCGTCAGGTTGAGGTTCAGGCTCTTCAGGTTCTTCTTGTTCCGTAGGTTCTTCCACGGGTTCAGTCTGATCTTCTTCAGTCTCTTCGGGTTTTTCTACCGGCTCTTTCTCTATTTCTTGTTCTTCTGGTTTCTTTTCAGGTATTTTTTCTGTTTTCTCTGCTTCTTTGTCCGGCATCACAGGTGCGTCTTCGGTATCCTGGGTCACCACTTTTTCGTTCTCGGATGTTGATGTTTCAGGTTGTGCTTGTTCTTGTGGTGGCGGTGTTGACTTTTTAGTTGGAGCGGTCTTTACAGGTTGGTCCGGTTGTACATCGCCTGAACCCGTGTCCATGGTCCCAAAGTTGACCGCAATACCTTTTTGTTTGGGTGGATCATAATAGCTCAAGCCGGTCAATAAAAGCAACAATATCAACAACAAGTAGATCACACTTGTGATAATAAAGGACTTACGCTGATCTTTCGTTTTTAAGAATGCCAATTTACCGGGGTTTTACAGCTAAAATGATCTTGTATTTATATTTATTAGCGATACTCATCACATCAACCGCATTTTGAACAACGGCTTGATTAGCGGCGTTCAGGATGATCGTCGGGTCATCCACGCCCTGAAGATTGCTTTGTATCGCACTTTCCAGCCTATCATCTGAAACGGGATCACCATTTACATAGTAGTCGCCCTCCTTTGTCACGCTGACGGAAATGTTCTGCTGATTCGTGGATTTTCCTTTGGCTTTCGGCAGGATCAGGTCCAATGCTTCCGGTGTTACCGCAGGTGTGGTCAACATGAAAAAAACCAATAATAAGAACACGATATCCGTCATGGACGACATGCTGAATTCAGAACTAACCTTATTTCTTCCGCGTAAGTTCATATTAGCTCGGTTCGTTTAATAGGTCCAAGAAATCTACTGCCGTGGCTTCCATCTGATGGACGATCTTATCAGTCTTAACTACCAGATGATTGTATCCTATATAAGCGATCACACCAACGATAAGCCCGCAAACCGTCGTAGTCATTGCCGTATAGATACCTTCTGCCAGCAAGCCCATTTCAGCCTGACCACCACTCGTTGCGAGTTCATGGAAAGCAAGGACCATACCGATGACCGTACCCAGAAAACCTATCATCGGTGCAGCACCGGCAATGGTGGCCAGGATACTGACGTTCTTTTCAAGCTTGTAGACTTCTAATCTACCCGCATTTTCTATCGCGGTATTAATGTCTTCTAAAGGACTGCCGATACGGGAAATCCCTTTTTCAGTTAACCTGGCGACCGGTGAGTTCTCCTGATGACATTTATTCTTGGCAGAATCTATCTTTCCATCAGATACATGGTCCTTTATTTGGGACATGAAGTTCTTGTCTGTCTTAGAAGCCCTTTTAATGGTAAAAAGTCTTTCAAAATAGATATACAGGGCGGCAAATAACAATATGGCCAGAATGACGATGATTATCTGTCCGGCTATTCCACCGCTAAGCAATAGTTCAACGAACGATAGCGTCTTTTCTTCAGAAACCTCTTCTGCATCGGGACCAGTAGATTGAATATTAGAGAGTAAGATCATAAAACCGATTATAGATTTAACAACGCTAAAGTAATTGATATATTACTAATGCAAAAATATTATCGGGTGAATAATACGCATACCTTTCCTAAGAAAGAGAATACAATTTCGCGATCTTTCCTTATAATAAGTAGTCCGTCCTGATGAAGCTCGATTGCTTATTGTCCAATATTTCCTGAAGGATTTCAAGGTTTTGAGGGTTGTCTTTCGTAGCGACGAATGTTCTGATCGAGAAGGAACGCAAGGCATCATGTACGCTAAGCGTGGACTTTGCGGAATCCTTTCTTCCCGTGAACGGATACACATCCGGTCCACGCTGGCATGAGCTGTTCAGGTTCACCCGACATACAAGATTGACCAGTGTATCGATCAGTGGCGATAGGTTCTGGACATCCTTACCGAACAAGCTTACTTGTTGACCATAATTAGAGTCCGCCATATCATCCAGAGGCTGATCTATTTCTGTGAANGATATAACGGGAATAATNGGTCCGAACTGTTCTTCCTGATATACGCGCATATCTTTCGTGACCGGATACAAGACTGCTGGCCAAATATAGTTATCAAAATGTTGACCGCCCTTTTTGTTCATTACCTTCGCTCCTTTTTCAACAGCGTCATCGATCAATTCCTGAATGTACGTTGGCTTATCCGGTTCCGGTAATGGTGTTAGCAGCGTATCTTCCCAGGGATCGCCGAATTTTTGATCGTCCACCGAATAGTTGAATTTTTCTAAGAAAGCATCTTTTACCTTTTCATGAACATAAAGAACTTTCAGTGCAGTACAACGTTGACCATTGAATGACAGACAGCCGTTGATACACTCTCTCACGGCGAGGTCCAGGTCGGCATGGGGTAATATGATCGCCGGGTTCTTAGCTTCAAGGCCAAGCACTAGCCGCAGTCGATTGCTTTTAGGATGAACATCGATAAGCGCATTAGCTGACTGGCTATTCCCAATGAGCGACAACACATCTATCTTTCCTGTTTTCATGATCGGTGCGGCCAAAACTCGTCCACGTCCAAAAAGTACGTTGACAACACCTGCCGGAAAGCTGGAACAAAATGCTTCAAGTAATGGTGTGGTTAATAACACACCGAACTTGGCCGGTTTAAAAACAGCCGTATTCCCCATGATCAAAGCTGGAATGAGCAATGCGAAAGTTTCGTTCAACGGATAATTATAAGGACCTAAACATAGTACCACGCCCAAAGGACCTCTACGTATATGGGCATAAACGCCACTTTGCTTTTCAAATTTTGCGGCATCCCGGTCCATCTGTTTATAATCGTCTATCGTATCGTAGATATACTTAACGGTCCTGTCGAACTCTTTTTGCGCATCGGTCAGGTTCTTGCCTATTTCCCACATGATCAACTTCACGATGATCGCGCGCTTTTGTTCCATTTGTCTTACGAACATGCGAATACATTGAATGCGTTCACTGACGCGCATCGTTGGCCAGTCACCCTTTCCTTTATCATAAGCTTTCACGGCCGCGTCAAGGGCTTCGTGGGCTTGCTCTTCTTCAAGCTCGGGGACGCTTCCCAGATAAGTAGGCTGATGCTTTTCTGTAGATGAAATTGTGGAATTGACTGGCGTCATTTTACCTGACCATTGTTTTAGCTCTCCATTGATAAGGTATCGTTCAGCTTCTAATGGCTCTTTGATTTGATAGACTTGTGGAATTTTACGTTTCATGATATGAATTTGGATTTTTCAATTGATCTTCAACTAAATTTCTCACTGAATTATTAATATATTAACAAACGTGGAATAAAAGTGCTTATTCAATAACATTGTTGCCCGATTAAAATTAAAAAACCATGATCTGTACTTATAATAAGTGATATGATATCTTCATTTTATAATACCAGCTATAGTACGGGGTTGATAGTAAGCTAATCAATTGCTTTCTTGATATTTACATAATTGATAATGAGCTTTTTGGATTTTATCTAGATCCTACTTCTTATTCGGACATGATCAATCTATTGATTTTAATCGTCAAACATTCAGAATGCTTTATCTATAAATTAATACAGGGAATTAAGAATAGAAATTGTTCTCTATCAAAATGAATATCAGTGCACCAGCGATGAATCCGATGAAGGCCAGCCAAGTGATCTTTTTTAGATACCACAAAAAGTCTATCTTTTCCATACCCATGGCCGCTACGCCAGCTGCACTTCCAATGATCAGGAGATTCCCGCCAGTACCAGCGGAATAGGCGATGAAATGCCACATAGGATGATCTGCGGGATAATCGTACATTCCCATGGTCGCGGCCACCATCGGAACATTGTCGATGATGGAAGATAGTACACCTATCAGTATGACCACAATGTCCATATTGGGGATTTCATTAGAAATGGCTTCTGCAACATAGCGCAAGGCATTGATGCTTGTTCCCGTACTGCTATTGATAGCAATACTTTCCAAGACACCTACCGCTAATAGTATTCCCATGAAGAACAAGATACCGGAGAACTCTATGTTGGAAAGTGCTTTATGCGTAGAATAAAGATGACGACGATCACGCTTCATGTTCTTTTCCGGCTTGATATATTCTGATACCAGCCATATCACTCCTAAGCTGAACATCATCCCTAGATACGGAGGTAAACCGGTAGCTATCTTAAAAACAGGCACGAAGGCGATTCCGGCAAGTCCTACGTAAAGCATGGTCTTGCTGCTCAGTAAACGTTCCGCCTCCTCATTGATTATCATTTCCTTTCGCATAGCGCTACCGCGGAAAGGCTTTAACCTGATGGCAATGAAAAAAGGAACGATGAAACAAACTATAGAAGGAACAATGAGGTGTTCTGACAATCCAATAGAAGAAACTTTCCCTCCTATCCAAAGCATGGTCGTGGTTACATCACCAATAGGTGACCAGGCACCACCCGAGTTAGCCGCGATAATGATCATAGCTGCAAACCATAAACGATATTTCCTTCTTGCTAATAGCTTTTTTAGTAAAGTGATAAGAATAATAGTAGCTGTTAAATTATCTATGATGGCAGATAATACGAATGCTAAGATACCGAGCGTCCATAACAATCGTTTCTTGTTATTGGTGGTGATGGCCTTTTTGATAATACCGAAGCCACGATGCAGGTCGATGATCTCTACGATGGTCATCGCGCCGATCAGAAAAAACAATATTTCCCCAATTTTGCTAAAGTGAACGATCAAATTATGTTCAAAACCATTATGAGCGGCATCTTTATTTCCATTCAGCATGGAAAACACTTCTCCTTCTTCGTTGATAATATCTATCCAACCCTGATGGAAAGCGATCCCCAAAACAGCCCACATACTGGTTCCCATGATCAATGCCGGAACGGCCTTATCTAATTTTAACGGATGCTCCAAAGTAATAGCCAAATAGCCGATAATGAAGATGGTGATGAGTAAAGCGATCATAGGTCAGTTAAATGGCGTCAAATATAACCCAAAAGTTTAAAAGCTTATAGCGGAAAGAGACATATAACCTGAAATTAAAAAATTGAATTCCTGTAATTAAGGAACAAAGAATCAAAAAGTATCAATGCTTGTTTTTCACTTTCGTACTTATTCATCTATCATCCAATTGAACTCCTGAAATTTTTGATGTTCATCTGGTCATTTAAGTTCCTTTTTCATAAAAGCTGATTCAATGAGAGTTCAAATGCAGCCTGCGAGATATTCTTCTTATCGCTGTTGTGATCAAATGTATTTTGGATCGCATTTTCAATAGTAATGGAGGTGTCCTTAAAAATGGCATCATCCGTCATTTGGACGCGGCGCTCCATGAAGTAAGCGAATACGCGCGCCATTCCGCAATTAGCTATAAAATCCGGGATAAGACTGATCTGGTTATCTACATATTCCATGATCGGTCCAAAGAAGATGCCTTTATCGGCAAAAGGTACGTTCGCGCCGCTGGCTACGACCTCTAATCCGTTATTGATCAAGCTGTCGATCTGTTCTTTCTCTACTAACCGAGAGGCTGCGCAAGGTAGAAAGACATCAGCTTCCAGTTGCCAAATTTGCCGGTTGACCTCATCAAAAGAAAGCATATTATCGGCTACCAGTTCATTGCCGTCTTTGTGTAAGAAAAGATCTGTGACCTCTTGATGTGAAAAACCCTCCTG
>P_1C_Liq_1_UnCtyDRAFT_1000215_pt1 | contig 13469 bp, 12 predicted proteins | sample Pon1CUnioCityCA_2_FD_10230 | JGI IMG/M metagenome (IMG submission 10230) | reverse complement strand
CCGGGGGGACTGGCGGCTACCGGTGGGGAGGGGACCGCAAGCGGGACCTCCTCGAGCGGGAACGGATGATCGTGGAGCGGAGCGGAAAGCCCTGAGGCGGACCGTGGAGCGCATCCGCACTCGCGGATTCCCATGGCCCCTCCTTGCGGACACGTCTCCGGAATCCTTTCCTATCGCCGCCCGCTCTCCACCCAGCCCCCGGCCCCATCCCCCGGAAGCGGCAGTCCGCGCTCGGCGGGAAGTTCGGCGAGTCGGTTTTCGACTCCACCCGTCCCCTGGAGGCCGTCGCCCGGGAGGACCGCACCGCACGGACTGGACTTCCCCCNGCAATATTCGGGATCGACGACGAGCCGCATCGGACTCCGCCGGCGGTGCCCGGGACCTGAGCCCAGGCAATTTTCGGGATCGACGATAACCCGCGTCCCGGGCATCCCTTGGTTCCGGAGATTCCGAACCCTTCGCCTCCCCCGAACGGACCGCTGAGGGCCGAGGTGGAACCTACGATCAACCCGCACCCGCACCCGACCTTCGCCCACCGTGGCCGTAGCCCTCCACGACCCCGCCACCCCAGCTCCCTCGCCTCCGCCCCGGCGGATTGCGTCGATCGACATTGCCCGCTTTTTTGGGATCTGCCTCGTCTTTTACGGCCACTTTGTGGAGCAGGTCATGTATCTTGGGAACGGGACCGCGGCCGAGCACTACAAGTGGGTGTACAGCTTCCACATGCCCCTCTTCTTCTTCCTCGCCGGGAGCGCCTACAACGAGGCGAAACTGCAGGAAAAGGTGCGGAGCTTCGTGGCCCGGACCGCGCGGTCACGCCTCGTCCCCTTCTTCGCCTTCTGCCTCCTCCTCGCCCTGCTCTCCCTCTTCCTGCCCGGCTGGTTTCCCCTGGCGGAACTCGACTCGGCTGAAGGCTATGCGACCAGCACCTGGAACACCCTGCGGGGCCTGCCCGCCTTCAACATCCCGCTCTGGTTCCTCGCCTGTCTCGTGGGTGTGGAGATCCTCCACTTCGCCCTCGGCCGTCTCTGGACCCGGACCCGCTGGATGGTGGTGGCGGCGCTCGGATTCTACCTCGGGGGTGTCTGGCTGAACCGCGCCTACGATTTTTTTGGGAGTCCCTATCAGTTCTGGTTCCTGCACATCGCGGTCGTCGGGTACGCCTTTTACCTCGCCGGGATCCTCACGCGGCGCAGCGCCCTGCTCTCGACTCCCCTCGCCACCGCGCTCGTGGCCGGGGCGGCCCTCCTCTGCCTCGCCGGGGTCCACCTCACCTACGACCTCAACCAGGGACCCTTCAAGCCCCCCTTCGAGGCCGTCGTCCTCGTGACCGGCTCCTTCGGGAATGTCTTCCTCTTCCCCCTGACCGCCTTCCTCGGGATCGGCCTGCTCCTCCTCCTCGGCCGCCTCCTCAGCGGCGTGCGGATCCTCGAGCGCCTCGGGCAGATGGTCATCCTCCTCTACTGTCTCCACGGGATCTTCTACCACTTCGTGAACCCGCCCCTCGCCGCCTGGATGGCGGAACGGCTGCCCATGGAGAGCTGGTGGCTCCTCTTCTGGAGCGCGGTGGTCACGGCTGTGAGCGTAGCGATCACCCTCCCCATCGCCTTTCTCCTCGGCACCTACCTGCCCTGGCTGGCCGGCCGGCGCCGCCCGGATCCGACGGTCCAGCCGAAGGTGGCCTGAGACCCCCGGACCCCGCCCGGCCTTCGCCCCGCGGGGCCGGGGCCCGGCCGACGACGATCCGCGTCGCCTCAGACCCCCTTCGGTCGCAGGTAGCGCTGGGCGAGGGCCCCGAGAATGTCGAAGGTGAGGGCCACCAGGGCGACCAGCACCGCTCCCACGAAAATCGCGGTGGGCCGGTTCAGTTTCAGGCCCGCGTTGATGGTCTCTCCCAGTCCCCCACCCCCGATGAGAAAGGCGAGCGCGGCCATGCCGACGTTGATGACCGTGGCCGTGCGGATCCCGGCGAGGATGACCGGGACGGCAAGGGGCAGCTCCGTGCGGAGAAGGCTCTGCACCGGGGTCATCCCCATGCCGCGGCCCGCCTCGATGACCGCGCGGTCCACCTGTTCCAGACCGACGATCGTATTCCGGAGGACCGGCAACAGGGCGAAGGTGGCCAGCGCGACCACCACGGTAGTGGCTCCCTGACCCATGAAGATAAAGAAGACCACGATCAGCCCGTAGGCCGGGATGGCCTGGCCGAGGCCGAGGATGGTCACCAGGAAATTCTTGAGCATCGGNGCACCTTCCCGGGTNACNAGGATCCCGATGGGGACCGCGATGACCACNACCAGCAGAGTCGAGAAGAAGGCCACATAGAGCTGCTCGCCCAGCTGGACCAGCAACTGATCCGGCTCGAGGATGCGGAGGGTGGTCGGGTCAAAGTCCGCGTAAATCCAGACCCCGCCGAGCAGGAGCAACAGGATCCCCGCGATCACCGGGGTGACGATCAGGTCGAGGTTTCCCGTGAGCGAGGCGACCCGGCTGCGCATCCGCCCGGCGGCGGCGGGCAGGGTCGGCTGGCGGTCCGGTGGAGTCATGCCCGGCTCGCCTCGGCTTCCCTGCCCGTGTCGATGAGCAGTTGGGCGAGGCTCTCAATCGTGCAGACGCCGAGGTACTTCCCGCCCCGGTCGGTGACCACCGCGCATCCCATGGAATTCTGGAGCATCCCGGAGAGGGCGTCGTGGAGGGTATCCTCCGGCTGGACCAGCACCGAAACCGAAGGCCGGGCCGCGTCGAGATTCCCGCGGAAACTGTTCAGCGCCCGCCGGTCCACCCAGCGGAGCGGGCGCTCCGCGCGGTCGAGGAGGAGGGCGTTCCGCTCGCCCGTTTCCTCCAGCAAGCGGAGGGCCTGTTCCCGGTCGACCGGCGGTCGGAGCAGGGGAACCGAGGAGAGCTCGATGTCGCCCACCCGACGGAGCGTGAGCGTCTTGAGAATGGCCCCCGAGCCGAGGAAATTGCCCACGAAGTCGTCGGCCGGGTTGGTGAGGATGCGCTCGGGAGTGTCCAGCTGGGCAATTTCGGAGCGCTCGCGGAGGATGGCGATCCGGTCGCCCATCTTGACCGCCTCGTCGACGTCATGAGTGACGAAGACGATCGTCTTTTTCAGCTCTCCCTGCAGGCGGAGGAACTCATTCTGGAGGCGATCACGGGTGATCGGGTCGATCGCCCCGAAGGGCTCGTCCATGAGGAGGACATCCGGATCGGCACCGAGCGCCCGGGCCACCCCCACCCGCTGTGCCTGCCCGCCACTGAGCTCCCGCGGGTAACGGTCGCGGTAGGTGGCGGGATCCATGGAAACCAGCTCGAGCAACTCGTCGGCCCGGGCGCGGCACTTTTTGTCCGGCCACTTCAGGAGCCGGGGCACCGTGGCGATGTTCTCGGCAATCGTCCGGTGGGGAAAGAGGCCGACCTGTTGGATGACGTAGCCCATCCGGCGGCGAAGTTCATTGGGATCCCCGCGGGTGACATCCTCGCCCTCGTAAATGATTCGTCCGGAGGACGGCTCGATCATGCGGTTGATCAGGCGGAGGGTCGTGCTTTTCCCGCAGCCCGAGGGGCCGACGAGGACGAGGATCTCCCCCGGCTCGACCGCCAGGTTGAGGGTCTCCACGGCGGGGTCCTCCATGCCGGGGTAGATCTTGGTGACCTCTTCGAGGCGAATGAGGGGCTCGGTCATGGGCAGGTGCGGCGGGTTACCGAAAAAGGGGGAGGAGTAAGGAAAGGAACGCGACCGGCCTAACGGGCCCCGCGCGGGGTCGTCCAGCGCGCGACCAGGCGGAGGAGGATATCAATCCCGAGGGCCAGCAGCAGCGAGAAGACCACCCCTGTCCAGATCGCCTCGAAGGAATTGGGCAGGGGAATCCGGGCGAGCCCGCTCTTGATGAAGTCCCCGAGCCCCCCGCCGGCGACCAGCGTGGCAATGGCGGAGATGCTGACCGTGAGCAGGGCGGAAACCCGGACCCCGGCAAGAATTACGGGCCANGCGAGCGGTAGCTGTACCTTGAGGAGGACTTGCCGATCGGTCATGCCCATCCCCTTGGCCGATTCAAGNACGCTGGCCTCGACCGCGTCCAACCCGGCGACCGAGTTTCGAAGGATGGGAAGGATCGCGTAGAGAAAGAGGGCCACGAAGGAAGGCGCGAACCCCAGCCCGAGAATCGGAATGAAAATGGTAAAGAGGGCCAGTGAGGGAATGGTGAGGAAGACCGAGGCGATCGCCAGGCAGAGTTCCTTGGCAAAGGGCCGGTGCCGCGTGAGGATCGCCACGGTGAGGGCGAGGAGTCCGGCACTACCGGTCACCGAGCCCACATAGAGCAGAGTCTCACCGATCGTCTCGGCGAGCATGTCACCGCGTACGGAGAGGTAGTCCCACCAGCTTTGGAGTCCGTTCATCGGAGAAAAGGCCCAGGCCGGGCGACCGACCCCACGCCATGCGCAGGTCGGCCGCCCCCGGGCGAAGACGGGATCAGCCGTCGATGATGCCTTCGGACACCAGGTAGTCGCGGGCAACCGCGGTAGCGGGCTCACCCATGGCTGAGACCCGGGCGTTCAGGTCGGCCATTTGCTGGTTGTCGAGGGGCGCGAGGATGGCGAGGACGATGCCCTCGAAGGAGTCCGGGGCTTCCTCGAACTTTTCCTCCCGCATCGTCGCGGAAACGTTGTAGACGATGTTCACGCCCGGATCCTCGACGAGGGCCAGGTTGAGGGCCGGGATCCGGCCGTCCGTCGTGAACACCTCGCCGAAGGTGCAGTTGTTGCGGGCCGTCTCCGTGTAGATGACCCCCGTGTCGAGGATGCGGGCCTGGTTGTTGGGCAACTCGATCCCCGTGTGGGTTTCCGTGAGGATGAGCCCATCCGGCCGTTCCGGGAACTCCGACTCCATGCAGACCACCGCATCCGGATTGTCCCGTACGTACTCCATCATGGTGGTGAGCGTGAAGGGCCCCCCGTTTTCTTCGGTCACCTCCGGGCTCGAGGCGAAACCGTAGGTGTTGTTGAAGGGGGAGCGGCCAATCCAGACGATCCCGTTCTGGGCGAGGTCCCGCTCGCGGACCCCCTCGGTCAGGGCCACGCTGTCAAAGCTGGGGTCCTCCAAGCCGAGATGCACGGCCCAGCCGGTCCCGTTGTACTCCATGTACACATCGATCTCGCCGGAGAGGAGAGCCGCCCGGGCCACATTCGTGCCGCCGAGGTTCACCCGGTCGCGTACATCCGCCCCGGCCGCTTCGAAGGCCTGGACCAGCATCTGGCCGAGAATGAGCTGCTCGTCGAAGTCCTTCGAGCCCACCGAGACGTCAATGCCGTCCAGCGGGTAGTCGTCGACGATCGCCGCGCTGAGGGCGGTGCCCGTCGAGAGGAGGGCGGAGAGGCCGAGGAAGGCCAGTCCGCGGCGCAGGGATTGTCCCGCGCGGGAGATGGTTGCTTGCTTTCGGTTGGTCATGGTCTTTCTTTTTTTATTATTTCGTTCCAAAAATATACGTTAACAAATCTTTCTACCCCTGTGAAGGGGAAAATTTTTCCTTACCCTTCCGTTCCCGGCCCTCCGCTGGCCGTCCGCCCGCCCCCGACCGCAGGCCGTACCCGCCCCATCGGAAGCAGCCCAGCATGGACCTGCCTGCCCAGGTCGGGACCTCCAGCCCATCGCCGCGGGCCCATTGCCGGCGGGCCAACCGCCCGGGCGGCCTACATCCAGATGGCACCCACCACCGCGCACCCGAGCACCACGCCCCATGGGGGAACCCGAACAAAGCGCAGCAATGCGAAGGCGATCAGGGCGAGACCCGCCCGCTCCGGACCCGTCACCGCGGCCGTCCAGACCGGCTGGTAAAAGGCGGCGAGCAACAGGCCGACGACCGCCGCATTCGTCCCCGCGAGGGCCGCCTGGGCGGCCCGGTAAGTGCGCAGGCGGTCCCAGTAGGGAAGCAGCCCCAGCACCAGCAGGAGGGCCGGCAGGTAGGTGGCGAACAGGGCCAGCAGTCCGCCCGCCACGCCGCCCGGTCCCACCGTGAGCACCGTCCCAAGAAAAGCCGTGAAGGTGAACATCGGGCCCGGGATCGCCTGGGCGGCCCCGTAACCGGCCATAAAATTTTCCGGGCTCACCCATCCCGGCACCACCGTGAAGGCGTCCAGCAGGGGCAGGACCACATGGCCGCCCCCGAAGACAAGGGCCCCCGCCCGGTAGAAGGCCTCGATCGCCGCCCACGTCGAGTCGGGCCGCACCCCTGCGGCAAGGGGTAACCCCATGAGGAGGAGGGCGAAGACCAGCAGGTAGGGCCAGCCTGCCGTACGCACCGCCGTGCGGTGGCTATCGGGGTCGGCCGCGGCCCTCACGCGGTCCCCGAAGAAGAGCCAACCAACTCCCGCCCCCGCCGCGATGACGGCCACCTGCAAGAGAGGCATTCCGGTGGCAAGAAGTACCGCGGCGGCACCGATCGCCAGCAGGGCCCGGCCGCGGTCCGGGCAGAGGCGGGTGCCGAGATTCCAGACCGCGTTCGCGACCACCGCGACCGCCGCCAGCTTCAATCCCACGATCCAGCCCGCCCCCGGCTCCGGCTCCAGCGCGGCCAGGCCGAGCCCGAATCCGATCATGACCACGGCGGCCGGCAGGGTGAAGCCGACCCAGGCGAGCACCGCCCCCGGGACCCCAGCCGCCTTCCGGCCAATGGCGAAACCCATCTGGCTGCTGGCCGGCCCCGGCAGGAACTGGCAGAGGGCGATGAGATCGGCGAATTCCTCCGCTCCCAGCCAGCGCCTCCTCCGCACAAACTCCTCCTCGAAGAAGCCGATGTGGGCGGCCGGACCGCCGAAGGCGATGCAACCCAGCTTGAGGAAGCGCAGGAAGACCTCGCCGAGGCCCGGGCGCGGCGGAGGGGACTCCGGCGGCGAGCCTTCACCCGAAGATCGGTCCGGAGAGAGGGTCATGCGGAAAGCCCAGCGGGCAGAGAAAAAAAAGGCGCAGGCCCGGGCGGAGCCAATCGACCGCCTGCGGCGGGTGCGACCCCAATCTAGGCGCGCTTCGAGGCGTCCACCACCAGACAGATTCCCGCGTTCACCGAGGTGAGAGCGAGGGTGCCTCCGAGCACCCACCACCACGCCGGGCTCGCCGGATCCCCCTTCCAGAGCACGCTCTGTCCGAGGAGGCTGAGGCCGAAGCCGTTGAGGAGCAGTCCACCGATCGCGAGGGCGAGGAATTTCATGCCCACGATCGTGGCAGAGCCGGGCGGTCCCCGCCAGCCGGGAGCCCTCCCCCGGGCCGGGTTGTCCGCGCGGAGCGGCGAAAGTCGCCCTGACCTTCCTGACCGGCCCACGCCCCGACCGGACTTGCCGTCCTCTCCGCCTGCCGTCTTGCTGTGGGGTTTCCCGTTCCCCCCATGTGGCAAGGCTATCTCCTCCTCCTCGGCGCCATTGTCTTCGAGGTCGTCGGCACCAGCGCGCTCAAGGCCAGTGAGCAATTCACCCGGCTGGGCCCCTCTGCCCTCGTCATCGTCTGCTACGCCGCCGCCTTCTACCTCCTCGCCCGCGTCCTCGCCTTCCTCCCCGTGGGCATCGCCTATGCCCTCTGGGCCGGACTCGGCATCGTCCTCATCACCCTCGTCGGCTGGGCCGTCTTCGGCCAGAAGCTGGATCTCGCCGGAATCGTCGGGATCGGGTTGATCCTCGCCGGGGTCGTGGTCCTCAATCTCCTCTCCAAGACCGTTCCCCACTAGCCAACAACCCGGAACTCCCGCACCTTCGGTCCCTCCTCCCCCGCCCTGCACGGCCTCCGACCTTATGAGCGCAAACCCTCCCCCACCCGCGGCCCCCGCCGGTACCGGCCCCCTCCGGACCGCCCTCATCGTCCTCGCGCTCGCCGCACTGGCCAACGCACTCTACCTCGCCTACCTCGGTCTGAACACGAGCGCGGAGTGCGTGGCCGGGGCGGATTGCGACGCCATTGTCGGCAGTGAGTACGGGAAATTCCTCGGGATTCCCGTCTCGGTCTACGCCGTCGGCTTCTACCTGCTGATCCTCGGGCTCGCGTTCTGGCGGTCGGCCCTCGTGCCGCGCACCCGCTGGATTCTCGGGCTGGCCTGGTTGGGGGTGATCGCCTCGGCGGTCTTCACTTTCATCCAGTTGGTCCTCCTGCCGGGCTTCTGCGCGTTCTGCTTCCTCAATTTCCTGCTGGTTGTGGCCATCGCCGCGGTCGCCGGCCGCCTCTGGCGACAGGTGCGCGGGGATGCGTCTTTCTGGAGCGCCGAGGAACTGGTCACCCTCGCCGTGCCCGCTGCCCTCGTCTCCTTCCTCCTTCCCCTCGCCGGTTACGGACTCTTCGCCTACGGGCAGAGCCTCGCCGAGCCCGTCCCGGAAGACCCGGTGGTCGCCTTCGTCGACGGCCGCGAAGTCCGGCTCTCCACCCTCGACGACCGCATCCAGGGCCAGCTCCGCGATCTGCACGAACAGCGCAACGAGGCGCGGATGAGGGCACTCGAGAACCTCGTGATCGAGGAAGTCGCCGACCGCCGGGGGATGGCCCCGGAACGGCTGGTTCAGCAGGGGCTGTCCACCGTCAACACCGTGACCGAAGGGCAAATCACCCAGTTCTACGAGGCCAACCGGGACCGGCTGCCACCCGGGCTCAGTGAAAGCCAGGCCCGCTCCCAGATCCGCAACTTTCTCCAGCAACAACAGCAACAGCAGGCCTACCGGATCTTCGTGCGCGACCTCCTCGCCCGGGAGGGCGTCCGCCCGGATCTGCCGGAGCCGCCCGGTGTGGAAATCCCCCCGGCCGGTCCCGAGACCATCACCGTGGGCAATCCCGAGGCACCGGTACGCATCGTCGAGTTCTCCGACCTCCAGTGCCCCGCCTGCGCCAACGCCCACGAACAGGTGAAGGCGCTCCTCGCGGGCCCCCTCGGCGAGGAGATCTTCTTCGAGTTCCGGCACTTTCCGCTCGGCCAGCACGAGGAGGCGGAGCCCGCCGCCCGCGCCCTCACCTGCGCGGACCGGCAGGGGCGCTTCGCGGAGGCGGCCGATCTGCTCTTCCGCAACCAGGGTGCCTGGGGAGGCCGAGACCCAGTGGCCTATGTTGCCAACCGGGTCGACCTCGATGAGGAAGCCTTTAACAACTGTGTCCGCGAGAGTGCGGTGGCCGCCAGCGTCGAGGGCGACCGCGATCTGGGGATCGAGCTGGGAATCAACAGCACCCCCTCCTTCTTCGTGAACGGCCGCGCCGTGCGCGGAGTACCGACGGAGGAACAGGTACGCCGGCTGGTCCGCTGAGGCCCGCTGCCCTCCTCGCGAAGATGGACTTCCTTTTGCACGAACCCCGGCAAGTCCCTACCATGACCTCCATGAAGTTTGTGCCCTCTTCCCTTCGTTGCCTCCGTCGAGTGCTGGGAGCTGCTGCCGGGCTCCTCCTCGCCGTCGCCGCCAAGGCCGCGCCCGAAGTGGCCGTGGAAGGAGCCGAGGTTGGCGAGTGGACCCAGGACTACGAAGCCGCCCTCGCGCTCTCCGCGGAGGAGCAGCTCCCGGTGTTCCTGAACTTCACCGGCTCCGACTGGTGCCGCTGGTGCATGCTCATGGACGAACAGGTCTTCTCCGAGCCGGAATGGGAGCGCTTCGCCCGGGAGAACCTCGTCCTCGTCACCCTCGACTACCCGAACGACCCCACCATCGTCCCCGAGGAGTACAAGGACCGGAACCAGGAGCTGCAGAGCGCCTACGGGGTGCGGGCCCTGCCCACCTATGTGCTCCTCGAGCCGGGCGAGGAAGCCGAACTGACCCGGCTCGGGGCCAGCGACGACGCCACCCCGGACAGCTTCACCGACAAGATCAACGTCGCCCTGCGGACCCACCCGCTCTGGATCGAACGCTTCGTGGAGGAGCATCCGGAGCGGGCGGAAGAGTTCCTCGCCGCGGTCGAGGAACGCGAGGGCAAGCTCGACGAGCTCGAGGAATGGCTGCGCACCCAGCCGGAGCGCACCCGCGCCAACGAGCGGAAGTTCGAGAACCTCCAGTACGAGATCGAGCAGACCGGCGAGCGCATCAACGAGATCTGGGAGGGCTGAGCTGCCGGGCGCGGTCTGCGGGCGGGGGCGGAGCTCCGGAACCACCGGCCCCGGCCAATCCGGCGAGCGCCGGACCACCTCCCGCCGACCGCGCACCCGTTTTTTCGTGGCCACCGGTCCCGCCTTCCCCTCTGCTCAGCGCCCATGAGTACGACCGCCCTCCTCGAGACCTCCGCCGGAACCATGGAACTCCGTTTCTGGGACGACCTCACCCCCGCCACGGTCGAGAATTTCCTCCAGCTCGCCCGCGACCAGTTCTACGACGGGACCGCCTTCCACCGGATCGTGGAGGGCTTCATGATCCAGGGCGGGGANCCGCTCACCAAGGANCCCGCCCAGAAGNCCCGCTGGGGAACCGGGGGGCCCGGGCACACCCTCAAGGCCGAGTTCCACGACCGCCCCCACCGCAAGGGAGTGATCTCCATGGCCCGGACCGCCGATCCGGACTCCGCCGGGTCCCAGTTCTTCCTCTGCCTCGANGACTGCCCCTTCCTCGACGGTCAGTACACGGCCTTTGGCGAGCTCGTGGCCGGCGAGGAGGTGCTNGAGAGCCTCGGCCGGACCGAATGCGGCTGGTCGGCCAGCGGCGAGAAGAGCGCCCCGAAGGAACGGGTCGACCTGCACCGCGTGGTCGTGCGGGAAAACGGCTGACGGCTCCCCACCGGAACCGTCCGGAGGGAGCGGGCAGCCCCGAAGAACCCCTACGGAGAGCCGGCGGCTTCGGGAAGAGACTCCCGATCCGCGAGTCCGTGCAGGAGGGTGGGCGTCCCGGGCTTCGGCCCGCGCCGACCCTCAGCCCCGCTCCATCCCGAGAATCTCCCGGATCCAGCGCCGGTGCGGACCGGACAGAGCCACCTCGTCGAGTTCATGCAGCGGCACCCACCGCAGACCCTTGCAGAGGCGGCCCTTGGCGGGCTCCACGGTCACGATCCATTCCGTGATACGCTCCCGCCCGATCCCCCGCACCCGTTTCGCGAAGGGCTCCGGGTGGACCTTCCAGTTCCGCGGAAGCCCATCCACCGTCGGCAGCTCCAGCAATCCCTCCAGCCGACCCTCCCCGGATCCGCCCTCCGCCAGCAGCAATTCCCCGTGGCGAAACGCCCAGGCCCGGTAGAGCTCACGCTCCACCGTCTTTGCCCGCCCGATCCGGGGAATCGATCCCGGGTCGCCCTCGGCGGCGCCGCGGCAATGGTCCACCAGCGGGCACACCGTGCAGAGCGGGTTGCCCGGCAGGCAGACCGTCGCGCCCAGCTCCATAAGCGCCTCGTTGTGGCGCCCGGGGTGCTCCCGGTCGAGAAACTGGTCGGCCACCGCCCGGTAGTCGGCCACCGCCGCGCCGCTGTTTTTCCAGTGGCGGCGATCCCCGCACAGGCGCGCCAGCACCCGTACGACATTGCCGTCCACCACCGCCACCGGCTCCCCCTGGGCCAGGCTGGCCACCGCCGCCGCCGTGTAGGGACCGATCCCCGGCAGCTCCAGCCACTCGGCCTCCGTTGCGGGCTCCCCACCACGGTCGCGGACCGCACGCGCCAGGGAGTGGAGGCGGCGGACCCGTGCATAGTACCCCAACCCCTGCCACAGCTGGAGGACCTCCTCCTCCGTCGCCGCCGCGAGGGTTTCCCAGTCCGGGAACCGCTCCATCCACCGCTCGAAGTACGGTACCACCGTGGCCACCCGGGTCTGCTGCAGCATGAACTCCGAAACCACCGTCCGGTAGACACTCCGCTCCCGCCGCCACGGCAAGTCCCGAGCCTCCCGGTCAAACCACGCCCGCAGCGCCGCCCGCACCTCCTCCACCGACTCGATCCCTTCCATGACCCCGTTCTGTCCCTTTCCCTCGACCGCTTCAACCTTAGAGCCAGCCCTCCCGCCTTCCCGCAGCGTGCGGCCTGCCCGGACGAGGCATCGGATCGTTGTTGCTCCCGGCCGGCAGGTCCAAGCACGCCGGCGACCTGCGGGGACGAGGTCACCCGAAATCCGGGACCGGTGATCCTGCGGGAGCTGCGCAACCATGAACCGCCTTCCGGGGAACCGCGCGGGAGACGCGGGACCCGCTTCGGCCGATCGCCGGGATCCCGCAGGGCACGGAGAGCCCCCGCTAGTCCCAGAAGAAGAGCCGGCGGCGAAGGGCCAGGCCGGTAGCAACACCGAGGGTCATGGAGGCGGCGAAGATCCAGCCCGAGAGGGCAAAGGCGGAGATACCGGAGAGGAGGGTGCCCACCGTACACCCCAGCGAGAGCATGGCCCCGAGGCCGAGGAGGACGCCCCCGAGGAGGGCGGCGGCGAAGGCGAGCGGGTGTTTGCGCTCGGGTTGGAACTGGCCCGCGAGCAGGCTGGCCACGAAGGCACCGCCGACCAGCCCGACCACCAGCAAGCCATTGGCGCGGAGCAAACTCTCCCCCACCGCGGTCGCGCAGCCCGGGAAACCGTCGAGCCCGTTGAGACGCTCCGGGAGAAGACCGGCGGCGTCGGTGGCCCGCCGGGCGAGGCTGCCGACCTGGGCGGTGACCCCGAGCGGTTCCACGCGGAGGTAGAGCATCGTCCCGAGCCAACCCACCGCGATCCCGCCCACCCACGCGCTCCAGCGGCGGAGGAACACCCGGTGGAAGAGGGAATCACCCGCGGGGCTGGTCCCGGGCTCCACGTTCGCTTCCGGACCCGGTCGGCGTCGGCGTACGAGAAAAAAGAGCCCGGCGAGGACGAGGAACTGGAGGCCAAGGCTGCCCCCATAGCCGAGGTGATCCGGCAGCCAGACGGTGGGAGCGTCGTGGAGGGCCAGCAGGTAGAGCCGGTTCCAGAGCAGGAAGCCCAGCCCAAAGCCGGCCACCGTGCCCAGCAAGGCCACCGGGGCGAGGACCGAGCCTTCCCCGAGGCGGTAGAGGTGGGCGCTGATGCAGGAACCGGAGAGGGCCATGCCCCAGCCGAAGAGGAGCCCGCCCGCGGCCAGCACCCAGGAAACCGGACCGATGTGGGCCCCGGCCGGCAGGTAGCGACCCGAGGGATCGGGCAGCCAGGCTCCGAAGATCACCAGGTAACCCAGGCTGCCCACGGCGAGAGCAGCGAGGATCCCGAGGAGCCCGCGCCCGTCCCGCTCCTCGAAGTAGTCGCGAAGCATGCAGAAGAAGCAAAAGCGCGAGCGCTGCAGCACTACCCCGAGCGCCGTTCCCATGGTGAGGACAAAGAGCGCGTCCGGAATCGCCGGGGCGGATGGGCCGGACAGCCAGAGCGCGAACGCGGCGAGCGCACCGAGCGGGAGGAGGGAGAGCCACCGTTGGTGGGTCTGGGAAGTACGAGGGATCACCGAAAGAAAAGGAGTGGCTGGCGTGCGTCGGCAACGGAGGAAGGTCGCCCGGTCGTAACCGGGCGACCCGTCCTCTTGGATCGCTGCACGAGTTGCGAGGAGCGAACGGTCCT
>P_1C_Liq_1_UnCtyDRAFT_1000214_pt1 | contig 13487 bp, 9 predicted proteins | sample Pon1CUnioCityCA_2_FD_10230 | JGI IMG/M metagenome (IMG submission 10230) | reverse complement strand
GTGGGAATTCAGGATTTCATGGTTCACATGTTTCCGGAATCGTTGGTGCTGAAACAGATAATTCCATAGGTGTTGCATCTATTGGATTCGGTGTGAGTATTCTGCCGATAAAAATTGGAGATTGTAACGGAGCATTAACAGCAGCTTATGACGGTATTATTTATGCTGCAAATAATGGAGCTGATGTGATTAATATGTCGTGGGGCGGCGGAGGCTCGAGTCAGTACGGGCAAAATGTCTGTACAAATGCATGGAATGCTGGATCTATATTAATTGGTGGAGCAGGAAATGATAATGTTTCTACGCAATTTTACCCTGCTGCTTACAATAATGTGGTTGCAGTTGCTTCTACGAATCAAAATGATGAAAAATCTGGTTTTTCACAATACGGTTCATGGATTGATATTGCTGCTCCTGGTTCCAATATTTTAAGTACAGATGCGGGTACGGGCTATCAATCAACGTCGGGAACTTCTATGGCATCGCCGTTGGTAGCGGGACTGGTAGGTTTATTGAAATCTCATGCTCCCAGTGCTACGCAAACGGATCTGATCAACTGTCTTTACTCAAGTGCTGATGATATTGATGCCCAAAACCCGAGTTACATTGGACAGTTAGGGGCTGGGCGCATCAATGCAAATGCCGCAATGAATTGTGCGAGTTCTTTCTCTACTCAATACGATGCTGCAATTATAGACGTTATTGAACCAAATGGAGCGATATGTGCAAGTAGTTTTACACCTGAAATTGTTTTGCGAAATTATGGTAGTGCAACCCTAACGAATGTTACTATCACTTATGACTGGAATGGTTCACCTCAGACCTATTCATGGACAGGTTCACTTCCTACTGGTTCTTCAGAGAATGTTGTTTTGCCCTCACAAACGGGCGGAAGTGGTGCATATACATTTGATGCTGAAACGTCGAACCCTAATGGTGTAGCAGATGAAAATCCAACGAATGATCTATTCACTCAAAGTTTTTCATTGAATGGAAATGGACAACTTGTGGATTTACAATTAGACCTTGACTGTTACGCTGCTGAAATTAGCTGGGAAATTACTGACGACAATAATGGAAATGCCTTAGTCCATTCTGGAGGCGGTTATCAAAATGGTAGTGGAATCCAGTCCGTTACAGAATCACTCTGCTTGGGTGTAGGCTGTTACACATTCACGATTACAGATTCATACGGTGATGGCATGTATGGGTCACAATGGAGTAACTGTTCTGTTAACGGTGATTACCAAATGACTGACGCAAATGGAAACTTGTTGTTTGAGATGACGGCCACAAATGCTGATTTTGGAATGAGTGCACAGCATCAATTCTGTATTTCGCAACCAGGTAATTTGAATGATGCCAGTATTGATGCGATCAATAACCCTGGCTCTATCGTTTGTAATACTTCTATTACTCCCGAGGTAGTGATCAGAAATTTCGGTAATGATCCTTTAACCTCAGCTACTATTAATTATCAAACAACTGGAGGGGTTCAGACTTTGGCCTGGACTGGTAATTTAACTCCAAATCAATCAGAAATTGTGACCTTACCAGCCATTAATGCTGGTACAGGAAATGTTACACTTTCCGTTTATACCACCAACCCTAATGGTCAGTCGGATGATACACCCGCTAACGATGAACTGACTCAGAATTATGATGTCTTAAATTCACCAGCTACTCCTGTTATCACGCAATCAGGTAATGTTCTTTCAGTTAATTTACAGGCTGGAGAGTCTGCTGAATGGTTCCTAAACGGTACTAGTGTCGGTACAGGTAGTTCTATTACAATGACTCAGAGCGGTCAATATACGTGTACAGTTACGAATCAGGATGGCTGTAGTTCTAGTGATCAAAATAATTTCGAACTGGATACATCCAGTTTAACAGTGGAATCATTAGCAGAAGAAATCATTGTATTTCCAAATCCGACGGATGGTGTACTGAATATTTCAGTAGAACGCTTTGATCAAGTGTTAACTGTTAGTGTTGTAGACGCAGTTGGACGTCAGGTGTTAAATGAACGTTATTTGACTGCCGATCATTTGAATAAGTTGGATTTACGAGCTTATGAAACAGGTGTTTATACACTGATATTCAAATCAAATGAACAACTGGTTACACGTAAAGTGACCCTGAATTAATTGTAGGAATGCTATTTTGAAAAGAGGCTGTTTCTTATGGAGGCAGCCTCTTTTTACTAGTTCATCTCTCGAATGAGACATTAGGTAGATGCTAATATCCTTTCTTTTCATTTGAAACTTTAGCATATTTGTACTATGAAAATCGTAGCTTTATTTTTGATTTTTCTTAGTTGTTCGGTGGTGATCGGACAATCTGAGCACTTCTTAACTCCACAAAATAAGGCGTACCTTTACCATACGGTGCGCAAAAGCCCCATTCTCGAGCAAAACATAGGTCGGTATATCAAATATGATGGTAAAACGATAAAATTACCAAATGGGGAAATAAATTATGATTCAACGGAACAGGTGATCATTAATGAACCTGAATTGCTTACTATTTATGAAAATGAATTACGAAAAGCTCCAAAAGGTATACTGGCAGAGGCCGCCAATAAGATGGCACTGTGGGAACTCAATAAAACACTAAAGCATCAGCGCTCCGGAGACCTGGTTCAATCGGGAATGAGTAGCTATTACGAGGAATTTGAAACGATGTTAATCAAAGAGTTACCTGAAAGTGCACTGCGTCAAAAGAATAAAGCCCTTGCGTTGCGTCCAAGAATTGAGAAATTAAATAATCCTACGTTGACATTTAATGATAAGGTTGCCATGCTCGATGGCTTTGGTAAATGGAACAACGAGCAAAAAAAACAAGTCATTGAAGCTTACAACAGTGCCATTAATGAATGGGTTGAAATTAGAGCCTACTCAATATTTAAAGCTTTAGGCGGAGTAGCTACTGATTTTCAAAACGTACTAATCGCTGCAGGCGATGGAAGTAATACTTCAGGCATGTTTGAGGAACGCGAAAAAGATGAGCGTGGTCGCTGGAATAAAGGACTACCGAAGGCCGTGGGACTTTTTCCTTACGAGCCATATATCGGAAAAAAGCAGACGCGAGGAGCTAAAAAATTAGAGGTACTGCCCCGTGGAAATACATTTCATTATTTCGAGACACCTGGAAAAGGTAAAAAGACCAATATTCATTTAGACGTATGGGGATATAACTCCGATAAGCAAACGACTGTTGTTCTGGAAAAGGGTGGAAGGTATTACCCTTTATTTGGTTCATCAGAAACGCGTTTTTTGTCACCTGACTCGTCTTTTGGAGGTGATTTGACGTACTATACCTTGATTCATCGCTTACGTGCTGAAATCGCTCAATTAGAAGAAAAAATATCGGGTCGTCGCGGATTGGAATACTGGATTGCGTATCACGATGAGCGTCGTGAAGATAAACTATTGGATATCGATAAGGTAGAACAGGAACTGAATGAAATCCGGTACAGTACAATTACGACCGATGATAAAAAGTACAAAACGGATTCTAAAAAGAAAAAGCGCAAGAAACGCCAGGAAAAAGTTGTTTTGTACTACAGTCAATTGGATGCTATCAAGAAAAAGATACGTGAATTGAAAGCAGAGAAAGAGAAAGTTTTGACGAAAAAGCAGGCGTTAAATCGTCAGTTGCAGGGCATGTATGATCTGATTGGGACTGAGTGGGTGAGTTTTGAGGAGAATGAAGGACTCTATTTATTTGAAGATTCTTCGCGTTTTGATATTCGCACGCAGGAATTTACTTTCCCTCCTTCTGATGAAACAGAGAAGTTTCAGGTGAAATTAATTGCAATACCTTTAAGTCATCAGAGCCAACAATTCGATGAAGTGATGTTGCACATGAATGTTACTGATGCAGAACCTTTCTATACTGCTCAATTGCGACTAGACATGACTGATGTTTTTGCTTCTGATGATTTTTCGTTCGAAAAATCGCGTTTGATTGCACCGGCAGATTCTATTGGTATCATGGAGTTTTTAGAAGCACTTAAAGATGATCAGATGTATCTCAACATCATCGCACGAGGTCAGGGGATAGGCCGTATGGAAAATAATCAGATTATTGATCATCCCAAACCTGATGCAATCAATAATTATCCAGGTGGTACAAATGAAGAACAACTGCGAGCAAAGGAAAGTATTTCCTTTAAACAACTGAGAACAACACAGGTAACTTTATTTGTTGATCGTTGTATTACCTTAGAAGTGAATAGTTATACGGATCCCGTTAAAAGTAATTTTACGCCGCCCTCTCAAGCTATTGCTGAAGCTATGACGCAATACAACCTGTCAAAGAATGATGTGTTGAGTGGATACAGGACTTATGCGACGCTGAAAAAGTTAAAAGAAGAGTTGAACATATTGGCTGGAGATTACCTCGAACGACCTGCTGCGAAAACGGTAATCGACCGATTCAATAAGGCCATTGAAAAAACAGCTATAACGATAGGGAAAACCTCGTTTAAATACGATGAATTTTAATCTTTTAACGGATCATTTTCAAAAAAAGATGGGTGAAAATTAACCAGGTACAGCTGCTCTGTAGCACGTGTGAATGCCGTGTACAACCATCTGAAGTAGGATTGGTCCATCATTTCTTCTGTGAGATATCCCTGGTCAATGAAAACACAGTCCCATTGGCCACCTTGTGATTTGTGGCAAGTAACTGCATAGGCATACTTTACCTGTAATGCGTTGAAGTAGGGATCACTCATAATCCGTTCATACCTTTTTTTCTTATTGCGCTCAAACGCATAATCTTCTTCAATAGCAAAAAACAATTCCTTCATTTTATCGCGCGATATAGAGGGTTGATTCTCCGCTAGTGCATCAAGCATTATTTTGACCTCAAACTCACCGTAGTCGGGGAAGTCAATAAGTTCAACCTTTGCATCTACAAAATCAAAACCGTAGCGGGAAGACCGTCCTAAAATCCGTTTTACGCGAATCGTTTCTCCATTGGCAATAAAATTAGAAGAAACGTCCTCTCCGAGCCAGAAATAATTGTTGCGAACGACCATTAATAAGTCGTTGGCGACAATTTGTTCTTCATACCAAAAAATGCGCGCACGAACCTGTTCATTAAATAAATTAGCCCTTTTGTTGGAGCGCGTGATGACGATCGTGTTGGTATCCCCGTAGTTGGAAAAGGAGGAATCCAGTATATCTTCAAGTTCTGAACCATCGATGCTTTTAAGATCACTATCGCTGCGCAATTGAATATGCGGAAAACTATGCTCAGGAGCGGATCGTAAGGCCGTTGCATTTTCTAGAATTGCGGAATTATATGCTTGTCTTAGTACTTCTGAAAGCTCAAAATGCGAAATATGTAAACGCGGAAAGTGATTTTCAAGATATGATTGTTGAAGTGCTGGACTGAAATCAGTACCTACGGGCGGTAATTGTCCACGGTCGCCAATAAAAATGAGACGACAATTTTTACCTCCAAATACGTATTCAATAACATCTTCCAAAAGGTTTCGTGGTTGGATTGTACCGTCACTTTTTAGTGAATAATCACCGATCATAGAAGCTTCGTCAATGAGAAAAAGCGTATTGGTATGTAAATTAGGTGCTAGACCGAGTCGAACCCCTCCACCTGCCATTTTTTCTTTGCGATAAATTTTTTTGTGAATCGTGTAGGCTTGATGCCCCGATCGGTTGCTAAACACTTTCGCTGCTCGACCAGTTGGGGCTAATAACACTTTTTTTCTTCGCATTGCGGAGAGTGCGTTAACAAAGGCGCTTAATAATGTCGTTTTTCCCGTTCCCGCATAACCTTGCAATAAAAATAACGGAAAATCATCTGAGGAAATGTAAAAGTCACACAAAGATTGTAAGAGTCGTTCCTGCTCCCGGGAAGGATTGAAGGGGAAGCTTTTAATTGTCGCTTCGTATAATTGCTTGCTCACTGTCATACAAAACGAAGATAAGAGATAACTTCAATTGTTGAGGGATTTTGTAATAATATGTTGAACGGCTAATAAAATAATAAAGAAGGAGTTTTCCAACCCCTCCTTGTTGATTAAACGGTTTAAAAAATCTATTCATTAGCACGATGTCATATTAAAAAAATTGTAGATTTGTGGGGAATGTAAAGAATTAATCAAAGGAAAAACAATGAATAATCAATTTTCTGTTCTCATTAAGCGTTACTTGATTGCTGTTCTCATAGCTGTTCTAGGATTAGTAATGATTATCATCGGTGCTCAAAGTGGCCAATCGTCACTTTTTAATATTGCTGCAGTTAATGTTTTCGTAGGTGGAATTCTAGCTCTACTATTTAGTGCGGGTATTTTAAGTCGCGTGATCGTTTTTGTTGTGGGTTCTATATGCGTTTTGGTCACTATCTTTATTGGTGTTTCTACGTATCAATCAGTTCAGGCATCAATAGAGCATATTGAAGAACGCGAAAAAGCGGTGAAACTCGTCCAATATAATTTGAAGGAAATTCGTGAAATGCAACGTGCTCATAAAAAGAAGCATGGTCTTTATGCAGGTACGTGGGAAGAGTTATTTGACTTTTTTAAGAATGAGAAAATTGAAAAGATTGAATCTATGGGTTCTGTTCCCGCTCGTGCCATTACTGTGGAGGAACGCGAGGCACTTTACGATGACAACCGTGCAATCGATAAGTTAATGACGGAGCGAGAAGCAGCAAAGCTGGCAGCTATGGGTAATCCTGGTGAGCAGCCTGATCTCGAAGGATTCAAAAGAGATACGGTCATGGTAAGATTCAAAGAAGAATTTATCGGGAATATATCGCGTATGAGAGAGCGAAAATCATTGGGACTTGGAGAAATCAAAGTAGAGGAATTTAAATACATTCCAATGACAGATCCTCGTGAAGAATGGATAATTGAAACACGCGACTCTGTGAAATATTTAGATGATACGATTCCAACGATAGTAGTTTATGGTCGTGAGCCAGTACCTCGCTTCGAAGGTGGTGTACGCGATACAGTTGGTTTTGGAAATCTTTCAACGAGTTCGGACAAAGGAACATGGGAATAAAGTGAAAGGTAAACAGCTTGCAGTTTATATTTCGAGAACCTCAGTAGTTGCTACTGAGGTTCTGCGTTCCAATCGGGAGGTATTGCGCAAAGGGCATACGCATTTTCATGAAGCGACTCCAGGTGGATATAAAGCAGAATTAGAGCAATTTTTTGAACAGTTGGGGTGGTCTGATGATTATTCGGAGTACAGCCTCGCTTGGGGTAGTCCTTCACAAGCTGTACTGCCTTTAAGTATTTATAATGATTCACACCCCAAGGCTATCTACCAACTTTTATTTGGAGATCATCAAGACGATGCCGCTACGGATTTTAATCGACTGATGGAATTAAGTCTCGTTGTTGTATATGAAATTCCGGATTGGGTAAAGTCGTTTTTCGTGAAACGCTTTCCACATATAGAAATCAAACATGAAAATGCCTTTTTTTTAAGAGGGACCTTTCAGGGATCTACTTTTTCAAAAAGTTTGCATTTTACCGTACACGACGATTATTTTTCGATTGCACTTATTGAGCACGACGAATTGCTATTTGCCAATACCTACGCTTATCAAACGGTTGAAGATATCCTTTACCATTTAATGTATGTCCTGGATCAAAATAATTGGAGAAAGGCATCGATAAAGGCTAGTAGTTATTTTTATACTGAAGAACAACGCGAGAGAGCGTTGGCAGTGATTAAAATGATTGAACAACATCAATTATTGAAGCAGACAGATTTTGATAGTCCCCAAGAAGCCATTAAATTACAACCATTGTGCGTATAAATAGAGGTAAATTAAAGCGAATTCGATTTTTTCCCCCGAAAGGTTTCCCTTCTCGGCCTACGACTGATTTTGCGAAAGAAGGGTTGTTTAATTTGCTTGAAAATCAATTTGATATGGTCGATATGGCTATACTGGATCTTTTTGCAGGTACGGGTAATATTTCATTTGAATTTGCCTCGCGGGAAGCAGGTGAAATTACTGCGGTAGATCGTAATTTTAAGTGTGTTCGGTTTATCTCGGAATTCGCAAAGAACCATGAGCTGCAGGAAGTAGAAATTGTAAAATCTGATGCCTTCAAATTCGTAGAAAAGACACCTGCAAAGTTTGACTTGGTTTTTGCTGATCCACCATTCAAGTCGAATTTTCATGAATCATTAATTAACGCTGTATTTAAAAATGAAATTTTAAATAAAAACGGTGTTTTTATTCTTGAACACGAAAAACGCATTAATTTTGAATCGCATCCCCGCTTTGATTCAGCTAGAAAATATGGAAATGTTGTTTTTAGCTTTTTTTCTTAACTAAAATAGTATAATTATGAGCAAAATAGGTGTTTTTCCAGGTTCATTCGACCCCTTTACGAAAGGGCATGAGTGTATTGTTAAAAAAGCATTGGATTTGTTTGATGAAATTGTTATCGCCATTGGTCAAAATACATCGAAAACGTACTTGTTTGACCTGGAAAACCGAAAGAAGCACATTGAATCACTTTTTCAGGACCAGCCCGAAGTGCGCGTCGCTGTATTTAAAGGATTAACTGTTTCATTCTGTCAGTCAATTGGAGCCAAATACATCGTTCGTGGATTGCGGGATTCAAAAGACTTTGGCTACGAACGTAGCATCGCTCAGATGAATTATGAAATTTCTGGCATAGAAAGTGTGTTCTTTATGACAGTTCCCGAATATACAGCGATCAATTCGACGATTGTGCGCGAAATACATAAAAGCGGAGGATCAATGGAATTGTTTGTAACGAATGCCGATGAGCTCGTTAATGAGAATGGGAAGCAATAATGTTTTTCTGAAAAATTAGACTATGCTAAAAGTAATCCTGTGTTTTTTACTACTGTTAGTTGTACCCGTTATAACTGCTCAGCGTGTATCAACCATAAAAGGACATGCGCCCGGTTATGTAGGTGAACAAGTTCAGTTATTTGCTTATGAGGATTATCTTTCACGGTTAAAAGTACAACTTGCAACGACCAAGGTGGATTCAGACTCCACATTCTCGCTTTCATTTTACAACAAGGAGGTGCGCAAATTGCGCGTAGAGATCGGGAGTAATCATTTTCATATATATGTTACACCAGGAGGCTCCTACGAACTATACGTTAAGCATCGCAATCCTTATATTGATCAGACTGAAAAGGTCGAAGCAGAATTTTTCTTCATCGATCTCGATTCTACTGATATTAATTATAAAGTGCTCATGTTTGAGGAAAGGCAACTTGATTTTTTGAAAAAGCGCTATTCCAGGAGTAAACTGAGATCACCTGATTTTATGGCTCATTTGGATACCTTTAAAGCAGCAATAGCGGAGAGATATGCCGATGACTCAAGTCAATTCTTCAAAAATTATGTGCGATATAGTTTTGCATCGCTTGATAATTTACCTTATAACGGACATCGAAATAGGTATGAGAAGTATGATTTTTATATAAAACCTCAGACGGTGCTCTATCAAAATGATCGATATATGGATTATATACTGAATTATTACGAAAATTACAGCACTGAATTGGGGAATAAACTTAACCAAAAATTTTATGAGAGCGTGATTAGAAGTAGCCCGACGTTGGCCATGAACGCATTGGGAGGCGACTATGCACTGGATAATATTCGTTTGCGCGAATTTATATTAGTTAAGATGCTAGGGGATGTCTTTTATTCAAATGATTATCCACAAACAAATATTATGACTATGCTTGACAGTATCGAGCACCATTCACTTTTTGATGAAAATGGGAGCGTGGCGAAAAATTTAAAATATCGATTGATGGATCTGGTTCCAGGTGCTCAAATGCCACAATTTATTGTTCAGGGTAAAGATAAAAAATGGTCGCGTAATGATTTTTCAGGGAAGCATTTGTACATACACTTTATTCATTTGGGATCGGAACAATCCTTACAAGATTTAGCTTTACTTACTCCGCTTTATAACGATTATAGTAAGTATACGGAATTTTTAACAGTAATTGTTACCGAGGATCGAGAAGCTTGGTTGGAGCAGCAAAATAGCTTTATTAAAAAGCATAAAATAAGTTGGCCCATTGCCGTATTAGAGGAGAATGATGAATTACTCGACCGGTTTAATGTGACGTCTTACCCCCATTATTTATTGATGGATGCAACTGGGAATATTGTAGCGGCACCCGCTTACTCGCCGCGGCCAAATAACGAATATGAAACCATAGGAAACCTTCTTTTTGCCATCGACAAGCGCCAAAAGCGGTTGAAGAATAATGAGTAATGACGATATTGAAGTCTATTCTCATAGGATACTAGTTAAAATTGATGATGCTATGCGTTCTCTTTATTGTGAGTGATCTAAAGACTATTCAATATGTTTTAAAGCGTATTTTAATTGAACTGAATGTTCTTGACGCTCTCTTGTATTGAGTGGTATTGGTGTTATTGATAACACAAGGACATAAAACAAAAAAGGTGAGACTTAAACAGCCTCACCTTTTACTCTTTAATTGAATAAATTTTTCAACTAGTTATTGATATCAATCACTTCAACTTCAAAAGTTAAATCTTGTCCAGCAAGAGGATGATTACCATCAACAACAATTGCTTCATCTTTTACTTCTTTTACTACCAGTTGAATCTCTTGACCTTGAGGTGTAGTAGAGACGAGTCCCATTCCTACTTCAGGCTTGATATCTTCTGGTAAACGATCTTTCGGTACTTCTTGAACCAGTTCTTTTCTTGGCTCACCATATGCTTCATCAGAAGGAACTTCAATCGTTTTCTTCTCATTGACTTTCATATCGATAACACCGTTCTCAAATCCTGGTATCAACTGACCTTTACCTACTTCAAACTCCATAGGGTCACGCTCCAAAGAGCTGTCAAATACCTCTCCATTTGCTAATTTTCCGGTGTAATGTACTTTCACCTTGTCATTTTGTTTTACTTGACTCATAAAAACTTTGTTTGTAAATTAAATACTTGAATAGCGCCTTTTTAACGCTATTCAAAACAAAAGTACGGGTTCTTATAAGAATGCCCAAATATTCACGCCGTTAATACAAAAGTGTTTCTTTTTTACAACACTGTTTCGTTGCTTAGTATGCTGTGAATTTGTTCTTGTACACTTCACTAGTGAGGAAACAAACGACCCTTACAACAGAAGTTTAGAGCTGTAAATTTTTGAGTGTTGAGCAAGATTTTTGCGGTCTTCTTTCAATTTTTTTGAAGACAGGTAGTATTTATGAACCTGCTGTGGTTTAATGGATTGATTATTATATCCAACGCTCATTTGACCATCAAACTTGTGGGATAAACTTAGAAAAAAATAGCTTGTAGGTCAATTTTGACAAAACGGTCAACGCTATTTAGGGAAGCGAATTTTACACTCCTTAAACCTTCCTTCCGTATTCAATAGTTGTTATGCTGTGAAGTTCAAAGTACCACGGTTCCACATTCTACGGTTCTACATTCTGTGGTTCATTAAATCCTCCGATTAGCCAGTAGCACCGGGGGTTCTCCGTTAAAAGGATTTGACTTTCCAATCGTCCTGGCGGGAAGCCCAGCAGCACGCATAACACTCCTGTCACCAAAGCGACTGCGAATATCATCCATCGCTTGATAAAGGTTGCTGTGTCGTACATCGTCGGTGAATAAATTAATTTGATGACTACCGTTGACGAGATGACTCAATCGAACACCGATCAATCGAATACGAATCCTTCTATAATAGATCTTGTCAAAGAGTTCGAGTACCAGCGGAATAATTTCATGGTCTGCCGCTGTATAGGGAATCTTTTTCTGCAGGGTTTTTGTCTGAAAGTCCGAATAGCGCACTTTAACAGTTACGCAAGCACATACTTTTTGAGCCCTGCGCAATTGAAAGGCGAGGTTTTCGCCCATAGCGGAAAGAATACTTTTTACTTTGAGTATGTCAATCGTATCCTGGTCAAAGGTACGTTCGGTGGAGATCGATTTACGTTCGCTGTACGGAATCACAGGAGAAGGATCTATTCCGTGTGCTTTCTTCCAGATGGTCCTTCCATTTTTGCCAAAAACCTGTTCCAATAACTCCATGGGCATTTCCTGTAGTGTATGGATTTTTTTGACACCGAGTCCACAGAACGTTTGGTAAGTTTTTAGTCCTACAGAAGGGATTTTACGTATCGACAGCGGACCCAAAAATGGACGCTCATGACCATGGTTGATATTAATCGCATTATTGGGTTTAGCTTCTCCCGTAGCAATTTTAGAAACGGTCTTGTTTTCGGAAAGTCCAAAAGAAATTGGAAGTCCTGATTCTCGAATGATCCGTTCACGCAACTCATCAGCATACTGCTTACAACCAAAAAAACGATCCATTCCGGTAAAGTCGAGGTAAAATTCATCGATAGAACTCTTTTCGTAAACGGGAGCTCCTTCACGAATAATTTCAGTCACAATCTTTGAATACTTGGTGTAAGTAGATGAATTTCCTTTGATAACAATAGCCTCTGGACAACGTTGCAGCGCCATTTTCATGGGCATAGCGGAGTGAATACCAAATTTGCGGGCTTCGTAGCTACATGATGCTACGACACCGCGATCACTGGTGCCACCAATCAGTATGGGTTTATTGTTCAACCGACTGTCGATTAGTCGTTCACACGAAACAAAAAATGTATCCAGATCCATGTGGACAATAGCGCGTTCCTTTTGCATAAGTACGGTTTTATAAAGATTAAAAAATTACAATTGGAACTGCATATCGAATTGCTCCTTTCGGATACAACAAAGGTAGGTTAAATTCTAAAAAGATTAAAATATAATCAATAAAAAGATTAAATAATAATCGAATTAAATCAGTTTTTTGCTATTGATTTGGGCTTCAGTTCATAGCAATAACATAAAAAAACTGCCCACCTTTCGATGAGCAGTTTGAATCTTAAAAGTTAATTTATTTCTTACAAGTGAATCACCTCATCATACGCTGCAGCGGCTGCTTCCATAACAGCTTCTGACATCGTTGGGTGAGGGTGAACTGTTTTGATCAATTCTTCACCGGTTGTTTCCAGTTTACGCACAGCTACGAGTTCAGCAATCATTTCAGTGACGTTAGCACCAATCATGTGGCCGCCTAGTAATTCTCCGTACTTTGCATCAAAGATCAACTTAACAAACCCTTCTTTTGCTCCGGCAGCACTCGCCTTACCTGAAGCAGAGAATGGGAACTTTCCAATTTTGAGATCATAACCTGCTTCCTTGGCATCTGCTTCTGTCATTCCTACTGAAGCGACTTCAGGAGAGCAATAAGTACAGCCCGGTATGTTGTTGTAGTTGATAGGAGCCGGCTCATGACCAGCTATCTTTTCAACACATGTAATTCCTTCAGCACTTGCGACGTGAGCGAGCGCCTGACCAGGAACGCAGTCACCGATCGCATAATATCCAGGAATATTTGTTTGGTAATAATCATTAACCATGATTTTCCCTTTGTCAGTGGCGATTCC
>P_1C_Liq_1_UnCtyDRAFT_1000213_pt1 | contig 13487 bp, 10 predicted proteins | sample Pon1CUnioCityCA_2_FD_10230 | JGI IMG/M metagenome (IMG submission 10230) | reverse complement strand
TTGTTCTTGTTGCAGTGATTGATCCCAATAAAGATCAATGCCGATTTCTCCGATTGCAATATGTCGTTTTGGGTCAAAGTGTTGTTGCACGCGTTCCAATTGCAACTGCCAATCTTTTTCCACATTACAAGGGTGAATTCCCATCATGGAGTAACAGACACCTGGGTATTTGTCTACAAGCGCCTCCATTCCTTCAATACTGGACTCGTCGATGTTGGGAAGGAATAATTTATTTACCCCTGCATCTTTTGCACGTTGGATCATTTCATCGCGATCCTGGTCGAATTTATCAGCGTACAAATGGGCGTGTGTATCAATATATGTCATAGTTCAGCTTTTTTTGAGCGCATGCGTTTGTAAATTTTAATCGCTATCATAAGTGCTATTGCCACAGCAAAAAATCCAACGGTTCCCTTGATCCAGTTGAGCTCATCTTTCATGACGACCAGGAAAATAATAGCCACTAATGCGAGTGTTGCGACTTCATTCCACAATCTAAGACCATTGCTTTTCCAGTTGAACTTTCCCTTTTTTAGGTTGAACAGGATCTTTTGGCAAATGAAATGGTAGATCAGTAAAAGCGCAACAAAAGATAGTTTAAGGTGCATCCAGGGCATTTCGAGAAAACCGGGAACCAACACCAGCATCCAGATACCGAAAATTACGGTCAAAATCATGGCAGGTGTGGTAATGATCCACCACAACTTCTTTTCCATGATTTCAAATTGGTCCGACAGAATTTTTTTGGTTTCAGTTCCTTTTTCCTGCGCTTCAGTGTGATAAATAAATAGACGCACGATATAGAAGAGTCCGGCGAACCAACTCACCATGAAAATCAAGTGTAATGATTTGACAACAGCAAAACTCATGGGACAAAGGTAAGGACTCGAATGGAAAACGCGTTGTTTTTTTCTAGTAAGAGGTCTCTAAAACTATTATTATGTTGTCGAAGACTACTAAATAATGACCCTTTTCTGATGAGATTTTTTCTTACGCTGTGAAGTGTTTTTTTTTGCGCTGATAAGACAGTTTATAATTTAAAAGTCACCGGGATCCGTGCTCTCGAATTCACGGGTTCATTATCCACTTGAGCAGGCTTCCATTTTGGCATTTTTTGAACAAGTCGAATGGCTTCTTGGTCAAACTCTTTCGATGCACCCCGAAGGACGCTTATATTTGAAATTGAACCATTCTTTAATACGTAGAACTCTAAATATACTTTTCCTTCATCACCCTTCTTTTTTGCGTCTTGAGGATAAATCATGTTCTGTTCAATATATTTAAGCAGAGCCTCTGACCCTCCAGGGAAAGCAGGGGATTTGTCAGGGTATTCAACTATGTTGTGTTCGTTTTCTTTTTTGATAGGAGCCTCTTCCATAGCAATATGCGGAGGAGAGGGTAGGTTGTTTTTTTCTTCCTGTGTTTTTAGTGACCTGTTTTCATCTAATAATTTACCTTTGAGCAGACCCTTGAAAATCATTTCTATAAATTCATCGGGATCATTGAACGTTTGATCATATTTTATGCCTTGGATGGTGTCTGTTATGTTCCCAGCCTTGTTGTAGACCAACCAAGGGTATTTCAATTGTTTGTTTTTTATTAAACCAAGAATAGCAGAAGATCCATCTCTTCTCATGGAAGAAGCCGTTCCACTTCCCAGCTCTACATCAATAACTTTGCGAGGCAAACCTTTTTTGTATAGTATTCTTTGTTCAAAACTGTATTGTTCCAATTTGGTTTTGTCTGTTTCAGTATACAAGTCTCCATTTTTAAAGTATGATTTACTCCAGATAATATCCCCTTTTTCAATAATAAAATGGTGCGATAAAGTCTCGTTGTCAAAAAAAGATTTACACTCCCCGGAATAGTCAGTGTCTATTTTATGACAATCAGGATAGTCCTGTGCTATCAGTAATATTGGTACGTTGAGGAATAGAATTAAGAATAGGCTTTTCATTTCTAAAGTTTTGTGACTTGTGCAAATATAATCATATCATTTTCAGGTCAATCAAAAATAGATTATCAGATCGCAGCCTTTTTACGACGAGCTCTAATTGTTCTTCGAAAAGATCGAATTCCAGGAGCTTTCAATGAAGACGTCCAATTGTATTTTATTGTCATATCATGACGGCTAAGTTTACCAACATAGACTATTGTTGATTTAAGATATGTAACGCAGACTTTATATCTTACCTTTGCAAAAAAATTGTAGTGTTATGAATGCCAAAAGACCTTCAGAGTCCAGAACGATATCTACTAAAGTCGTTTTGCCTAATGATACGAACCCACATGGTAACCTCTTCGGGGGACAATTGCTGGCGTGGATGGACGTTACAGCGGCCGTTTCAGCTCAACGCCATTGCAGAAGGGTAGTGGTGACAGCCTCGGTCAATAATGTTTCTTTTGGAAAGCCGATCAAAGAATCATCAGTCGTTACATTGGAAGCCAAAGTTTCTCGTGCTTTCCGTAGTTCGATGGAAGTATTCATTGATGTATATGTTGAAAATCAGGTTTCCGGAAAGCAAGTAAAGCGCAATGAAGCGATTTATACATTTGTAGCTGTTGATCAGAACGGGGGGCCGATCAGTGTTCCTCAAATTAAACCTGAGTCGAAAGAAGAAGTTAGACGTTATGATGGCGCCTTACGCCGTAAACAGTTGAGCTTAATCTTAGCAGGAAAGATGGATGCCGCTGAGGCAACAGAGTTAAAAAAGCTCTTTTTAGATGATTAAAGAACTTTGACGATAAAAAAAGGGCAGTTTTCAAATGAAGACTGCCCTATCCGTTATTAGGGATTATGGTTATCGCTTAATAAACTTCAGCATTTTTTGTTGACCGTTATGCTGAACGGTAATAAAATAAACGCCATTTTTTAATCCGCGAACATCAATTTCGTGCTTAAAATATGAGTGATAAACTTCTTGACCCATTACATCATTGATGATAACTTTTCCCTTATTAATTCCTTCAATATTTAGCAAAGTCGAAACAGGATTCGGATAAATGTTGATTTTTAGTGGCGATTTTTCCTCTATACCTACATTACAACCAGCATTGCAGTTTGTTACTGTTACATCAATATTTCCAGAGTTGAAATCAAAAATGCTGCTACCGGTATTGTCACAGATATCAAGTTCACCTTTCACATCGCCCGTATTTGTAGAGTTTTCAGCAATACAGAACAGGCCGCTGCCACGCAGTGTATCTGCATTATTGAAATTATTACCAATTTCAATTAATCCGTTGTTGATAATAACGGCGGTGTCTCCTTCGCTGGCGTTTAAAAAATCACTCCCTACGCGAATATCTCGTCCCGTTTCTAGTTGAAGTGTTCCACCGTTGAAAAAATCGTTGTTGACGATCATGTATGCATCACCTGTGATATTGACCGTTCCATTACTGGCAAAATCCATCGCTGTAATGTTTCCAGCTGATGAATTGATCGTTCCTTCATTATTATACATAGAGTCAACCTCGATATACCCCGTATTGCTTAAGCTTCCTTCATTTAAAAAGTCGCCATAACTGTATGTTCCCTCATTCATAAACATACCTTCAATGTAAGTGCTGTCTACATTTTCTGTGAGACCATGATTCATAAACATTGATCCCGGCCCAACCCATAACGCCGTGTCTAAATCCAAATTGGCGTGATTGTGACCTTCCGCTCCACCTGAAAAGGCGAGGTTTGTGAGGGTGGTGTTGCCATAATTATAAAAAGCAGCTCCTGCGTCGAATAAAATAGTACGGTTTTGATTGTCTTCAATTAATGTTCCTTGATCAGTGATGGTGATAGAACCTCCATTGTTTGAGACCCAGTTACTATTCATGGTTATATCGTGTTTAATAATGATTTCATCATCCGGAGAGGGAATACAGGTACAATCCCAAATCAAGGGGTTGGTGGCCAATCCATTGTCAGCTGATGTAATGGTCTGCTGAGCACATAAAAATGTGACCGAAAGCAAAAGGGTGAGTGTAGTAGTTATTTTCATGTTCATCGTGTTGTTTTTAATGAATACAATTAATAATTGAGTAGTTCAAATTCTCAATATTCCACGTAAATGTACGAATATATTTAAATGTACGAGCACGGAGCGGCAATCGTCAGGGTCTTCAACGTACACAACAACGCACAATTATTGAATAAAATTACGGAGAAAACTTGAAGCTTTGATGGTTGAGGTGTGGGGCTCCCATTCCAAATTTATTGTGACGTGATTTGTAGCTACGGGTTTTGCCTCTATGGACAATCGAAATTGCTGGTCTTCAAACTGCAAATGAGCTATACGTGATTCTAAGCGACGATTAAAATTTTGTTTAGACGCTGCGAGGTAAAGGTGTTTCTGATCGAGATGAATGTGTCGAAAGGGTGGCAGAAGGGCAATCTGAAGTTTATCTGAGGAAGCATCCACGTAATCTTGTTTGGAAATCGATTCGTAAAGTGTTTCGGGCGATTCGCTAGCTATGATTATTCCAGCATTTTTCATGGTGTCCCGAATGATCACTGTGTCTTGAATACGATTGAAGTTTTCGTCAAAATCAGAGGTGATATTAAATCGCTCTTGAGTCGTACTTCCTCCATAATGAAAAGCCAACTGTCCTTTCCAGTTTTCAGTTAATAAATTATTTGCTCTGGGTTGACGATTGAGTGCATCCATTTTTTTATGCAAAAATGAATTGTCATATTGATTCCAAGTGTTGGTGTTCAGGTTGAGAAAACCGTTCATCAGAGCATCCTCCGAAGGGTTGTACGCGTGAATCTTTTCGGTATGTACTTGAAAAGGATGAGGTTGGTCTTTGACATGCCAATTGAATTGGATATTCAGCATGTTATCCCATTTATATTGCCCCGTTATATAATCCATGGAGTCTAGTGGGGGTATTCCTTGCGGGTTGATAATAAAAGTGTAACCGTTCTTTAGTAATTGAGCACAATGTTTTGAAATAGACGGTTTAACGGTATCTGGTTTATGGGCGTTTTTACCCATTCTGACTTCGATATGGCGAGTGCCCAAAACCAGTTGCAGGTTTGATTCCTTGGAATAAAAGCGATTGGGGGCTTCTGCATTACTCTTCAGATTAAAGACCGACTTCATTTCATCCAGCGCTGTAGAAAAAGCACTGGGATCATCAATGGTAGAGTAGAGGGTAAGAGGTCCTTGATTGATGAGGTCGTAAGTGTAATAGGTTTGACTCAAATCCAATCCGGATCGCGAAATAAAATCCAGCGTTTGTTGCCAGTAATGACGGCTAAGCCCCTGCGTTTTGAAAAAGTTCTTCAACGCTTTGGCGTCGTTGATTATTCGTTTTACATCAAGCTTACCGTTGATCGACTGTTCATCGATGTGATCAACAATGTTAAAATCGGTCACTTTTTTGTCTATTCGTGCTGCGTTGAAAAGCAAAATACCCAAAAAGAAGAGCGCGAAAAACAGTGCTGAGGTAATGTAATAGATGCGCATGAAGAATTGCTTTTGAACTAACGTTTTGACATTTTATTGAAGTATTCCATCATAAAATAAGCGCCATTTTTGTATTCTTTCTCAGTAGTGAAACGAGCGGTGAAGTGCAATGCTTCCTTAGATACATCTTGCACTTCCATTTCTAATTTCCCGGTCTTTCCGTTAAAAGACTCAAACATGGATTGATCGCGACTTCGCGGTGCCATTTCCGCTAATTCTGAAGGGAGTTTAGAAAAATCCATCTGCGCGTACATTAATTTAGCCCGTTTAGCTTTGAATCTTTCCCCCCAACTTATGGGATTATCGTACCCGTCCAAGTGTTCCGTCACGACGTCATGGTCGTTACTCAATAATACAATATCATCGTGTACGGCAATATAAAGAGGCATGTTCGGAGGTAACAATTTATAAAGCGTGTAATATCCTTCCTCTTTATCCATTTTATCGGGATTGTAAGCATATAAGGCCTTGAGGTATTTTTCAATCAAGTACGCTTTGTCCGTCGAAATGCCCCAGGTCATCATGGGTCTTTTTTCTTGATAGGTTTCGTTGACCTTTTTCTTTTCCATCGTTTCCTTATTGTAACTATAGGTAGTTTTCGTAAGGGAGATTTCTTTCATTCCATTATAAGTCATCATCATATCTGCACCAAAAACAGAAGCTACAGAGGAGGTGTTTATCACCTCATCAATAGTGGACCAGATAGCAGATGCTAATATCATTTCTTTTTCGTCAGAGGCTTCCACTTTGGGTAAATAGGTAGCTTTAAACGATTCATAGGCTCCGAAAAGGTCAACATTGTAAACCATGTAGCCCTGACTTTCTTCAGGGATATACTGCAACAGTTTCCGATCTAACTTTCTTTCTTCCGCAGCACCAATCACCTCCATGATTTCCTCGTTACTGTGCGTGAACCAATCGATATTCATGCCTTCTTCTGTGAAATTCATATAACCTGATTGCCAAGTTTCAGAAGTGTAATTTTCTAAAATGGGCAGGAATTTTTTAACAAGAGGTTCCCGGCGCATAAAGCGAGGTTCGATCGTTGAAATCTTGTCGGGTTGATAAATAAATTTAATGTGCGCATTTTTGTTTTCGAATTGTTTAAATGCATTTTCATCAATTGATGAGCTTTTGCTGTTCAAAATACGTTGATGAAAACGCTCGAGACTTTTTTCGCGGTATACTTTTTTAATCGAATCATAGACATGATTATAATTGGGCTGTTGATTGTCTTTTTGTTGGCTCATCTCTTCTTCCGCCTTTTCATAACCCCGCACACGCTCTCTTTTGTTTTTGCGCCACCCGTTGGCTTCAAAAATACTATCGGCTTGTTGTCTGAAAAAAGCATAATTCCAATCGATATCAAACTGCAAATAGGTTTTATCCTGAAATAGGGCTAAGTGCCTTTGGGACTTGGAATACGATTTTTCTTGAAGATCTTTAACGATATCGTTCTGGACAAATTGATTCTCGAGAAATACATCTTGATCTAAAATATTCATGGCAACAGCACTATAGCTGAATGCTTTCTCGCGACCGTAAACTACGAATAATGGTTTGTCGTGATTAATACTTAGGTCGTTCAGTGCAATTTCATCTTTTTTACTTTTAACGGTTTGCTGTAACAGCTCTTGAACGAACGCATAACTTTCAATATCCTCCACTGGCATTGCTTTTTTTATGCGTTGAAGATCAAATTGAATGATAGCAGTTGCGGAGGGTGGGATCTTATTTTCCTCTTGTGTAAAAGTGACGAACGAGAACATTAGTAAGCTGACAAACAAGTAGTATCGCATGATTTATTTTTTTAGCAAATGTAAAAATTTAACAAGAATAGTCACCGTAAACGCGATAAGAGTAAAGATCAACTAATCTTTTGCAAGTTGAATGCTGAAATTAAGTTGTTCTGGCTTTTTTAAGAGTGAAAGCGGAGAGGTCATCAGCATGGCAGCTTTGTTGTTTTTAGCCATTCTTACAGCGCTGGAGGAACAAGATGAGATGGGTTGGTCAAACCGTTGAATAAAAACGACTTTCCCCTTTTCGAGTTGTTGTTCATCTTCTTTTTCTATTTTTTTTCGCCACTTTTCTAAGCTATCGGTCGCAAGCACACGCGAAAACATAGTCTTCTTCTCGTTCCATCTAATTTCATAAGGTGCGGTATCCATTTCTTTTTTGGATAGTGCCTGAATAACGGTCTCTTGCATCGGCTCTAGTTCCTCAAAATCGATAGCGATTGAACCAATCCATTGTTCATCATTAAAATCACCCGTGGCTGAAGTGATTGTTGACTTACTATTGAGCTCTTCTACGAAGGTTTCAAATTTTTCATGCATTTCCCGACGTGTTGGAACTTTTTTGCCGTTTAAAGAGTCGAGTGCCAACAATGAATTAATGCGAGTTTGACTAGCGCTGAGATTAAGCGTTACCTCATAGGTGCCCGATCCGTCTTTGTTTAATGTTATTTCTTCTATGAACTCTAAACAGCCTGTTGTGCAAAATAGAACAGTACTTAGAACGAAATTTCGAACGATAATCCATTGAACCATAAAGCAATTAATTAACTCCCACAATAGAGGCATCCCTCATCGTCTAAATCATCTGTGGCGGGTTGCTCTTCTATTTCTGGTTTTAGTTGTTTCTTTAGTTCGTAGATTTTTTGTTGGGTGTCTCCATCGTCGAGAAGATTGCCAGTAAGCTGTGTCTTAAGTTGTTCTATTTCGCTAAGTATTTGCTGTTCTTCCATAACTGAATTTTTTTATGAATTTACATAAAAATGGTTGATGCTCAAGAATAATTCACCTGAATTTACCATTATTATCTACTCCTTTGATGAATTGTGCCTCAGCTATGAAACTGGACCACTGTGCTTAAATGAGTTTTAACGATTGATTAAAAATTGATCAACTCAATATCAGAATCCTTCATCGAATAATGGCTGACAGGAAGAAACAGAAAGATAGGTCATTCATTGAAAAAATATCCAGACCCGTCGCAAGTCAAAAAAATATTCCTAACTTCAATAGGACTTAACCGAAAAACAGAAGAAAATGAAGAAAAAATGGTTGGTAAAAGACGCTCCAGAGGATCAGGTGGTGCAGGAGCTCAAAGCGGAGATGAACGTTTCTGAAGTGGTAGCCTACATGCTTGTTCAACGCGGGATAACCACATTTGAAGATGCTAAGCACTTTTTTAGAGGATCACTATCAAGTTTACACGACCCTTTTCTCATGAAAAACATGGAGGTTGCTTTACACCGTTTGAAAAAAGCAATTGATCGAGGCGAAAACATACTGGTTTATGGTGATTACGATGTAGATGGTACGACGTCGGTAGCACTTTTTTATGGGTTTTTGAAGGAACAAACAGCTGCTATTGAATACTATATTCCAGATCGCTACTCAGAAGGTTATGGTTTGAGTAGGCAGGGTATTGATTTTGCTTGCGACAATGATGTTACACTTATTGTCACCCTCGATTGTGGAATTAAAGCTGTCGAAAATTGTTCGTATGCCAGTAAAAATGGTATTGATATCATCATTTGTGATCACCATACACCAGGTGAGGAACTCCCTGAAGCGATCGTCTTAGATCCAAAACAAATGGGGTGTAATTACCCCTATAAAGAACTTTCTGGTTGTGGTGTTGGTTTCAAATTGCTTTCTGCTTTGGTTGAGGATCAACCAAAAGAAACGGATCGATTACACGCTTTTTTAGATTTGCTGGCCATTAGTATTGGTGCTGATATTGTTGATGTTACAGGTGAGAACAGAGTATTGTGTCGTTTTGGTTTAGAACAGCTTAACACGAATACCCGACCTGGCATCGCGCAACTTTTGAAGCTAGCAAAGAAAGAAAAACCATTAACCTTGACAGATGTCGTGTTTACGATCGCTCCACGGATTAATGCAGCAGGTCGTATGGGTGATGCAAAGCAAGCTGTTGCCTTATTGTTGGCAGAAGATCATGATGAAATTACTGATCTAGCTAGTGCAATTCACCGCGATAATGACAAGCGAAAAACGATTGATCAAGAAATGACGGTCGAAGCACTTGATCAAATTGAAAAAGATCCAGACCATCAGGAGCAAGTGACTAACCTTGTCTACGATCCCGATTGGCACAAAGGAGTAGTTGGTATAGTGGCTTCGCGTGTGATGGAACACTATTATCGACCTACGATCGTCCTCACTCAGTCTGGTGATCAGCAAGAATGGACAGGTTCTGCCCGAAGTATTGAAGGGGTTAATATGTATGAGGTACTCGAAGCATGTGCTGATTTATTGTTGCGATTTGGAGGACATTATTTTGCTGCGGGTCTTACGGTTTTACCCGAAAACTTGAATACTTTTCAGCGGCGTTTTGATAACGCTGTTCGCGAGCGGTTGCAACCAGAGATGTTGATACCTGAGCAACTCGTGGAAAGAGAACTGTCTTTTACTGAATTGTTCCACAACGGTGAATCAGTTCACGAAGTCCCGCGTTTAAAACGCATTTTAAAACAATTTGAACCGCATGGTCCAGGTAATATGAAACCGGTATTTGTATCCAGGAATCTTTATGCCCGAAATATTAAGCTGCTAAAATCAAAACACGTGAAAATGCAGTTGGTAGAACCCGGGCATGATCGCCTCATTCAAGCTATTGCATTTTCATTTCCTGAGCTTTATGATTGGGCTTTAGACGGCCCGATAGATGTAGTTTATACACTGGAAGAGAATCAGTTTCGTGGTAGGACTACCTTGCAGTTGAATGTGAAAGACGCCCGACCGGCTCACATCTATCAACAGGAGGTGGTAGATTAGCTGTTTCTTCAACGTATGGTCTATTTGGAAGGGGATACGGCGAATTACTCGGCCTCATTTTGTCGTACAGTTCTTACTTCTTCTGGCACGTGTAATGTACGTTGAGGGAAAGGAATTGTGATTCCGTGTTCGCGGAACAGTCGGTCAATTTCGAAACGAATTTCTGATTTATGGAGCTCAACTTGCCAGGTTTGGTCGGCCCAAAAGAGCAACTCCATTTCTAAGGCATCATTTCCGAAATTATTCATTCGTACAAATATTGGCTCCGTCTTTTTTACTTCAGGATGACTCAGCGCCGCCTGTTTCAGAAGTTTTCGGACCAGTTCAGTGTCCGATCCATAGGCAACCCCTACCTCTATACTGAACCGCGTGAGTTCAGATCCAAAACTCCAGTTTTCAATTTGATCTTGTGTAAGTATAGAGTTTGGAATGATTAATGTGTTTCCATCACGCGTCTCAATTTTAGCGGTTCTCACATTGATTTTTAGTACTCTTGCAATAATCTCTTCTCCTGTTCCTGGGCTCACCACACGCACGATGTCACCAACCTTTATCGTTCCTTCGAACAAAAGAATAATTCCAGAAACCATATCTTTAAAAATACCTTGTAATCCTAATCCTAAAGCGGCAAGAAAAGCGGCAGAACCAGCTAATAAGACACTGAGGTCGGCGAATAGAAACTGGAGTGAAATAATTACGGCAAAGGTGTAAATCAGATAGCGAGCGAGCTGAACATATACAAAACGTGTGCCTTCGTCAAAATCTTCATTGTCCCTAAATCTTCGGTCAATGTATATGCGAAAAATATTGATGATGAAGCGACTTATCGCAAAAATAATGATGATGGTGATCACATCCATAAAGCTAAGTTGAAAACCACCTTTGAGATCTTCAGGAAGTTTAGGGATGATATCGTGATTTAAAAATTTAATCAACGATATATTATCATTTTCAAGTCGAAATGCTTGAAAAGCAACTAGAAAAGATGAGATATAAACGACTTGATTGAGCAGCCTCAATAGCGTGATTCGCGTTCCCTTAATTTTTAATTTTGGTCGCTTCAGATAGCGTTTGAGTAACTTTTGGATGAGCGAGTTGATGAAATACGTGGTTATAAATATAGCCAACCATATCAGCACAATCCAAAACGAGGCTTGGTAGGGACCTACAGGAAAAGTGAAGAATAACGTAAACATGCTGCGTCTAAAAGTATTTGATCACAAATTTAAGGAAAGTTTAATGATGTTTATGAGATATAGGTTAAATAAAAACAGCTGCTTCAGCTTTCTGGGCTGATTTGAAGGCTTAATTGAGTTAATAACACTACTCCTTAATCAATTTTATGCGCTGCTGACCGTCGGCATCTTCTACCTCAACAAAATACACACCCGCATCATAGGCTGATAGTTCAATTTTTAGCTGCTTCGTTGCATGAACATGCTTAGTGTATACACGACGACCTTTGGTATTATAGATTGTGACAGTAGCATTTTGGAATGCGTTATTTGAGACTAGTGTGATCCATTTTTGACTTGGGTTCGGGAACAAAACAAGGCTACTTTTATTGCTGTTCGATGATAATCCTAAACAGTCTTTAACGGTTACAACAACAGAATCCACTGAACTACATCCATTGGCGTCAGATACGTTCACTACATAAGCACCCGAATCCGCTAAACTAATATTAGAAATACTGGGGTTTTGTTGTGTTGATGCGAAGTTATCTGGACCTGTCCAATCATAAGACACCCCACCATTGGAAGTAAGGTTCAACGTTTCACCCTCGCACAGGGGAGTATTGGCATTAACAGTAATTGATGGAGCAGAGCAAACATCCAATTTTGTTATGAAAATATCAAAACTACCACCGATCGCAGTTTGATAGGATCCGTTGGTAACGTCATAATCAGAAGAAAACGTATTTCCCGTAATGATCGGATTATTATTATCGTCTAAGGAAATGGAATAAGCAATATCTGCATTACTACCGCCTATAAAGGTTGAGTACACCAGGCTGCCCCCAGTTTCATTTATCTTCGTCACAAAAGCATCACCTCCACCTCCAAGGTTTGTTTGATAGGAACCACTTGTTATGTCGTAATCAGTTGATGACGTATTGCCTGTAACGTATGCGGAACCATTGCTTCCTGCTTTGATTGATTTTCCATTGTCATTGTCGCTTCCACCTAGATATGTTGAGTATGTAAGTCCATCACCATTCGCATTAAGTTTGGTTACAAAAGCGTCTGTGTTTCCGCCGATTGTTGTCTGGTAAGCTCCATTGGTGACATCATAGTTAGTTGACGAAGTATTACCTGTAATGTACGAATTACCGTTGTTGTCTACATCAATAGATGTGCAGGATTCGCTATCGTCACCACCAATAAATGTTGAGAATAAAAGATTGTTTCCTGTGGGGTCAAGCTTAGTCACGAATACATCATATAGACCTCCTTCATTTGTGGTTTGGAAGGCATTTCCGGTCACGTCAAAATCGTTTGATCTTGTGCTGCCGCCAATATAAGCATTATCACTATCATCTATAGCAATTGAAAGACCACTATCCACATCACTTCCTCCGATATACGTAGAGTAAATCAGACTATTACCTGTGGCGTCTAATTTAGTTACGAAAACATCATTGTTGCCATCTATTGAAACTTGATGCGTTCCACTTGTTGTCGGGTAGTCGCTCGATTGCGTTGAACCCGTAACGTATGCATTATTGCCAGCGTCTAATGCAATTGCATAGCCTCTGTCAAGGTTGCTCCCACCAATGTAGGTAGCGTATAAAAGGTTACTACCTGTCGCATCGATCTTTGTAACAAAAACATCATTGCTTCCACCAATTGTCGTTTGAAAAGCTCCGCTTGTGACAGCAAAGTCAGTAGATTGGGTCTCCCCGGTGATATATGTGTTTCCGTTGTCATCTACAGCTATTGACTCGCCAGTATCAAAATCGCTGCCTCCGAGGTACGTGGAGTACTCGAGATTATTGCCAGAGGCCCCAATTTTAGATATAATGATATCGCTGCTTCCATTTGAAGAACTTTGATACGCCCCAGTTGATGTATCAAAATCAGGTGATTGAGTATAACCTGTGACGTAGGCATTTCCATTATTGTCCAGTGCGATAGATTGCGCATCATCAACGTTCCCTCCACCTAAGAATGTCGAATAAACTAGCGGGTCAATGATCAATTTCTTAGTTTCATCA
>P_1C_Liq_1_UnCtyDRAFT_1000212_pt1 | contig 13494 bp, 11 predicted proteins | sample Pon1CUnioCityCA_2_FD_10230 | JGI IMG/M metagenome (IMG submission 10230) | reverse complement strand
TTTAGCTGTGTTCCTATTTGTGAAGAACAAGCAAAGTATCATCCAGCAAATAGGTGCATTAAAGAATGATATTTCCACAGGCCTTTTCTTGATAGGTCTCACCTTATTACATGTTTTCTCACGACTATGGGGAAAATCGGACAACTGGAAAACGCTATTGGAGGATAATTACAAGCGAGTATTCAAGGACCTGGCTGAAGAGGGAATCGAACTGGTTTCCTATTCTATTCTACTCATCGCTACAATACAACTTTTCTTAACTTTGAAGAGCTCAATTAGCAAGGATGGAGAATGACAAGACAAAATTAAAAGCAAACAATCTTATCAAGGAATACAAAGGCATCCCTGTGGTGAAAGATGTGAGCATAGAAGTAGATCAAGGCGAGATCGTGGGACTTTTAGGGCCGAATGGAGCTGGAAAAACAACTACTTTCTATATGATCGTAGGATTGATAAAACCTAATAACGGGAACATTTTCCTGAACGACACAAGAATCACCAAGTATGCCATGTACAAACGCGCTAAACATGGAATAGGATACCTCGCACAGGAAGCATCGGTATTTAGAAAATTAAGTGTCCAGGATAACATCAGAAGCGTATTACAGATGACCAGACTTTCTAAAGTTGAACAAAAGGAGAAAACAGAAAGTCTATTAGAGGAGTTCGGTTTAACGCACATCAGGAACAATCGGGGTGATCTGCTTTCCGGTGGCGAGAGAAGGAGAACAGAGATCGCAAGAGCATTGGCCACAGACCCGAAGTTCATTCTCCTGGATGAGCCATTTGCCGGTGTAGACCCTATTGCTGTTGAAGATATCCAAAAGATCGTAGCTCAACTGAAGAACAAGAACATTGGAATTTTTATCACGGACCACAACGTGCAGGAGACGCTGGCCATAACGGATAGGACCTATCTCATGTTCGAAGGAAAGATACTCAAACATGGAAAACCTGAAGAACTTGCTGAAGATGAAACCGTAAGAAAGGTTTATCTTGGGAAGAACTTCGAGCTACGAAAAAAAACCATCTTTGATGATTAGGTCTTTTTCTTTTTCTTGTCCGATGCGGGGAACAGGATGTTGTTCAATATCAATCTATAGCCGGGCGAACTGGGATGTAACTTGAGTTCCGTTTTTGGATCACCTACGCGATGTTGATAATCTTCTGGATCATGCCCTGCGTAGAATGTAAAGAAACCTTTTCCCTTGATACCATGAACGTATCTGGCTTCTCCATTTAACCGGTTCTTTCCTAATATCAACACATTGGACTTGATGTTATCAGGATTAAAGGCCGTCGTCTGCCCCATGAAACCTTTAACGATAGCGGTATGGTTCTGGTTCAACATGGTGGGAATTGGATCCCATTTCGCGGAATAATCGCGAAGCGTAAAATAATCCTTGGTCTTAGGAACGTTCCGTTTACGGGTCATATCAATAGAAGAATATTCATAGACCATCGGGTCTCTTACTAATTTAAAATCAGTAAAGGCCATTGTCTTGTCGAATTCCAGCTTTTTTTGATAACCAGGTTCGCTGGGATCACCATCGAACATAGGTTCGCAAATATCCGTATTTTGTGCCGCTAATGCGATATCAAAAGAATCTGTAGCACTACACATGGCGAACATGAAACCACCGCCTACTACATAGTTCTTTATCTTTTTCGCAACCGCTAATTTTTCCTTGGACACTTTATCATATCCTAATGAAGCCGCAAGTTCTTCTGCCTCTTTTTTCTCTTTTATGTACCAGGGTGCGGCTCTGTATGCACGATAGAACTTGCCGTATTGACCTGTAAAATCTTCATGATGAAGATGAAGCCAGTCATATAATAGTAGTTTATCGTTCAACACTTCTTTATCATAGACCACATCATAAGGAATCTCTGCGTAGGTTAAGGCCATGGTCACAGCATCATCCCATGGTGGATTTCCCTTGGGACTATAAACAGCGACCTTNGGTGCTTTTTCAAGTATGACTGCGGATTGGTTCTTAGATGGGCTTTCTATTNCTTCCAGGATCGACCTTGCTTTTGCATCGCTAATGACCTCATATGAAACTCCCCTGATCTTGCATTCCCGGGTGAGTTTTTCTGATGCGGGAATAAGGAATGAACCGCCTCTATAATTAAGTAGCCACTCTACTTTCTGATTTCTCTCCAATACCCAGTAAGTGACCCCATAAGCTTTTAAATGTTCCTTTTGGTCTTCAGCGTTCATCGGGATAAGAACAAATGAAGCCTGAAGCTGAAAATTGAAGAAACAGATGAAAGCAAGGCTTACAATATATTTCATAAGAGTATTTTTATAAAGTTACAGCTAATTAAAAAGAATTCAAAGAAAATAGTGGCCTTTGACAAAAAAAATCCCAATTAGTAAGGAACACTATTGTCATCCTCGTCATCGTTCAAACTTGAAGACAGCTCTGTTGGCGTTGAAGTGATCGTTTCACCCAGGTCCTCAAACCTTCCAAATGACTTTTCAAATCTAAGCCTCACATCGCCAATAGCACCGTTCCTGTGCTTGGCAAATATAATCTCTGCCTGGTTCTCCGTACTGCCACCTTCGTTGTCGTTATCCCATTCCTGAAGTCCGTAGTATTCCGGTCTATAAATGAATGAAACGATATCCGCATCTTGCTCTATCGCTCCAGATTCCCTAAGGTCACTTAATATGGGTCTTTTGCTCCCACCTCTGGTCTCTACGTTCCTGGATAACTGAGAAAGGGCGATCACTGGAATGTTCAGTTCTTTTGCTAAAGCCTTAAGATTCCGGGAAATCGTAGAGATCTCTTGTTCACGTGTACCGTTCTTATTACTGGAACCACTGGTCATCAACTGAAGATAATCCACGAAGATGATCTTTATATCATGTTTAGAAGATAATCTCCTGGCCTTCGCCCTGAGGTCGAAAATGGACAAACTAGGCGTGTCATCTACGTAAAGTGGCGCGCCTTCTAATGATTTGACCCTTTCGTTCAGATGTTTCCATTCCTGATCAGAAAGATCACCGTTCCTAAGTTTCTCTGATGCGATCTCTGTTTCAGAAGAGATCAAACGGGTAATTAATTGTACGGATGACATTTCTAATGAGAAGAAGCCAACGGGTACTTTCTGGCCTACCGCCATGTTCCTGGCCATAGAGAGGATGAATGCGGTCTTACCCATGGAAGGTCTTGCGGCAATAATGATCAGGTCACTGAGCTGCCAGCCGGAAGTAAGTTTATCTATACCAGTGAATCCAGATAGCACACCGCTCGAACCATCCTGGTTGGCAATTTCCTCTATCTTCTTTTTTGCTTCTGTGACGAGATTTTGCGCAGATTGTGATGCTTTATTGATATAACCCTGAGTTACACCGTATAATTTTGATTCCGCTTCATCTAAAAGGTCAAAGACATCTTTTCCTTCATCATAGGAATCATGGATGATCTCACCAGATATCTGAATCAAACTTCGCTGNATATATTTCTGTATGATGATTCTGGAATGGTATTCAATATGCGCGGAGCTCGATATTTTTTGGGTCAGCTGGATAAGATAGATCTCACCTCCCACGTCCTGTAATTTCTTATCTTGTTTTAACTGGCTGGTAACTGTTAATAAGTCAATAGGCTTACCTTCCTGGAACAACGTAATGATAGCTTCATAGATGAACTGGTGCTTTTGATCATAAAAGACCTCTGGCTGAAGGATATCAATGGCCTCATCTACACCTTTCTTGTCTATGAGCATGGCTCCAAGCACAACTTCTTCTACATCAATAGCTTGCGGTGGTATCTTACCTTTTTCAAGATTGATGACGCTCCCTTTTTTTTGTTCTGTAGTTTGAGACTTGGTTTGATTTTGCATAGGGCTAAATTATAAAAAACAAAGGGCACTGAGCTGGAAACATCGCCTTAAGCTATGAACAATATATGTTGATAAGTATGTTGATAACTGTAAAAACGAACTGAAATTTATGTTAACTTATCAATAATCAGTTGGTAAGGATCGTTGATAGTATCATTCTTTATACTCTCCAATGGCCGTGAACTTATCTATTCTTTTTTGCACAAGTTCTTCCGCTTGAAGCTCTTTTAATTGGTTGTAAGTTTCAACGATCTTTTTGCTGACGACCTTAAAGGTCTTTTCTTTTTCACGATGAGCACCGCCAAGAGGTTCTTTGATGACCTCATCGACGATCTTGAATCGCTTCATGTCCTTGGCCGTTAGTTTAAGTGCATCAGCCGCTTCCTTTTTATGTTCCCAACTTCTCCAAAGAATGGATGAGCAGGATTCCGGAGAGATTACGGAATACCACGTGTTCTCTAACATGAGCACTTTATCGCCTACACCTATTCCCAGGGCACCACCACTAGCTCCTTCGCCTATGATGACCACAATGATAGGCACTTCTATCTGCATGAACTGGAAAATATTGTTTGCGATCGCTTGCGCTTGTCCACGTTCTTCGGCCTGCATACCCGGATAAGCTCCAGGCGTATCAATGAAGGTCACGATAGGCAAACCAAACTTCTCTGCACTTTTCGCCAGTCTCAGGGCTTTACGATAGCCTTCAGGGTTGGCCATACCAAAGTTCCGGTACTGGCGTGTTTTCGTATTATATCCTTTTTGTTGACCTATGATCATAAAGCTTTGGTCATTTATCTTTCCAAGTCCTCCTATCATGGCCTTGTCATCGCCAAAATTCCGGTCTCCATGAAGTTCAAGGAAAGTGTCTCCGCAAATTCCTTTTATATGGTCTAAAGTATAGGGTCGATTAGGATGCCTGGACAACTGGACACGTTGCCATGGCGTCAGGTTTTTGAAAACTTCCTTTTTAGTATTCTCGAGCTTATTACTTAGTTCTTGACAGGTCTTAGAGACATCAACACCGTTCTCATTCCCTAATTGACAGGCTTTTTCATATTGTTCTTCTAGTTCTTTGATAGGTAGCTCGAATTCTAAATATTCCATAAAGCCATTTTTTTCTTGAACGCGCAAAGTTAATAAAGAAATTCATCAGTTGATGTTTTTATTTAGCTTATATAAGCTATGTTCTCTATAAAAGTTACAATTTGAGCTCTATTTATGTTAGATACACTATTGCACTTAGAAATGGCTTCTCGAATTGAATTTTAATATGTCCAAATAGCCTTGCTAAAAAGCTCATCTTGTTAGAATATATTTTCTTTCCAAGAAAAGCATTTGTTCATCAACGCTTAGCCTTCTTTACCAGCAAGAACGCCACTATAGAAAATATGATATTCGATGTCCATACTGCGATGATCGGTGAGAAGTTAGACTCTTCTGCAACTGAGGCAAGTACTTTATCTATAAAAATATAACTGAAAGCTATGGCGATGCCTATCATCAGGCTCAGACCTATTCCACCTCTTCGTTTTATGGAAGATACAGCTACGGCGATGAAAGTAAGAACAAATGCTGATATAGGTGTGCTCCATCTCTTATGTAAAGCGATAACATACCTGTTCAATTCGGGAGATCCGCGCCTTCTTTGGTCTTCTATGAAATCAACTAGCTCAAAATAGCTAAGGGTCTCAGCTTCGTAGATCTTAGGGGTAAGTTCTCCGAATTCGAACGGTAGCAATGTATCTTTTGTAACTGTACTTATCAAACTGTCCTCCTCAGACAATATGATGCGTTTCTTATAATTTGACAATCGGTAAATGGAATCATCCACTACTTCTAACTTATCGGCTTTAATCTTGAACGCTAGTTCATTACCTTTGAAATGTTCTAAGGTAAAGTTCCTGGCGGTACTATCTCTGGATTTAAAGTTCGTCGCATAGATCACCTCGTTCTCATTTATCTGCCGGTATGAATCTCTTGTGTTCTCCGTTGCCTCGTCACTTTCCAGATACGCATACTTGAACTCAAAGAAACCTACATTCGCCTTAGGAACGATGTACATACTGAAGGAAATGGCGATAAGACAAACGATAGCAGCTCCGAACAGGTAAGGTCTCAAGAAACGATAGAAGGAAACCCCTGAGCTCAGAAAAGCTACGATCTCCGTATTATTAGCAAGCTTTGAAGTGAACCAGATGATGGAAAGGAATAGCAATATAGGAAAGAGCAAATTAGCAAAGTATATTGTGAAATAGAAGTAGTACTCTATAACCTCATCAACCGGGGCTTCACTTTCCACCATATTATCGATCTTTTCAGAAAGGTCTATGATAATACCGATAGGGATGAAAAGCAGTATCAACATCAAGAAAGTCGTGATGTAGCGTTTGAGTATGTACCAATCGAATATCTTCATCTATCGCTTGTTCTTCATCTGATCGACCATTTTTGTTTTCCAGGACACGAAATCTCCTGAAAGTATCTTTTCCCTGGCTTCTTTCACTAACCAAAGATAAAAACCTATGTTGTGGATACTGGCAATTTGTTTTCCTAAAAGCTCGTTCACGCTGAATAAATGTTTTAAGTAAGCTTTTGAATAGTAGGTATCAACCCAGGAATATCCGTTCTCGTCCAGTAGGGAAAAATCGTTCCTCCATTTACTGTTCTTAATGTTAAGATTGCCGNTTGCTGTGAANAGGCCACCATTCCGTGCATTACGTGTTGGCATTACACAATCGAACATATCTATACCTCTAGTGATATTTTCCAGAAGATTGATAGGAGTTCCTACGCCCATCAGGTATCTGGGCTTTGATGANGGCAGAATATCGGTCACGATATCGGTCATCTCATACATCTCGTTATCCGGTTCTCCCACGGACAATCCGCCAATCGCATTTCCAAGGGCATCTTTTCCTGCTACATATTCTGCTGAACTCTTCCTCAGATCTTTATAAGTACTGCCCTGAACAATGGGGAATAAAGCTTGTTGATAGCCATATTTTGCCGGATATTCATTCATAGCCTCGAAGCATCTGTCCAGCCAACGGTGCGTCATATCNGTAGACCGCTTTGCNTAGTCATATTCACATGGATAAGGTGTACATTCATCAAATGCCATGATAATGTCCGCTCCTATGCTTCGCTGAACATCAATAGCACTTTCCGGGGAAAAGAAATGTTTAGAACCATCTATATGGGATCGAAATTCTACGCCATCTTCTGTGATCTTTCGAGTATCTGATAAAGAATAGACCTGATAACCGCCACTATCGGTCAAGATAGCGTTCTGCCAGTTCATGAAATCATGAAGGCCTCCGGCATTTTCAAGAACATCCGTGCCGGGACGCAGGTAAAGATGATAGGTATTCCCTAAAATGATAGGTGCTTGTAGATCCTCATTTAGTTCTCGCTGATGAATTCCTTTGACCGTACCTATTGTGCCAACCGGCATGAAAATAGGGGTTTCCACTTCACCATGATCGGTAATGAGCTTTCCTGCTCGTGCTTTAGTTGATCTATCTTCTTCTAAAAGTTGATATTCCATCACAAAAATTCGGACAAAGATAATCAAGTTGTAGAAAGCGGAATTAAGCAATTTTAACAAGAAATGAAAGATTGCAAAAGCTATCTATATGCAATGGCTAAATATTTTAGCTGTTCACTTTTTTAGTTGATGGAACGGTCAAATAACATATTTGATAAAGAGCTACCTCTCATGTATCATGGTTAAACGCTGATGGATAAGAGCTGTTAAGTAGGCATCACCCAAGGCCGTATGTCTGTTCTCAGCTTTCAGTTGAAAATGAGCACACAGGTCATCCAGGCTGATGTTCTGTTCTACCGGATAATGCTGTTGTTGCTTAAATAGCAGGTTTGTATCATATGTCTTGTTCTTGAGCTTTCCGAGTCCCATTCTCTTCAAGGCCTGATCAATGATCGCCACGTCAAAACGGATGTGATGACCAACTAAGGGACTATTGCCGATGAATTCTAAAAGTTGCTTAACAGCATCGTTTTCTGAAAGTTCAGCCTCCTGCGTTGTAGAAGGCAATATCCCATGTATTGCTATGGTATCATGGTTTACTTTAGTTTGATGCACCATCAATTCTATACTTTGATGGACCTGTATTCTTTCCGCCGTGAAGCGGACCGCACCAATGGAAAGCAACCTGTCTTTTCTGATGTCTAGCCCTGTGGTCTCACAATCAAAGGCCACGAAATAAGGAGACGCCGAGGATTTGAACGATAAAAGATATTCCTCCCAGAACCGGGGTTTGTCTTTAGTTGATGTTTTAAAATTAAACCAGGCCATGATCATTGAAAATAGGTTAATCTAAAACGCGTCTTTAAATTGGTTTGCAAGCTCTTTATGGGTTTAAAAGCATATTTAAGCTCGCTTTTATCTCGCTTTGAAAGAGTGTCCAATTCAACAAATCTCCCAGTATCATTTTGAGCAAACCCAGATTTGCTTCTAAAGCGCAGAAGGTCGTAGAAACTTTTAACACAAGACTTGTAGAGTTCTGCGTTCTGAGGTTCTTTGATCATGAGTTGCTTAAATCTTGATACAGTTTGGTTAGCTCCTGCTATATTGTTTGATAAGGCCAATACGCGAGCTGCATCCACTAAAGGCATGATCGCCCTGGCCTTTAGGTCAAACTCGTCTTTATGCTCGCCGTCATCCTCGACCACGAATTGTTTGAAAAAGCTTAAAGGCGGTGGATTCTTTAAAGCATCACTGGCTAGATAAGCAAAAAAGGTCTGATCACCGTTCAATAGGTCAAAAACGGACCGGCTTAACTCCTCATGTAATTTCTTATCGCCATATATCAACTGAAAGTCAAAGAATATGGAGCACAGCATCACACTTTTTTCCGTCGGTGACTTGATCCATTGCCTGAACTTCTCCTTCCATTCGTTCAGAGAGAGACAATAGGCTGGATTGCTTGCCATCATATTGGCAGGACAATGTTCAAAACCTATTCTGGCCAACGCATCGCTCAATCTTTTCCCCAGTTCAAGGAAGTAGGTTTTCACTTTCTTGTGTTCATAATCGGCTACATCCTCGTAAACTAAGGCATGGTCCTGATCGGTTAAAAGCAATTGTTCGTTCCTGGCCTGACTTCCTAAGTTCAACCAGGCGAAATTACAAGGTGGTGGTGAGGACATTCCACGTAAACAAAGATCGGCGCAGACCTTATAGATTGAATCGTGTAAGGCATTAGTCAATGACAAGCAATGCGTGATGGGCAAGTCCTGAGATAAGTAGGATTCGAGCATTTGTCCCAAATGTGACCTTACTTGTGATAATTCTTCGATATTTCCAGCTCTCTTTATCGCTTTTTGGAGTGCTGCGGGATTATTGGCTTGCGCGGTAACGATATCGTGTTCTGAGAGTATCCCGATGACCCTACTTTTGTTCGTGCCGTCCGCTGTTATGCATAAATGGCCGATGTGATACTGCAACATCATTAATTGCGCTTGTGCCACGCTGGTGGACCTTTTGATACAAAGAACGGGCGAGCTCATGATATCCTTAATCGGTTGATGAACCTTTGTCTTCCCTGTAACGACATGTTTCCTTAGGTCTTTGTCAGTTACTATTCCTATTGGAAGCTCATTATCGACAATTATGACAGAGCTGATGTTCAACTCCGTCATATATTCAGCGACTTCCCTGATTATGGCACTATCTATGACACAAAATGGATCTGGTGTATGGTCGATCTTCTGAAAAAAGTCCATTTGTGACCGTTCTTGTGATGTATCGTTCTGATCAGCGATCAGGTTATGAGAAAGGAGGACACCTTTTCTGTCTTGCGCATTAGGTTGGCGTTGATTTGAAGCAAAGCTTTTCATTAGGAAATTGGCGATATTAGAATGCTTCAAATAATTATTGAATGCTTCAAATGGAATAGCATAAAGCAGCGTATCTGTCTTTGCCGTTGCAGACATTGCATAGTTCTGACCAGCGAAAAATGGTCTTAAGCCTATCACATCACCATCATCACAAACATCGATCAATTGATCGTTATCATCCTTTTTGACATGAAGGTCCATCAAACCTTGATGAACCACATAAAAACTTTGATGCGTCTGGTCATCTTGTAGAAAAAGGCATTTTTGTTTGGCTAAATAGACCACTTCTATCTGAGTGGCCAATTCATAGCATTCTTCTCTGGTCAATCCATCGAATGGTGGATGTTCCTTCAAAAAGTCTGCAATTCTTTGTGCAATGCTATTTTTCATTGAATAAAAATAAGCAATTTTAATTTTCTGATACAACCTTAAGTAAAGCCAGGTTGTGATAGTAAAAAAAGGATCTCCGTTCAAACATTTAATATGAGCGGAGACCATTTATATCATCCAGGTGAGGTAGGTGCTAATCCCTTTTGACGCTCCCACCCGATGAAGATCTAGAGGTAACGTTCTTAGCTGGATCGTTGTAATATCGGATGTCAGCCCCACTAGAAGCGGTGGCTTCAAGCGCATCAACAGGATAGCAGTCCACACTTGCCCCTGATGATGCTTTCGCCTTAATTCTTTTAGCTTGAAGGTCCCTGGCATGGATATCACTTCCACTTGTAGCCTCTAGCTCAAGGTCTTCACTGATTCCTTCCAGTTCAACGTCCGAACCGCTCGTAGCTTTTGCCTTGAGCCTTTTATTATCGCCGTTAATAGTGATGTCCGAAGAGCTGGACGCATTAAGCGTGAGTTCCTTGCTATCTGCTTTCAATTCGATGTCGGAACCACTAGAACCCTCTACTTTCAAGACATCTGCCTTAATGCTCAATTCCATATCAGCTCCACTGGAAGCATCTATGGTAGACGTATCCAGAATGAGTTTTTCTTTTGCCATGAGATTAGTGCCACTACTTGCCTTAATAAGCTTAAGTTGGCTATCGTAATAGATCTTGACGAGCTTGCTATCGGCATTGCCGATATTATCCTGAGCACCAAGGCTGAGCGTTCCCTCGGATTCGTTGATCTCCAGGATCTCCATCAGGTTCTCATTCGCCTTGACCACGACCTGTGGTGACTGGTTAGGGATCAGTTGCACATCCCAGCCATTGCTGACCTTTATTTTCTCCGGGTTCTCTATCTCAAAGTTCTTCGTGATGACCGGACCTTCTCCGGACACCTGGTTCGTGTTCATGTTAAAGCTGCACTGCACGAGTGATACAGCTACAAATACGGATACTAATTTACTTAGAATTGTCATAGTTATTGCTTTATCGGGTTTTGGTTTGGTTGTTTATTTTATTGTATCACAGTCTAAACAAATGACCTTATTTTCATTGAATTTTAACGTGTGGTCGAATAGACTGTCATTGATCCTGTAAGCATCTTCATCATAGGACTTCAGGTAAAATCTTGAAACGTTCTTATCAAAGTTCACGGTCTGACCTTCCGGAAGGTATAGATTGACCCTTACTTCCTGCTCCATGTTCTTGTGGTCGATCGAGCTGATGAAATATCCATCTACGGTCAATGAATTTTCAGAGAATTCGTATCGATGATCGATGAATGCGGCATTTTCTCTTGCCTTGTCTATGGAAAAACCACCGCTTTTCTTCACGATGGCTATCTGCGGTCGTTCCTCCTGTGACCTGATGATCTTTAACCAGACATCCCTGCCATAAAGGACTTTTTCATCCTGCTCATTGTATTTGATCATATTGTCACCTCTTTTAAGTGCTTCATCGTATTTAGGGTCAGCGGTCATGTTCACCTGCAATGTATCCTTAGGTTTGAGATTGATGTTATCTATCTGCGTCACCTCTGCTCTAATTTCTTCCTGCACGGCTTTTTTTATACCCAGAAAAGTAGTAAACGCAATGCTCACGAAAAGCAAGCTCAATAATGTCACATGAGCTGTAGTGGTCAATTGTTTGATGAAAGGGTTCATCAACTTGAGACCTAATATGATCAAATAGAACATGATGATGACAGATGTTAAGAATACGCTCAGAAGCTGGATGAAATGGGGTATGCCTATCACAAATACACTTCTGTCGATATCAGCATTACCAAAGAGCTCTATACCGCTATATGCGATAAAACCAATGAGAACGCCCAATAAGCCGAAACCTGCAAAAATGATGAAGCAAATACCGATGATCTTACCAGTCCATTTGACCAATTTTGTGAAGAACTTCTCGCTCCAGTTCGCAAACTTAGATGAACCGGACTTGATATTCTCTTTATACTTGTCATAATCAGCATTCTTCACTTTATCTGATACTTTTCTGTAATTGCTTTTAATGTCTTCCTCTATGGTGGATAGATTGACAGGCTTGCCTTTCATGGCGATCTTTTGCGCCGTGGTCTTGGCCGCCGGCGTGACGATCCATAGGATAACATAGATCAGCGGGAAGATGCCATAAGAGAATAATGTCGTTAAGACCCAAAATAAACGAATCCATACTGCGTCAATGTTCAAATAATGTTCTAATCCTGATGAAACACCACCTAAATACCCACGCTCCAGATCGCGATAAAGTGGCTTTCTTTCTGCTTTTTGAAAGCTTTCTGTGGTTTCTTCATCATCCATTAGATAATCTTCCGGTTTCCCCATTATTTCTATCACTTCATCTACTTCCTTTAAAGTGATCACCTGACGTTCATTAGCCTGACGCTCCATAAAAAGCTCAGCGATCCTCAATTCTATATCTTTAAGGATCTCTTCCTTGCTTTCTTCCTGTTGAAGCGACTTTTCAATAGCATCCAGATAGTTCTTAAGCTTATGAAAAGCCGCTTCATCTATCTGAAAAAAGATTTGTGCTAAATTGATATTTATTGTCTTGTTCATCGTCTTATTTATTGGGTTGCGTGATTATATTTACAGCGGTTTGTAGTTCTTTCCAGGTCGTTCCCAGTTCACTTAGAAAGCCCTGTCCTTTTTCCGTGAGCTGATAGTACTTCCGCGGCGGTCCACCGGTTGATTCTTCCCATCTATAGGTGAGTAGCCCTGCATTTTTAAGCCTCGTTAGTAACGGATATATCGTCCCTTCTACTACCAGCAATTTAGCATCTTTAAGCGAGGCTAATATCTCAGCGACATAGGCGTCATCCTTCGCCAGTATGGAAAGGATACAGTATTCCAGTATGCCTTTTCTCATCTGTGCTTTCGTATTTTCTACTTTCATCATTCTCGTCTTGGTCGACCTTAGGTCATTATTCAATGACAAAGATATGGGTATAAATAGATACTTTGCATTACATAGTAGTAAATTTAACATTAAGTTAACAATGTAGTTTTGTTCCTATCGATATGCTACTGTGTAAAATCTTACATTTGTTCATCTATGAAGCCTTCAGCCATTCATTTGTTCATGCTCAAGAACTTGCCAGCCGCATATTTTGCCGGCGTTCGTGTCCAGGAAATTTCTAATGATAGAGCGATTGCTCGTGTGAGACATAAATGGATCAATCAGAACCCCTTTAAAAGCATCTATTTTGCAGTATTAGCGATGGCAGCTGAACTCAGTACCGGAGTGCTCGTTATGCAGGCTATTCGAAATTCATCCCATAAGTTCTCTATGCTTGTCGTTGAGAACCGATCTGAATTCCATAAAAAAGCCGTAGGTAAGATATACTTTACTTGTGTTGATACTGATAAATTGTCGGAAGGAA
>P_1C_Liq_1_UnCtyDRAFT_1000211_pt1 | contig 13529 bp, 11 predicted proteins | sample Pon1CUnioCityCA_2_FD_10230 | JGI IMG/M metagenome (IMG submission 10230) | reverse complement strand
ATGGTATAGGTTATCGCTGCTAAAACACAAGCAATGGCTAAAAAAACATAGGTCCAGAGCACTCCTTGAGGCATTCCTTTTGTCCCAATGATGATCAGTGGAAGCGCTGTTCCCAGCGCGCACAAGGACATCAAGATTACCCCAATTATCATCCCTTTTTGTGAGATTGTCCCCGATTGAATAGCACGTTTTGGACCTACGCGTTCTTCATTATCAGCACCTTTATAGCTATCACCCAAATCGTTGGCAAAGTTCGAAAGCACTTGTAAAAACAATGTCGTCAGCATGGCCAACAAAAATATAGTAGCGTCCCAGAACCCTTTTGCATAGGCAGCAAAACTACCAGCAATAATACCCGAAAGGGACAAGGGTAACGTTCTGAGTCGTGCGGCGTGTATCCAAGCTTTTAACTTCATGGGGTTTAAATCAACATTTTACAGCTATAAAAACGAATGTAGAATAAAGATTGTTTGCTGCTGTTATTGGATGTGCCATTTTGAACTGATTAAAGGGGGATTGCTTTTATTAAAATTAAGGGTCGAGCGTGAATTACTCATTTTTATTTCCCATTCAACTCCATAGCTTTCAAGGTATTCATCATTAAAGAAACAATGGTCATGGGACCCACACCACCAGGCACTGGAGTTATGTAAGAACATTTTGGCGCCACATTTTCGAAGTCGACATCTCCGCTTAGGTGATATCCTTTTTTCTTGGTATCATCTTCTACACGTGTGATCCCAACATCCATCAATATCGTTCCTGGTTGAATCATATCTGCAGTCAGAAAACCGGGTTTTCCGATAGCTGTAATGATAATATCGGCCTGCAAGGTAATTGCTTTTAAATTTTTAGTTCTCGAATGCGTTAGGGTCACTGTTGAGTTTCCAGGAAAGGTGTTACGTCCCATCATGATACTCATAGGAGCACCCACAATATGTGAACGACCTATAACAACGCAATGTTTTCCTTCTGTTTCAATTTCGTATCGTTTGAAAAGCTCTAACATTCCCGCCGGGGTCGCAGGAAGAAACCCAGGAAGGTTGAGTACCATATTACCGAGGTTCATCGGATGAAATCCATCGACATCTTTTTTAGGATCGATCGCCAGCGTAACTTTTTTTTCATCGATATGAGCTGGTAACGGAAGCTGAACAATAAAACCGTCGATATTATCATCTTTATTCAGCTCGTCCACCAATGCTAACAACTGATCCTCAGTGATGGAATCCTCTTTATGTATAAGGGTACTTTCAAAGCCAATCTTTTTACATGCCTTTACCTTAGCGCCCACGTATGTCAGCGATCCACCGTCATTACCTACTAATACAGCCGCGAGGTGTGGCGTCTTCTTTCCTGATTTTCTACGTTGATGAACAGCTTGAGACAATTCCTCTCGAATCGCTTTAGAAGTAGATTTCCCGTCTAACAGTTGCATTTTCTATTCGCTTTGTGCAAAAATAGGATTTTATACGTTGTAAAAAATCAAAATGTTAGTAAGATTTACTTTTCGTGGATAAGAAAATGAACAACTATCTCTTTCAAAAAAGATCGCTAAGAAGCATTTAAAATATGCTCAATTAACGCTACCTTCTTTCAGTGGCATACAACATCCTCAAAACACATACTCACCCTTCCAGACTCAAGCATGCAATGTTCTATTTTACAGATAAACCCTCATACTCCCCATCATATATAGCATTTAAAAAATTATTTTTCCCTATACAACGTTGACAATACGTTTTTCGAAGTTGCTCATGATCAAAGGCTTGAAACGGTATACCACAAGGTTTTAAAAACATATTACACCACGTCTTATCTGGAAGACGATCACCATCTTTTATGAGTCTCGTATAATAAGTATCCGACTGCGGCGCTGATGGATGCGTGTACGAAGCTTCATGAATAAAACCTGTGATATCATTGTGTTCATACATAAAAGGAAAGGCAATATTCACTCCAATGCCTGGATTTTGATAATACGTCGCCATTTTAGCAAGTCGAAAAGCAATTGTATCCGTTAACAAACCATGTTCAACATAGAAACTGTGGACCTGTGACAATGCAATCACTGCATTTTTCTGCGATGACGCTGGTTCTGATACGTAGTCATGATTCAAAACAAACATATTCAGGTTAAAATTCGCTTTATCAACATTCCGCTTAACTTTTTCATTCCAATCGTAATAATGCTTGAGGTCACGCGCCGTGCGCAAGAGTTGTTCCAACGTTTTCTCTTCGTATCGTCCACCTGATCGAAAACGCTTGGTCAGCACACGTAATTTATGATAGCGAAAGGCAGGTAGCAGCTGAACCTTTTGTGCTGCTATCATTTGATCAGTAATCATTGTACTATCCTGACTCCAATCCGAAAAAACGTCGAACACACCAGGCCATTCCGACCCAAAAAGGACGTATAACTGAGACAATTCAGTGTGGCTATAACCAATATTCGGAAAAGATAATGAAGAAAATATTGAAGCATCTACATGATTATTCTCTACGACCCAATGAGCGTATTTGTACAACTCATTGAGTTGATCAGCCTCCCCTTTGACCCCCTGTGACAAACGCATTTTTCGCTTTATCACATCGCCCAGTCGCTCCCATTCACTGATGATGTAATAATCGAGACTCTTGAGGTTGGGTATGACGTGAAAAAACACTTTAACACGACCTTTTCTCGAAGCGTCGAGGTGTTTAGAGAATTTTTGAGGTTGCCGATCCACTTCCTTCTTTAAGGCGGAATTGTTCTGCCGTAAAACTCCTTGTAAATCGCGATCTGCTGCCAGTGATTTCCTGAAGTCTTTAAAATTAATGTCCGTCTCGATTTTCCGATGAATGCTATCGGACTGAACACCTTGAAATATTCGAGCAATATTAGATGCTCTTTCTAGCTGGAGCCGATTGTTAATTTTCTGACTACCCTCGATGGATGAATATGCTTTAATGTGGACAGAATCGATAATAAAATCGTATTCCGAAAGACGTTGTAAGGGACTAAGAATGCGCTCTGCATCAAACGTCACTTCTCCTTGTTGAAAAGGAACGGTAAAATCAACGTTGTCCTTTACAGGATGAAATCCATATTTATCGACATCTGACTGGTAGGGTATAAAAGCGGTGGGTCTGTAACTTTCAAATAAGTCTCCACAATACTGCGTAAAATAATGAACATCGCAAATCTGGTGATCTTTAATAATCAATAAATTGCTATTTACGATACGACCAACATTTCTCGGGAGTCTTCCCAGGTTAATTTCAAAATATTCGCTAGCATATTTATCGACCTTGTACTGACCAAATCGCTTAAAGAAGCTCACTGAATCTTTTCGAAAAATGTATGAAAAAAATGTCAAATCCTTTTGGAGCTCTCGCTTTTTAAAACCACGCAGCACAGATTTACGATATTTGGGTTTGAGGATGATGCCGTTGGTACGTAACTGTCCATTTCTACGACTCGGCTTTTCGTAATACGCGCTGTTGCCACAAGCATAATCATCATAGGCTACGACTTCTACAGCGAAACCATCCCATCGATTGCGAATAATTTTTTGAACGTATTCCGCGTTTTCTACGCGTAAGACAAAACCTTTTCGCTCGTCGTAATTAAGTGAAATATCGGGGGATTCCTCGTATTTATCAGGACAATCAGCACACTTCTCCAATTCATCATGCCTCAAATTGTGTGGATAGTTATAATCTTCCAATATATCGTCTGGCACCTCATCAAAGCTGCTAACTTTTGGTGGTGCCGAATAGTCGCTATGCGGGAAAAATGCCCTGTTTTCTTCAAAATGATGACGCATAGCAACTTTTGCGAACTTTTGACAAGCATAAACGTTGTTTTTGGATGTATCCACAGCTATTGCAACACCCGTAATCTGATAGTCTTTTGTTATGATATTTTTAAAATGACCGGGCGAGTTCACCCATCCCTCTACAAGTGCACTCGCAACAGCCCCGTAGCTATTTTCCTGTTTTTCTGATCGATCGTTCGATCCAATATGCGCCGATACCTGAGCGACATTTTCCCCGACGCTATATCCGTTTGCGCCGTAAAATTCAGCCCGTTTTTGCGGCGTTCCTTTATGCTTAATCTCTTGTCGAAAATGGGTTAAGCGCTGCTTTTCTGTCATGTAATGCGCTTGATCTTTCGCGGCGACATAAAGGATGGAATCATTTACTAATGGCTTACACTCATGTGCTCTTCTAACGGAATCCACCCCTTCTTTAATCAAATGCTCAAGGTACTTAGCATCGTAGTGCCGAACATCGAAATGAGATGATGGTGACTGAGACCAACTCGCTAAGGCACTCAGCAAAAAGGATATCGCTAATAATAATGAAAAAAGTAATTGCATGGTCTAATACATGAACGACTAAAGATAGTTTCTGTTACGTCGGATGAAAAATATTTCTAACCAAGGGGTTGAACGTTTTAAAGTGTAATTCTACTCAATCCCTCCAACGTTTCATCCACCGCAAGGCACCGCTCCAAGAGAAATAAACATGAATAAACAATCGTTAACCAATACGAAGTAAAATCAAAGGGATACATTCAGACCGATTCCAATAAACCCGTTGCCCGTTATTCCTCGTCGTAAAATTGAACATTCACATCGTATTCACCAGCGATCAAATCATCTTTATCGGCCCAGTATTTTGAAGTCAGCAACTGATACTTATTTTTTTCGGAGGATTCTATTGTCCAAATAAATTTATGCGCGTCTTTAAATTCCACACTCCCTGCCAGTTGTTCAGCAAACAAACGTTTGATTAAGCAGCTGTCTTTTAAACCCCCAGCAAAAATTTTAGCCAAGATCTCTTTATCGGTTCCGATATTAATACCGTCGTCCTGTATCACATCAAAGGTAAATCGAGCCGCCTCTGTATTCGGAAATGTTCCATTATAAGCCTTAAATAAAAGCTGATTAATGTTAAATAAGTCGTAGTGGAAATTCGGTTCGGGATATTCTTCGGCTACTTTATCCACCATCATTTCATGAGAAAGCGAGTCAATCTGACCTTCATTTAATGCTCCGCCGAGTTTGTAGTTCAGCACCACGCTAGCAGCTTCGTTCGGTTCAAAATCGCCAATCGCCATAAAGAGCATTTCTTTCAAATTCTCGTCTTTAATCGATTTTGCATCGGGAAAATCAAATTCCTCGAGCAGCTTTTTATAATCCTGATTTGTCCAATAAGATTTAATTTCATTAACTGACTGAAAATCTTTAACTTGTACCTTCATAAATACTATATTATTTTGGGAAAATAATCGTTATTAAGCCTTAAATTCACTTGTCCCTTAAATGAATTTAACCATCCTATGCTCCGTACTTCATAATACACGAACGATAGGCTTAATTATACGGTATCTTCTCAACATAACGAATCAAATGCGATTCAGCAAGGAATTAATCGCTTAAAATCGGAAGTCTACTATAAAATGAACCTTTGCAAGATGTTCTTTGTTTAAAGAATATGAAAACGTTCGTTATCACTATTATTATAATTGCCCTATTAGGAGCGCTCTACTTCTTTTTTGTGAAGAACAATGAAACATATCAATACGAGGTACTCAAAAAGTATAAAGACTTTGAGGTTAGAAAATATGATTCTGCCGTTTTTGCGAGTGTTAAACTGGACTCGGGGAGCTACCAATCAGTATCATCAAAAGGGTTTAATATCTTAGCGGGCTATATTTTTGGTGATAATAAACAAGAAGAGAAAATTGCCATGACCACTCCTGTATCGCTGGATCTTAAAAACAAAATGACCATGCGTTTTTTGGTTCCGGCAAAATATGATCAAAAAGATTTACCTGAGCCGAATAACTCATCGATCCAATTTGAAGAAATGCCTTCCAGAATTGTTGCTGCAATTCGATTCTCTGGTTGGGCAAACGACGCAAAGATTGAAAAGCACCATAAACAACTTAAACAAGCCATCGAAGACCAGGGGCTAGAACATTCTGATGGGTTCACCTTCATGGGGTATAATGCTCCGTTTGATCCCATTAACAGAAGAAATGAAGTGGTGGTCGAACTACAAAATTATAAGGAAAAATAAAAAAGGGGACTGCCTTCCAACAGTCCCTATAGCTTAATGATAAAAGTGCTAAACGTACTATTTTCCTGCTCTTTTACGCTCGTTTTCTGAAAGCAGTATTTTTCTGATTCTTAACGACTCAGGAGTTACTTCGACATATTCATCAGACTGAATGTATTCCAATGCTTCCTCCAGCGACATTTTTATGGCTGGCGCGATACGCACTTTATCATCCGCACCTGAAGAACGCATATTACTCATCTTTTTTGTTTTCGTAATATTAACTACCAAATCACCTTGACGCGAGTTCTCTCCAATAACTTGACCGCCGTAGATCGACTCATTGGGATCTACAAAGAATTTACCGCGATCTTGTAAGTTGTTCAACGAATAAGGAATCGCCGTACCTTTCTCCATAGAAATCATCGAACCATTCAAACGTCCCGGTATATCACCTTTGTAGGGCTGAAACTCTATATACCGATGGTTCATAATTGCCTCTCCCGCAGTTTGGGTTAACAGATAATTTCGCAAACCAATGATACCACGTGATGGAATGTTGAATGTGATATTCATACGTTCCCCTCGTGCTTCCATATTGAGCATTTCACCTTTTCTTTTCGTCACTGCTTCTACAGCAGTTCCTGAGTATTCCTCCGGCAAATCAATGGTTAATTCCTCAATTGGTTCACATTTTTTACCATCAATTTCTTTAATGATTACCTGTGGCTGTCCTACTTGAAGTTCGTATCCCTCACGACGCATGGTTTCGATCAATACAGACAAGTGCATAACACCACGTCCATAAACCATCCATTTATCGGCTTTATCCGTTGCCTCAACACGGAGGGCTAGGTTTTTCTCGAGTTCTTTTTGCAATCGCTCATCAATCTGACGAGAAGTCACAAATTTTCCTTCCTGCCCGAAAAATGGGGAATCATTAATCGAGAACATCATGCTCATCGTCGGCTCATCAATAGATATTTTTTCCAACGACTCAGGGTTTTCCGCATCACAAATCGAATCTCCTATCTCAAATCCTTCCAATCCAGTAACGGCACAAATATCTCCAGCCTGTACTTCATCGGTTTTCACCCGTTCAGTACCTTCGTAAACAAATACGTCTTTCACGCGGTGCTTCTCATGCTTACCATCGCTTTTACTGAGGATTATAGGCATATTTGGCTTTAAGGTTCCGCGCTGTAGTCGTCCAATTGCAATTCGCCCTACGAAAGAAGAATAATCTAGCGATGTTATTAACATTTGTGTATTCCCCTCTTCAATTTCCACTGGTGGGAAATATTCCAGGATTTTAGACAACAACGGTTCAATCGATGCTGTTTCATTCTTCCAGTCTTCTGACATCCAACCATTCTTAGCAGAACCGTAAATGGTTTCAAACTCGAGCTGTTCTTCATTGGCATCCAATTCGAACATGAGATCAAATACCTTTTCGTTCACCTCATCCGGCGTACAGTTCGGCTTGTCCACTTTATTGATCACAACTAAAGGCTTTAAGCCCATATCTAGCGCTTTCTGCAAAACAAAGCGCGTCTGTGGCATTGGCCCTTCAAAGGCATCCACCAACAAGCACACACCGTCTGCCATATTCAATACCCGTTCCACTTCACCACCAAAGTCGGCGTGTCCGGGAGTATCAATGATATTAATTTTTTTACCTTGATAAACGACCGAAACATTTTTTGAAACAATGGTAATTCCTCGTTCCTTTTCGAGGTCATTATTATCCATCATCAATTCTCCAGCGTTCTCGCGGTCGCGATCCGTAAAAGAATCTCCCGCTTCGATCATACGATCCACCAACGTAGTCTTTCCGTGGTCAACGTGTGCAATAATTGCAATATTTCTAATTTCCATACTATATGTTAGTTCTGAGTTGAGTGTTTAGATGGTCCTATTGAAAATCTGAACACTCACTCCATTCTAAATTTAAACTATCTTCTTCTGCGGTTTCCGCCACCTCGACGACCACCACCTCGGCCCTGACGCTTGCCATGTCCCGTTCCGCGTTTTCCTTTTGAACTCTTACTAGCCGTTTTTTCGATATTCATGCGTTTACCTTCAAATTCAGCACCGCTCACCTGAGCAAGAATCTTATCCGTATCACCTTTGTCCGCATCAAAAAAAGAAAAAGCAGGCATAATATCGATCCTACCTATCGTGTTCGATTTTAAACCTGTAGCATCACAAATTACCCGTAGCAATCCGCCTGGGTTGAGACCATCTTTTTCACCAAGTGACACAAAGAACCGCTGTTTATTCTCGTCTGTTCCTCGCGAACGTTTAGAACGACCACCACCAGCATCTGCTTTATCCGAAACTTTAGCATTGAGGTCTCCTGCTTTCTTGTAATAATCTAGAAAACGATTGAACTCTGCCGAAACGAATTTTTTGATCACTTCTTCTTTCGAATAATCCTTTAAATCCTCCAGAATATGTGGAATAAACGGCTCTATTTCGTTTTCATTCACTTCTGTTTCCTTTACCTTGTCGATCATCGACTCCAACTGAATGGCACAAATCGCTTCTGGTTGAGGAATCTCAGCAAATGTAAACTTCTGATTAATTATTTTTTCAATCTGATTGATCTTGTATTTCTCACGCGTGTTAATCAACACCAGTGATTCACCTTTTCTTCCCGCACGAGCAGTACGTCCACTACGATGGGTATAGTTCTCTACCTCATCAGGAAGGTTGTAATTAATTACATGTGTAATATCATCAACATCAATACCACGGGCTGCTACATCCGTAGCCACGAGTAGCTGAATACTTTTATTTCTGAATAAGTTCATCACGCGATCGCGCTGGGCCTGTGACATATCACCGTGCAATGCTTCAGCACTGTACCCTTCTTTCCCGAGCTTTTCAGCAACTTGCTGTGTTTCTCTCCGCGTTCGGCAAAATATCAATCCAAAGATCTTAGGGTTAAAATCGATCAATCGCTTTAAACCTGCATAGCGATCCCGTTCTTTGACCGCAAAATAAATGTGGTCAATGTTTTCATTCGCTTCGTTCTTATTCCCGATACTCACTTCAAGCGGATCGGTCATGTAATTTTTTGCTATTCGCGCTACTTCTTTTGGCATCGTTGCCGAGAATAGCCACGTACTTTTTTCATCTGGTGTGGCTCTCAAAATAAAGTCAAGATCCTCCTTGAACCCCATATTGAGCATTTCGTCCGCTTCATCCAGAACGACACATTCAACTTCACTCAAATTCACCGCTTTCCGGTTGATGAGATCCACTAAACGGCCTGGTGTTGCAACGACTATTGCCACGCCTTTTTTGATATTGCGCATTTGCGTACGAATATCCGTTCCACCGTAGACGGCTTCAATTGTTACTGATTTTTCGTGTTTCGAATAATCTTTGAGATCATTTGCAATTTGTAAACAAAGTTCACGCGTTGGACAAATAATTAAGCCCGTTGGAAATCGTTGGCTAGACGTTATTCTATGCACTAATGGAAGTCCAAAAGCGGCTGTTTTCCCTGTTCCAGTCTGTGCAAGTCCCACAAAATCACTATTGGATTTCAATAAATGTGGGATAGCTTGCTCCTGGATTGGTGTTGGCTGCTCAAACCCCATGTCTGTTACAGCTTTGACCACCTGGCTTCTCAGCCCTAAATCATTAAAGGTCATACTATCTATTAAAATTGGGTGCAAATGTACGATATTTAAAAGACAATCAGTGAAAAAGCTTGTTAATTCATCGAAAACTCATACCCTACAACCCAATTACTCAACAAAATCAGTGTGTTCGATCACTTCCCGCCACACACTTTCACAGTTTTGCAACTATAGCGGAATAATCAACTCCATTGCACTCATTTATTTAAAATGATTGGCTTTTTCTCACTCTGATCATTGAAATTTTACCGTTAAATACGTTTTCATTTACTTTAAAGTAGGAGAGCGTAAAAATATTTTGTTTGTTTGTAGAAACAAATAATAGATTGAATGATTATGAATGTATTTAAAGTGACTACAACTTTTGTATTAGGAATGAGTTTGGTCGCCTGTTCTGGCGATTCGCAAGAAGCAGATGAAAGCAATAAAAAACAGGAGAAGGAAGGAATGACCTTAAACACCATGTGTGATTGTGTATCACTATCTGAAAAAGTGATGAATGAATTAGATGCTAGTGGCCGCACAAAGGAAAACATGGAAAAAGTTGAATTGAAATTCAAAAAAGAATTGGCTGAATGCGATAGCATTTCTGCTGATTACCAAGAGGGATTTGATCAACTTTCACAAGAAGAATTGCAACAAAAGCAATTAGAGTTTTTTAAAGAGTGTCCAGAAGCAGAAAAATTAAGCAAACGCATGGAAGCTCAGATGCAACAGCAGATGCAGCAGCAAATGCAACAACAGCAACAAAGTGGCGGAATGCCTCAACAAGGTGGCGGAATGCCCCAACAGGGAGGTAAAAACATGCCACAGCAAATGCCTGAAGGTCAACAACCTCAAACAAAATAGCTCTTAGCCTATTCAAATGTTACGCATAGGATTGATCTACTTTACAATTATTTGTGCCCAACTCCCTCATTTGAGTTGGGCACAATCATTTACCCCTTCTGTTCAAGCTGGAATAACAGCGAGCCAAATTAGTGGGGATGGCGCTTATGGCTTTGTCCAATTTGGCGGAATAGCTGGAGGATCAATAAATTACAATTGGGGGGCTGACTGGTCGGTAAATTTCGGTATTCGCGCTAATCAAAAAGGTGCTAGAATATACAAATCATCATCGAGTATCAATACTTACCGTCTGCGCGTTAACTATATCGAAACCCCATTGAGTTTAAAATATGCGTACAAATCCTTTCGATTTAGTGTTGCTCCCGTTTTTGGTGTTAAAATTAACCAACGTGAACGCACCCAATTTGGAGAGGTTGATAACCCACGTATATTCAAAGATACTGAATGGAGTGCTCAATTTTCCATTCAATATGTATTCAAAGAACCATGGTCGATTAAACTTAGCTACCAAAATTCACTTACACCCGTAAGGAATCATAAAATTGACCAGGCTTATCCGCCTTCCAATTTTGTACTAGGCGAATTTCACCAAAAGCTACTGAACAAAGGACAGTATTTTTCTGCATTATCAATCGCTGCTATTTACAACTTCTAACATAATTAGCTGCGCACACTCCCTATCCCGGCATCAATCCCCATGATCTGCCCCGTAATATTCCTGGCCTGCTCACTCACTAGATAAACCGCCATCCCCGCAACCTCTTCAGCACTTAAATAACTTTTCAATGGATGACGCTCTTTGGTCGATTCCTGTGCTTTTTCATTGCGCAATAAGTTTTCAGCCAACGGTGTTTTAGTAACAGTAGGTGCCACGCAGTTGACGCGCACTTTAGGCGCTAGTTCGGCAGCTAATGATTTTGCAAGTCCCTCAACGCCTGATTTTGCAGCAGCGACAGAACTATGAAATGGCATGCCGATTTTCGAAGCTACCGTACTGAACATAACAATACTACCACTATTTCTCTTTAACTCGCGATGATACGCTTTGATCACGCGAACTGCTCCTAATACATTAATATTGAAATCGTTTTGAAAATCTTCAATTTTCAAGCTACCAATTGGTTTCAAATTAATGGAACCCGGACAATAGATAATCGAATCGATGCCTTTAATTTCAGGCAATTCATCTTTTAATACATCTAATCCATGATGAGTGATTTTTCGATCAACTGCTGGCTCTCTTCTGGAAAAATTGACAATTTCGTCCTTATCGGAAAGTTGATTTATAATAGCACTTCCAATTCCACCAGATCCTCCAATAATGAGATGTTTCTTCATAATTCCTTTTCCTTTCGTAACAAGAGATAGGTATTTATGTTTAACTTTTACCATCACACTATTAAACATTTTGTCATCCCCCGCTCTAATCCTGTTGATAACAGAACAAACTATAAAACTGACTGAGCGTTTCAATTCAAGGATTAGGGATTAATCGATTTTGACAATTCTTGGATCGACTTATCAAATACCTACATCGATCGCAAAGCAAAGCGTATGCATTACGCATCTGCGAATCGCAAAATGCCGGTCATCGATGCCGATCAAGAACCTACAATACACAAAGGCAGTCGTTATCCGATCAAAGGATGGCAAATTGAGGACGAGCGCAAATTCTCCACGCAGGCTATTGCTTTCACATCAGGGACAACAATACACCTCGGTTCTGACGGTTTTCAGGATCAGGTGGAAGGATTAAAGTACAAATCAAAACAATTGCATCACTTACTGACTGAAAATAGTCAACACCCGTTAGATGAGCAACGCAACGTTGTGGAAGAACAATTCGAACAATGGAAAGGAGGTACTTAACAAACGGATGATGTTTGTTTATTAGGCATTCGATTTTAAAGCTATTATCCACTTATACGCACATGAAACCAAAAAAAGCCGCTCCACGTTTTCAGTGAGCGGCTTTTTACTAATCAAACCTTGATGATTATTTCGCTATTACACCTTCCTCTAACAGTGGTGCATCAAAAAATTCATCACCAGTTATTTTTCCTGTAACCTTGATTTTGTCTTTCTGCTTGATTCCATCAAACTGATCTCCATTATTTGATTTCATTTTAAAGAAAGCCTGAGCAGCATCGCGATCAAATGACTCATCTTTGTACAACGTCACGTTATACTCAAATTCATCGTCTGAATTCGCTGCTTTTTGTTTATTGTGGTTCATATAAAAACCTTCAATGGTAATCGACTGACCTTTGAGTCCTGCTTTGTTCGCTGCGTACATCTCAGCAAACTCTTCAACAGTGTATGCGCGATCTTCCAGTTCAACAGATGCTTTCGAAGGTTCTTCCTTCTTTTCTGTATCTTTTTTACTTTCTTGCTGCTCTTTCTTTTCAGTTTTCGGTTTTTCAGCCTCTCCTCCCTTTTTGTCTTCGGTTTTAGCTGAATCATTACAAGCGTAAAGAAATACGCCCAATCCTAAGATTAATAGTGTTTTTTTCATAGTATTTTTTTTTCGAATATAATAAAACTTTAAGAAAAACAGTTTATCCAAAAGAGAAATGAACACAAATTAAGATGTTTACAATATTCAAAAACTACATTTCCTCCTTTTCGATATTCCATTGTTCGATATTCTGCGGTTCTATTGTCGTTGAGATCCACTACTGTAACGGTTCGAACCCCGGGGGTTCTCATCCCTCAGTTTATTCTTTTACATTAAAAATTAGGGGAATAAAAAAAGGTTGCCCTTTCGAACAACCTTTCGTGGCGGAGAAAGAGGGATTAGTTCCGCTTCGCTTCATGCTTTCGTCGCAAGCTCCTCAGGTCGAACCCAGGGGGTTCTCATCCCTCAGTCTATTCTGGATCAGTCTCAAAAGTTGGGGAGAGATTTAAGGATTAATACTTTTCTTTGTAAAAAAAACAGTCTTGGAAAATTATATTGACTTATTAAAGTTGGTTCTA
>P_1C_Liq_1_UnCtyDRAFT_1000208_pt1 | contig 13714 bp, 10 predicted proteins | sample Pon1CUnioCityCA_2_FD_10230 | JGI IMG/M metagenome (IMG submission 10230) | reverse complement strand
TACAATCAATCCTGTATTTGATGCGGAAATTCAGCAAACGTTGAATTCAGTTAAAGAACTGACAGGGCGCAAATGTGAAACGANTACTTCTCATCAAGACCCGACAACAGATGCTATNGCCTTNGACATAAATCAAGATCCGGTGCANCGTAGTTCGGGTGAACTTCTGACGCGACCATCAGGTCACGGAGCATTACTGAATAACCTAAACCAGCAGCGAGCAGATATTCTTTTTATTAAGAACATTGACAATGTCCAGCATGAATCGCGCGCGGATACTTCTGTTGATCACCTCCGTTATCTTGGTGGGTTACTCCAGGTGATTCGCGATGAGTTGAAAGCTATTTATAATCAAAGCGAACCACACGAAAAACTGGTTAAGCTCAATGAGAAGTATCAGATTTTTGATGCATCAACTGAATTTTCGAAGTTGTCACGCCGTGATTTAATCGCTTTGATTAATAAACCTTTGCGCGTCTGTGGAATGGTGCGCAACGAAGGACAACCGGGTGGAGGTCCTTTTTGGGTTGAAGAAAATGGTAAAAAATCAAAACAGATTGTAGAAAAATCTCAAATTGATATGAAGGGAAATCAATATCGATTGATGGTGCAGAGTCAGTTTTTTAACCCCGTATTAATGGCGGTTTCTACAAAGGATTTTGATGACGAGTACTTCAATCTCCATGATTTCTGTGATGAAGAAAAATATTTTATCGTTGATAAAAAGTTTGAAGGCAACCCCATTCAGTTTATGGAGCGTCCTGGATTGTGGAATGGATCTATGGCGGACTGGCTGACCGTCTTTGTGGAGGTGCCCTCTGCTACTTTTACGCCAGTCAAGACCGCACTGGACCTTTTGACACCCGAACATCGCGATTTAGAAAAATAATGGTACTTTGTGTGTTGTTTATTTCCGATATTGTTTGAGTTCAACTTCACGTTGATTAAATTAGTGCAGTGTTCGAGAGCGCAAAATATCTAATTCTTGCTGTTCTAACTTGTTTGTGTTTAACGGGGTCGACCAATGAATATGAAAATGGTTCACCTGTTTCATCGAATGGTATAAGTTTGGGTGTTAAAATCGGTATTCTACCGACGGGAGGTTTGCAACAGACTGCATTAGTGCACTATCGAAGAGGAAGGCGTACATCGATTCAACCCGTGACGCGCGAGCGATTGATCAAAGTAGGAGCTGGGAAGTGGCCTGCTCCTAAGACGATGTATTTTCATGATTATTTTGCCGACTACGATATCAATGTATTTGGCACAGACAGCACAGCAGCTTTTGATATTAATGCTGCTCTTGATTCGTTATGGAAAGTTAGGTTTTCAGCACACCCTTTAAAAGGCGGTAAAGGCAAGGGTTGGAGTCAGGGCGAATACCGACCCACTGAAAAGCAACGTGCCTACATCTACAATCGCTACGGGGTACGTGGGTATGATCAGGATTATTTTGCAGACAGTAGTTTTTTTAAGCTGATCAAGGATGTAATGAATCGCGATTGGATCGAGCATTACAAATCGCTACGGTAATTATTGGAAGAAAGGCTTCGACAGTTGAGAGCGAATGAATATAAAGAGTAGAGCACCGTATTCGATAAAGATAAGCAGTGAACCTGTAGAACTTGCCGGAAAAGCGTAAAAACCATAGCTTAAGAAAATCAAATAAGACCAGTACCATGTGAGCTTATTTTTCGTAAATACGGTGAAGCAAAGGGGAAGAACGATATACCACGGATGTACAGTAGTCCCTAGAAGTAGGAAAATTAAGTAAGACCATTCCATTTTAGATAACCAATGCGTTGCATTTCGAGGTCTTTTGATAAAGGCTATGGTTAGTATAGTTATAAAAGCAAGTATGCTCGTGATCGGGCCGGCAATTGTCACCGAACTTTCAGTTTGAAAGAACTCAACGGTCCATTGTATAACCTCGAAAACACTGCCGTTGAATTCAAAATTATTAAAGTACAGTGTAATACTTCTCAGAAAATTAGCTACGTATGGTGGCCAAAGAAATATAAGTAGAATAGCAGTGGAAAAAATGACGATATAGGCGTAGTTCAAAAGTGATCGTCGTGCACCCAGATACCTCCAGAACAAAGGAAGTAAGAGTAGGGGGGTAAGTTTGATTGCAATAGCCATCGACCAAAATAAGCTTCCCATGAGGTGTTTTTTTTGAAGCATGTAGTAAACACCTATGATGATTGAACAAGCTACAATTCCCTCAAAGTGCAAATTGCCGATAACTTCTATAATAATGAGAGGGTTGAGTAGTACGATTACTAAGTTATGGGAGGGTAAAGAAAATAAAGCTAATAGTTTTTTTAAATAGCGTACTCCAATAATCAGTGTCCCCAAAATCAACATGCGTAAAACTGTGGTTGCAAGGATGATGTTATCAGTAAAAAATGTAGCTGCAACATAGTAAAGCTGACTTACAGTAGGATACGGTGAGTAATGTTGACGCGAGAGCAGTGTGATATTTTCATAAAGTTCGCTGATCAGCGCATCTTTTTTTATGGCCGAATTTTCCATGATTTCGTTGGGAGTGAAGGCATAGGGATGAATACCTCTATTGGTTAGTTCCCCATCCCACAAGAAACGGTAAAAATCTGGAGATAATTGAGGAAGAGTTAGAAAGGGGATGATTGCAGCCACAAATGCATAAATTTCCCATTTTTCCACTGAGCAATACTGTCGATTATGAACGAGATAGGCGTAAGCGATAAAAAGGCCCGAGTAGCACCCCCAGGAAGTTAAAAAGTTGTTCTGATTTCCCCAAAATATAAAACAGAACAGCGAGACAAAGTAGATACTCAGCGCCGCCTTAACATAACGAGTCATAATTTATACGTTGCTGGTACTAAAACGAGGAACGAAGTTAAACATTGCAGGTTTAGCTTCTAGAATACCATAGAAAAAGACAATTCCATAGCCTGCAGCGAGCATAAGATGAAAGGGAACCATACCCAAATCTCCGTATATGAGTCGATTGATCGCAGTAAAGGCAAAAATTACAAACAAGACGCCTTCACCAATAGTAATTAAAGAGATGGACTTTTTATCGTATTTATTATTGATTTTGTCGCTTTTACTAGCTACGTTGAATTTTGGAGTACGAACAAATGAACTTTTAATACCTAGATAGCCTTCGATAACTGCAACAGCATTATTGAGTGATAACCCCATTGACACTATTAGGAATTGAAAAAAACGAATGATAAACTGTCCCAGTGATTGTGTTTTATTGGTTGTTTTATCGCGATAAGAATTCCAGTAATAATACATCAAAAAGAAGGTTGATAGGATAAAAATACTACCGAACTGTATGAAGTAATTGAGGTCTGCAAAACTATCTTTAATATGAAGAACTGGTAAACTCAGTAATCCCAACAAAAGAATAAAAATAAAAACAGAAGAATTAAATAGGTGAGAGAGTCCGTGAATACGATCTGTAAATCGAATACCTTTTTTGGTTAGTAGTTGACCAGCTATTTTTCGGAAACATTCGGCACCGCCTTTCATCCAGCGATGTTGTTGACCTTTTAAAGCGCTCATGGTGATAGGAAGTTCGGCTGGAGCTACAACATCTTCTAAATATTGAAATTTCCATCCTTTCATTTGAGCACGATAACTCAAATCCAAATCTTCTGTAAGTGTATCGCACTCCCATCCACCGGCAGAATCAATACAGATTTTTCGCCAGACGCCACCTGTTCCATTGAAATTGATGTAATGGTTTGATGCACTTCGCCCACCTTGTTCGATAGCAAAATGACCATTGAGTCCAAAAGCTTGTAGTTCTGTTAAGAGCGAATAATTTTTGTTGATGTGCCCCCAACGTGTCTGCACAACACCCACGTTTTCATTTTTAAAATAGGGAATCGTGTTTTTCAAAAAATCCGGTTTGGGTAAAAAATCTGCGTCGAAAATTGCTACAAATTCTCCTTTAGCGTCGGGTAGCGCCTCATCGAGTGCTCCTGCTTTATAACCCTTGCGATTAGTTCGATGAATATGTTGAATATCAACATTATATTCGTTTCGCACTTCTTTCACTTTCCGAACAATTAGTTCTTTAGTTTCATCTGTGGAATCATCGAGTACTTGGATTTCGAGTTTGTTCAAGGGGTAATCGAGCCGTGAAACTTTTTCTATAATACGTTCAGCAATATAATATTCGTTAAAAATGGGAAGTTGAACCGTGACATGAGGAGCTGAATCAGCCGAAAAGTCCGGTTTTGGTTGCTTATCCTTTACTGCTTTGTGACGATTGTAATTGACGGCCAGGGAAAGCTGAAGCACGCTGTAAAAGAAAATGAGCAGAAGGCATAATCCGTAAAGGGCTAGAATAGACTTAGCCAGAATGTGAGACCAGTAATGATCGAAACCAAATGCATCGCCCCAGTTGAACATCCATGTTGGTTCATTATCAATAATTGCTGTTATTAAAAGCTCGCTCATCGCACAAATTTGTACTTAAAGACTGCAAAGATAATTTTTATTCCTGCCAAAACAGCACCTTTTATGGTTCCACTTACTTTTGAGGTTCCAATTCGCTGTTTATAATCGACGGGAACTTCACAAAAATGAAGCTGATGTTGAGCTGCTTTTATTTGCATTTCAATCGTCCAACCGTAGGTTTTATCTGACATTTGGAGCTTTTGTAATGCGTGCGTTTTAATTGCGCGAAAAGGTCCAAGGTCTGTGAAATGAGCCCGGTAAAAAATTTTCAACAAATGTGTTGATAACCAATTGCCAAACACTTGCGGGAAGGTCATTGATCCTTTTTCTTTTTGTCCGAGTGCGCGAGATCCTATGACGAGATCCATATTTTTATCCAATATAGGAGCGATTACGTTCGTCATTTGTTCGGGAAAATCGGAGTAATCCCCGTCCATAAAGACAATAATTTCAGCACTTTCTTCAATAGCATGATCGATCCCTTTAAGACATGCCCATCCATAACCTTTTCGTTGTTCTGACAGCACTGTCGCGCCAGCTTCTAGTGCCACTTTTTCCGTAGCGTCTGTAGAGTTGTTGCTTACTACGATAACATTTTTTTTATCAATGAGTGGGATTTCAGCAATCACTTTACCTATGGACTGCTCTTCGTTGAACGCAGGTATAACTACGAAAATATGTTGGTGCTCAACCTTCATGTTAAGATTCATGTCAACTTTGACGAATGGCTTTTGGCAAACTTACGATAATTATAAAAGCTACAGTATTTAGGGTTGTATAATCAGTTTTTTAATTGTTTGATCACTTCTGAAATAATAAATGCCAGGAGACCATTTCGAGATATCTATAGTGGTTTGTTTGTGGTGGATCGTTTGATGGAATAGTTGTTTTCCTTTGAGGCTATGAACTGAACATCGGATAGGGTACTCTGATCCTTGTAATATGATGTTTAATTCCTCTTTAGCGGGATTGGGATATAGCCGGATTTGATCAGATGAATGTTGGAGTTCTTCATTACTCAGATTACAATCGTAACTTTCTTTGAAGAGGTAGTTGGCTGGGATATTTGTAAACCCTCTTTTGGCATTGCGACCATTCAGATCTATGGATGAAAGCGAAAAACCACAATTGATACCTGTTGCATTGGGGCAATCAATATATCCGGGGAGATATGTAACACCATACTTGTATAAGTAAATACGGCCATCAGGTGCTAGGTATAGCTGATTGCAATCAATTCCTGACGCGATCGTCACGGCAGAACTAAGGATGTTACTACTGGAAACATCATATTGGATCAGTTCTTGATCGACTCTGTAGAGTTTTTGACCGTCTGGAGAGAAAGCATATCTTCCATTGGGTAATGAGGAAAGATGTGATAAATCACCCGTAAACGCATTAAAAGAATAGAGTTCATGGCCCGCTGCAACCAGCTTTCGATCCGGAGAAAAAACGAGTGATCCCTTACCTTTGAAGTATGAGCGATATTGACTGATGCCGTTTTGTGTAATTTGAAGGCTATAAAGGGAGTCGTTGTTGTAGGAGAACAACCACCAGTCCTGATTATTGTCGTGTAATATTGCGGTGACAGGTTCATGATTTGTTTTGACTGTTCCACCCGACTGGAATGGAATAACGACGTTGTTTTTTGATACTACTTTTCCTAAACCGCTGTTCGCGCTCATGTCTATTTCACAATAGGTGAGACCTGAGTTATAGTTGGGTGGAGAGAAACTACTTTCTGCACAGTCTCTCATAAAAATGTAGTACATGCCTGAACCTGTTTTGGTAGAGGTGCCAGTAGAGGTGCCAGTAAAAGGGAAAGCGACCGCCCCCTGAAAAGAACTAATACAACCGCTGGAGTCACCGAGGAGTCCGTTTTCCATAATATCGTGGTTGGCATTCCATACTGCACCAGCAACACCAGGAACTGTAGGGCTACTTCCACCATTTGAATAAAACAACAAATCTCCCTGAGGACTGCACATTGATACAGCACTTTCTGATGTTTCCATTTCGCTATCAGTTAGAGCAGTTGGAAACCAGCCGCCGAAATCAATACCTGCACTTCCAAAGTAACATTTATCGTATTGACCTTGTGCCGAGAGGGAGAAAGTCAAAGTTAGCACAGTGATTAAATGAAATAATTCTTTCATGTCTTGCTCAAGTTATAAAAATAGCTGGTAACTTAAAAAGTTTACTCCCAAATAATTTGTTCATCCAAGTTGCGCTAAAGGAATTATGTTTCGTGGTACCCCAGAAGCATCGCTTTTTTGACCAAAGTTGTTACATTTTTCACCTCAAATTTGCTGAATAAATTGGAGCGGTGATTTTCGATGGTTTTTTCGGAAAGAAAAAGTGCATCGGCAATTGCTCTGATGGATGACCCCTTGAGTGTTTCCTGTAAAACTTCCAGTTCTCTTTTCGTCAGATGAATGTCGTCATTCACGGAACGATCTGCCGTTTGCTCCCACTTTTTCTCCATTTTAGGGTCCAGGTAAAACGACTTTTCTTGAGATTGATCAATAGCTTCTAAAATATATTCGGAGGAATGAGATTTACCTACGAACCCGTTAACGCCGTTGTTGATGAGTGTTTTAACAATTTCGTTGGTCTCGTGGGAGCTGATCACGATAATTTTTAAATCATCGTATTTCGCTTTAAGCGATTTGATAAAAAAACGGGCGTCTGTTTTCCCAATCATTAAATCCAGTAACAAAACATCAATTGCATTTTGCTCGAGATGTTTGTCCATCGCTGCTTTCGTTTCTGCAGTGTAAACCACGTAATTGGGTCGCTGTCGGTTGATGTAAGCGTGCAGTCCCTGCAGAATCATGGCGTGATCGTCCGTAATTAATATGTTCAAATTACTTTTTTCCATCATTGACAGGTATTGAAATAAATATTGTAGTTCCAGAGCGAATCGTAGAATCAAAAGTAAGTTCTCCTCCTATAGAAGCAATTCTTTGTCGTAGCGAATTAAGTCCGATCGTTTTTGATTGATCTGTTGTATCAAAGCCTATACCATCATCTTCAACACTTATGGATAATTGATCTTCATTGCGAATAATCTGAACATCTATATTTTTAGCTTGAGCATGTTTGAGGGCGTTTTGAATGATTTCCTGTGTGCCTCTGTATAGAATTAAGGTCGTGTTGCGAGACAATTCCAAGGGTGAGGTAATATTGCTATAAAAATTGATTTGATTAGAGGTTGCATTGGTTTCAACAAATGTTTTGATTGCTTTTGTCAAGCCCATTTCATTCAGGTGAATAGGCGAAAGGTTATGAGAAATTCGCCGCACTCCTTCATGGATATGAGCTGTCATACGCAGGAAGTTATCGTTCTCAATATCCTTTTGTTCAAGTGCTATTTTGAGTGCAGTCAATTCAGATGCAATACCATCATGTAATTCAGAGGCTATGCGTTGACGTTCTTTTTCTTCTCCTTCATTGAGTGCACGTAGAATGTTCTTTTCCGATTTATTACGTTCAATGGCCAATTTTTGCCGATATAGGAAAATACCTATAGCGCTAAGAAATAGTATAAGTATGAGGATGAATATCATGAGCTGGATAAAGTCGTTACGTTGTTGAATCGTTCGATTTTGTTGCTGAATTTGATTGCGTTGTTGCAGGACTTCATTTTGCGTCTCAATAGTTTCAAATTGTACCATTAAACTATCAATCTTAGCTCGATTTTCTTTTCTACGGTCAATGGATCGAAGAGAATCGGAAGTTTTCTGAAATGAATAAGCTTTCTTGTATTTACCAATTCCCGCATAGGCTTTAGAAAGACCAGAAAATATAGTGTGTTTTACGGTCGGATTATGTGTTGCGATCAAAACACTTTGCGCTGATTCTCCATGCTCAATAGCGCGGTCGTATTTAGCCAGGGTATTATAATTCTTCATCAAAATGATGTGACTGATGAGAATATATTGTTGACGTTGATGTTGTTGGCTCAGTGCTAAGCTTGAATTGGCAAGTTTGATAGAGCTATGATAGTTGTTTTGAGCACGTTCGTATTCAGCCTCTACATAAAGTGTGATGATTTTGGCGAGTATTTTTTTTTCTAAATCTGTAGATTTGAGTGCCTCCAAGTGACGTTTTGCGGCTTGATAATTCCCCAGGTTCACCTCACATAAAGCGAGTATTCCCCTCATCGTATGGTAATTTTCATTTTCAGGATGATTACCGATGACACTGAAACATTTTTTGCTGTATTTGTGTGCTTGAGCATAATCGCCTAAGGCGAGATAGATGTTTGCAATGTTGTTATAAACCACATGTTGCCGAATAATTTTATTTTGTTTGGCATAGCTTTCAGCAGCCTTGAGATAGGCTTCAACAGCTTTGTTGTGATTACGTTGAAGACTATAAATGACACCCTCCAAATTCTTGATTTTCGGAAAGAATTGTAGGGTGTCAGGCATATTTTGTTCATGGATGTAGCCGAGGGATTGTGTCAATTGGCCTTTAACAAAATAATACTTTGCCACGTTAAAATGTATAAAACTTCTAGTGTTGTCATTTAGTTGATGGTCTAATTGCTGTTTGAGTGCTGCTTCAACGTCTTTTGGTTGTTCAATGATTGAAGTGTCCGAGAGAAGTTGCGAAATGTGTTGTTCAATTAGAGTTGAATCTTTTTGAAACAAATCCTGACCACAGACCTGTGTCGCTATAAAAAAACAAATAGCCAGGAAAGTGAAAATTGATTTTTGCTCCATAGAACAAAAATAGCAAAACCCTCATAAAAAGTGATACTTTTTAAATTAGGATCAATTCAGAAGTTATGGTGGTACTAAAGTGAAATAGAAATTAAAGGAAAAAGAATGCATATATGGAATACCCATTCTTTTTCCAAGTGATCTACTAGAATTTGAGTGTGATCCCACCGTTCGCAAGTCCAAGACTACCGCGTCCAGCTTCTAGATAGACACCAAAATTATTGCTGAAAAAATAACGTGCGCCTAAAACAGGTCCGATGAAAAAGTCGAGATCGCGATCTGTTTCACGATATGAAGGTCGCGTTATTGACTCTTTATAAGTATTAAACCCTAAGATTCCAGTGATATACAAATCGAGTTCTCCAGCAGGCAGCCCGAGGTCGAGATGCTCGTTTAACAAATCAACGTAGTGCAGCGATACTCGTCCTCCAAAAGACATGCGGGTATAGCGATTTTCATAAAATCCATCAATACGTTTGTAGTCCCAACCATAACTGCGATGCGTACCATAAACACCTGCACTGAAATATTCGGACAATCCTTTTTCCACACTCACGATAAGGGGAGGGGTAAAGGAATAATTGTAGTCATTCCAAAATGCATTAACTGTCGGCCGATACCAATTAAAAGCAAAGCTGACTCCTGCGTTCACATATACTTGATCCTGCCGATAAGCTTGAGCCTGCAAGGTGGAAGAAGGAAGTAAAAAGAGGATGACAATTATTAATGTTAAAAATTTCTTCATAACGTTAGCTTTTAAAAAAAGGGCGATTCGCTAAAACCGCCCTCAAATTATACAAAATAAATTTTCAATTATGGAAGATTTACATCTTGACCATCGTTATTCGAGAAGGTGTTAGTTCCTTCATCATTGAAGGTACCATCCGTTGAGTTTACTTTCACTCCGTCTCGTTCACTATATGTAACACTTGAGTTACCCATTGTTAAGTATCCGCTGGATCTAACGAAGATCATAGCGTTTTCTAAATAATAGTCTTCACCACCCCCATAAGAAACGTCAACGTATTGCATTTCGTTTGAAGGGTTATTACTATCGTCGAAGCGAATGCACTTCCAGTAACCTTTAACTTCTTGCTTTCCTGTGATTGTAATAGGGTTGGAGGCGTTCCCAATCATGGCTAAAGACCCGTTACTATTCACTTCAATTTTTGCACCAGATCCCATTTCAAAATAGTTCCCAGCTGCAATTGTCACATCTGCATTGATATCAGACGTTTCTTCAAGTAAAATTGTTGAATTTACATTAGGAATATCGACAGGAGATCCTACTGGATTACCACCAACTTGAATTTTATTGTAGGTGTTACCAGTGCTTAGATTATTATTTCCTGCAAAATTTGCTAGATGACCCAGGTTATGCAAATAAATGGAGTGAGATTCACAGTCTGAAATTGTGTTGTTGCTAAATTCGGTTAAGAGTCCATCAGCAGCATTAACTTTTAAACCGCGGCGGGCACTGTTTTGAATTAGTGTATTGTTCATTTTAAGTCGTGACTTTCCCCGCACAAATACAGCTGCGTTACTCAGGTAATAATCGTCACCACCAGCGTGCTTCACTTCAACGTATGTCAGTTCGTTATTAGGATTGTTTGAAGCATCAAAACGAATATAATTCCAGTAACCTGGTACAGCTTGTTCACCAATAAAAGCAATTTTATTTGCTCCCGTTCCGATGGCAGTCAGTGAGCCATTTTCATTAACTTCTACTTGAGCACCTGATTTCATCAAAATGCGAACGCCAGGTTCAATTGTTACTGCTGCATTGATTTCCCAAGTACCATCGATATAATAATCATAAACACTGTTATCGGAATGAACATCAGATATTGTCAGGGGAGAACTTTCGTTACCCGCTAAATTTTGAAGGTTATCTGTGTTATCATCACCATCTCCACCATCGTTGTTTCCGCCAGAACCATCGTAAACACAAGACCCATCATCGTTCTCCGCATTAGGGTCGTAATTTGTTGCTGATTGATCTGTACATCCTTCTTTTTTACAAGAAGCCAATACAATTGCTGTTCCTATAATAAAGGTGAATAATTGTGTAGTTTTCATTGTGAATTAGTTTTTAATTACTATGTTGTTCAATGAACAAAGGTATGAATTGTTCTACAATTACACAATGAGGGTTTTCCCTAATTATTGAAGTCGTGGTTGATTGTCGTGCCCTATTATAATTGGATTGTCATCTACCCGACCTTCTGAAGGACCATTTTCTAACTTGAGCACGCCCCGTGGACAAACCGAGGAGCAAACACCACAACCCACGCACGAAGAGCGTACAATGTTTTGTCCTTTCTGAGCATAAGCGCGAACGTCAATCCCCATTTCGCAATAAGTAGAGCAGTTTCCACATGAAATACACTGACCGCCGTTGGTTGTAATTCTAAATCGCGAAAGTAGTTTTTGCTGAAAACCTAGAATAGCAGCCATTGGACACCCGAAGCGACACCAAACGCGATTTCCGAGGATAGGATAAAAACCAGTGCCGATAACTCCAGAAAAGATCGACCCGATTAAAAAGCCGTATCCGCCGCGAACCGTTTGTTTTTCTACCAGGAAAATATGTTCTGTATCTGATAGGCCATGAATACCCATGAATGCAATAATGACCACGAAAAAGCCCACGGCTCCGTAAAGCGCATCTTTTTGAAATTTATGACGTTTGAACAGCATTACCCAAGCGAAAATAAGGGTAAGAATGCCACCAACGATCCATAAGAAAGCAGATTTCGTCAACCAGTATTTGCTCGTATCTGTTCCAAGGTAAGAGTGAACAACGGCAACAGTCGAAATGGTAACAAATACCACCACAGAATGAATTAACCAGCGTTCTATTTTCCAGGCCCTCGTCGATTTGTCACTCAGCTGTCTGAAAGAATCGCCAGCTGTTTCTGCTAGACCTCCACAACCACAAACCCACGAGCAATACCAGCGCTTTCCGTAAAAATAGGTGAGAATGGGAGTGATAATAAAGATAGAGGCAATTCCAAAAATGAGTAATGCCATGCCTATTGTACCCGAATTGATCATCTTATCAACGCGGTATTGATCAAAGTTGTAGTAGTTGAGGGGCCATATATTTTTAAGGTCGTAGTAGGGTAAATTTAATCCATCACCATTGAGGCGCGCCATGAATTCTGGAATTAGAAAGGCGAAGGCCAATTGAAAGAACATGACGGATGCTGTTCTTATAATGTGGTAGCGACTGTGCCGGTATTTGATGATAAATTTAATTCCAAAAAACAATATCGCTAGTGTGTAAAGTGTTCCGTATACGAACCATTGACTAGCAGGGTTTCCATTAAGGCTTTTACTAAGCGGGTCAAAAAGCTGGATTATTCCCTCGTTGCTCGACCCTTCAACCAGACCAATGTATTCGGGATAGAAGTATAAAATGATATAAAATCCAGTGAGCCCTACACCTGCAAGATATCCATATAAACCTTTAGAGGTTAGTGACCTAAAATAAACGCCATCATTTTTTATTCCTTCAGGGTGACCTACATATGTGGCGCGGGTGTACCACAATATACCTCCGGCAATAGCGGCTAGAGAAATGGTGAGCCATAACCAAAGTGGTTGAAACCCCACATTGAATGAGGCCAGTAAAAGTATGATGAGACCAGTAGCTCCAATTCCTGCACCTATTTTTTGTTGGGTGTTCAGCGATGCAGTGTCTCCTGAAATGGATTGATTAATTGCTGTCATGATTCAATTTTTTATTTAATAGGTATCGTTACTGTGGGAGTAGAGATTTCCACCACTTATTTTTAGCTAACTTGATATTTTGATCAAACTGTTTGTTGAATGCCTCAATAATCTCTTTTTCGAAATGTTTATAAAATTCTGGATCAAAATTGGCCATTTTTAAATTGCGAATTACTTCTTCAATCGAAGCGTTGGTATTGAGCCAATGGTCAAAAACCTCATGTCTCATACGAATACCAAAAGTGTTGATGGCCTTGAACTCATGTGATTCTTTGTCAAAAATGAAATGCAATAACAGTTCTTTTTCATCATTTTTCCAGATGAATTCTGCTTCACCTTCTTTGAGTTCGTTCCAAACCCAGCCGTAAGTCTGATATTCAAGATCGAAAAATTTAGCAGAATTAAACCAATTACCTGGTTTGTATTCAACTGGACTTCCACAAATCGTTTGAGCGACGGTTTCGCCCATCATTCTCCCCGTATACCAGACCTGTTCAATCGGCTTACGCTGTCCATTTGGTTGTTTAAACTGTGCACAATCACCTATCGCATAAACGTCAGGAATGTTCGCAGAAAGATCAGGGTTGACCAAAATACCGCGCTCAATTTCGAGCTGATCACCTTTGAGGAAATCTACATTCGGACTCACACCAGCTGTTAGTCCCACAAATTGGCATGGAATATGTTCCCCTTTTTTAGTAATGACTGCTTTTGCGCGTTTTTCCTCATCAGCAATAATCTCCTCGAGCTCTTCTTCAAGTCGAAGGGTCAATCCATTATGTTTTTCG
>P_1C_Liq_1_UnCtyDRAFT_1000207_pt1 | contig 13738 bp, 15 predicted proteins | sample Pon1CUnioCityCA_2_FD_10230 | JGI IMG/M metagenome (IMG submission 10230) | reverse complement strand
TCCCCCGCCGTAACCCGTCAGCGAATGGAAGAGTACTTTAATACGGGAAAATTGGAACTCGAATATTTGCGGATCGTTCATCCCCAGAGTATGGAAGAACTACAACATTATTGGGTGGATGGTGCAATTGCAGGAATTGCAGCTTATTGTGGAGAAGTGCGTCTTATTGACAACATGAAACTTAGTTAAGTTGAACGAAATGGTGCGATCACTTGTTGATCGCTAAAAACAAGGATATATGTTTACAGGAATTATCGAAGTACTCGGCGTTATCCAACAAATAAAGCCAGAAGGTAGCAATATTCATTTCACGATATCTGCTCCCTTTACTCAGGAATTGCAAGTTGACCAAAGTATAGCACACAACGGCATATGTCTCACAGTAGTTTCTATAAATGACAATGAATATACCGTAACTGCGATTGAAGAAACGCTTAATAAGACAGCCATGAAGTCATGGAACGTGGGAGATGCCGTAAATTTAGAACGATGTATGCCCGCGGACGGCAGGTTTGACGGTCACATTGTTCAGGGGCATATAGATACAATAGGCACGTGCAGTGCTATAGAGGAGCGTAATGGAAGTTGGGTTTTTGAATTTAATTACACTTCCAACGATTTAACTGTTGAAAAAGGTTCTATCACCGTGAACGGTACTAGCCTAACTGTTGTCGATTCAAAAGACGACAACTTCAGCGTTCATGTGATTCCTTACACCTATGAGCACACGGTTTTTCATCAGCTCAAGGTAGGTGATCCAGTCAATCTGGAATTTGATATTATCGGTAAATACGTTTCGGCTCTACTCGATAAACGATAACTAATCGTCTATCCAATCACGTTTAAGTCGGCGTTCAGCTTTGCGCATAAGTTTTTTAAGAACAGCATCCCTTGAGCCAACTGTTCCAGTTTTAATCAACTCATAATGCACCGGTTCTAAATCACGATAAAACGTAAACGTAAATGTTACCGAAGTAGCGCTTTCCCTATACAATGGAAACAAGTGTCCTGCTTCTATTTCCTCTTCAAAAGAACGCAACTCTTCAGAAGGTCGAAACCGTTTATCATAGCCTCGTACAGAAATCAGAAGGTAGGTGTCAATACCCTCCGACTTTAATTTGTTTTGAAGACTATCTGTCAATAATACAGTGGGATCTCCTCCTTGTTTTAAGACATTCAATGAAGCTTTAGTTTCAATACCGTAGCGATTGAAAAGCTCCAAAAAGGCTACTTCCATGGAATAGCGATCTTTAACCTTATCTTGCTGCGCAATCACGAGCACATTTTCGAGCTGTAACTCTTCATCTTGACTCCAGGCATGCTGGAAGATCAACATACTCAATAAAAACACTATTAATACTCTCATACTTTTCATTTCATTTAAAACACTTCACGTGCAATTTGTTTCACCTCTGTCGAATCCGACATGGTATAATAATGGATACATGGAACGCCTGCCGCTTTCAGCTCTTTCGATTGTTCGGTACCCCAACGCATTCCCACAGCTTTCACTTCTTCATCCGTCTTACATTTCAGCAATTCTCGAGACAATTCATCGGGAAAATCAATGTGGAAAAACTTGGGCAAAAACGAGATGTGTCTCATCTTCGTAATTGGTTTTATTCCGGGTATAATCGGTATATCAATTCCATTTTCACGACATTTTTCTACAAAATGAAAGAACTTTTTATTGTCAAAAAACAGTTGTGTTACAATATAATCGGCGCCTTCATCCACTTTTTTCTTCAAGTAGTGCAAATCTGTTGCCATATTCATCGATTCGAAATGTTTCTCTGGATACCCAGCGGCACCAATGCAAAAATCCGTAGGTTCAAGTTCTATTTCATCCAGGGAATAATGACCTTTATTCATGGCCGCAATCTGTTCGATAAGCTCAACAGCATATTTATGACCATTTTTCGTACGTCGAAAGGTAGATTCTGTTTTAATCGGATCTCCTCGTAAAGCGAGCACATTATCAATTCCCAAAAACTGTAAATCAATCAGCGCATTCTCCGTTTCATCTTTACTAAATCCACCACAAATTAAATGTGGAACAGCATCTACATGATACTTATTCATAATAGCAGCGCAAATACCAACCGTTCCAGGTCTTTTCCGAATAGCTACCTTTTCGAGTAGTCCGCGATCCCGTTCACGATAAATATACTCTTCGCGATGGTACGTCACGTTCACAAATTTAGGCTTAAACTCCATCAATGGATCGATTCCTTTATAGATCGATTCAATACTCTTCCCTTTCAATGGAGGTAGAATTTCGAAAGAAAATAAGGTGTCGTTGGCAGCATTAATGTGATCAACTACTTTCATGGTACATTGCCTTTTAGCGCAAAATTAACAGGAAAATAGGAACACCACTTATTCAGTTAACGTTTTCTATTCTGTTTGATCCATTTGACTAATCATTACCGCTGCAATTTTCAAATCAAAAGGAGTCGTGATTTTAATGTTTTCTTCGTTTCCNTCAACGAGTACGACGTTAGCACCCGATTTTTCGACCAGTGTCGCATCATCGGTAATCGCAGCGGAGAAAGGAAGCTCATAGGCTGATTCTATAATATCCCGCTGAAATCCCTGCGGCGTTTGTACTTCCCAAAAATCACTTCTTGGGATTGCGGTATTATCGTATTGACCTCCCCTCCGCATTGAGTGTTTGATTTTTAAGACCGGAGCAACAGCCTTGGATGTTTGGAGCATATCTATAACACCACCAATCGTTTTGTGATTCACAAAGGGTCGTACACCATCATGCACAAGTACAACGTCTCCCGTAACATATCCTAAAGCATTTTTTATAGAATCATATCGTTCTACACCTCCTTGAATAATTTGATGTGGAACCACAAACCCGCTGCGTTCACACTCCTCTTTCCAATAACTAATCCAATCGTGAGGTAAGGTCAAAAGAATCTGTGAGGTTTGATCAAATTGGTAAAAACACTCGATCGTACGCTGAAGAATCGTTCGATCACCTAAATGTATAAATTGCTTGGGTTTGTTGGCATTCATGCGTTTACCAATACCTCCCGCAGTGATAATTATAGAAATACTCATGGTGTAAAAATAAAGAAAAGCCGTCCGAATAACGGACGACTTTACAAATTTTATCTATTTCAATCCAGTCCTAAATAATCAACATAGCATCACCGTAAGAGAAGAAACGATATTTCTCTTTAACCGCTTCTTCGTAGGCACGCTTCATCAAATCATGTCCCATAAAAGCAGAAACCATCATTAACAAAGTAGAAGATGGTGTATGAAAGTTCGTGATCATTGAATCAGCAATACTGAATTCATAAGGTGGAAAAATAAATTTATTGGTCCAACCATCGTAAGATTTCAACATACCATCCGTAGAAACAGATGTTTCTACAGAGCGCATTGATGTTGTTCCTATCGCACACACCCTTCGTTTTTTCTCTTTCGCTTCATTGACAACATCAGCCGCTTTTTGTGGAATTATGGTCTGCTCTGAGTCCATTTTATGCTTCGTCAAATCTTCTACTTCTACAGCCCGAAAAGTACCTAAACCAACATGAAGCGTAATTTCAGCAAAATTCACACCTTTTATTTCCAACCGTTTTAGTAGTTGTTTAGAAAAGTGCATGCCTGCAGTAGGTGCTGCCACGGCTCCTTCTTCTTTAGCATAGATCGTTTGATAACGTCTTTCATCCTGATCTTCTACATCCCGCTTGATATATTTAGGAAGAGGCGTTTCTCCTAATTCCGTGATTTTATCTTTGAATTCATCGTATGTACCATCATAAAGAAAGCGCAAAGTCCGGCCACGAGAAGTTGTATTGTCTATCACCTCGGCCACTAAAGACTCATCATCTCCGAAATACAGTTTATTTCCTATACGGATTTTTCTTGCAGGATCTACTAAAACATCCCATAGTAAAGAGTCTCTGTTCAACTCCCGGAGCAAAAACACTTCGATTTTAGCACCCGTTTTCTCTTTATTACCGTACATCCGCGCGGGAAACACTTTCGTATTATTTCTGATCATTACGTCACCCTCATCGAAATAATCAATGATGTCTTTAAACATTTTATGTTCAATCTCACCAGTTTCACGGTGAACAACCATCATACGCGATTCATCGCGATTATCGACTGGATATTTTGCAATGAGTTCTTCGGGTAATTCGAAATCGAACTCGGAAAGTTTCATTTTATTCAAAGCGTACCGTTTTTTTGAGGGCAACAAATGTAAAAAATTAATCCGTCTTTGCCGCACTTATGCATCTCTAATCTCAAAAAGAATTCTGCTCAACGTTTTAACTGAATTACAATCTTTAATGTGGCTTCTTTATCAATGATTGTTTCTACCTTTTTTTTCACTTCCTGAAGCTCGGTTTCCGTAGGATATTCGTCTACTGTCATATCGAGAGCAATCACAGTTGGATCATTACTTTCTAACCTCACGTGCTCAATAAACACATCATTTATCGCTCTGTAATTGAGCGACTGAATAATTCGATTTTCTTCCACCACTTTAAAAAAACCATAACCCAAAGGGATACTTATAGACAGCACTACAAATGAAGAAATCAACAATCCTTTTTTGGCTAGCTTAAAGGGGCTATAGCCTGTAAACAAGAATGTCAATGCAGCTGCAAGGACCATACCTGTGAGGTTTGTAAGTAGCAGCAGGAATGCACCAAAGAACACCGACCATTCCCCCCATGCCAAACCAATGCCAGATACAGCTAAAGGCGGAACAAGGGCGACAGCTATCGCGACCCCTGCTAGTGTTTTAGCAATGCTCTCTTTCGAATAAGCATAAGCTCCAGCAGCACCGGAAATAACAGCAATTCCTAAATCTATAATGTTAGGTTTGATACGGGAAGTCACTTCTGTGTTCATATCGTTGATGGGCGTAATGAATGTTAAAATAATCGCAAAAGTATACCCCACCAGTACACCAACAAGAACCGTAATTAAGCTGTTTTTTATCAACTGACGATCTTGTCTCAAAACGCCCATAGCTAAAGATATAATCGGAGCCATTAACGGAGCTAGTATCATGGCCCCAATAATGACCGGAGATGAATTTGCAAAAACCCCAAACGTGGCTAAAATCGTTGACAATGTCATTAATACAACATAATTCTGGCTGGGACGCGCATTCTCTCTCAGTTGAGTAAACAACTCTTTATATTCATCCGTAGAAGCATGCGAAATAAAAGGAAGTCTTTTCCGCACCATTTCTTTTCTTAGAGCACCTGTTGGCAAGTGTTTTGACTGAAATACTTTTCCGCCGGAATTTTCTTTTCCTTTTTCTATGTTACGTGTAGCATCTGAAGGTATTTGAAGAAATTGCCCTCGGAAATCCAGGTTCATCTCTTGTGTCGTGATCACACGACCGTCTAGTGAAAACCGAAATAACTGGTCTGCTGAGATACGCAATGATTCGACCTTAAACTTGCTTAAAAAAGTAAATTTCCTGTCTTTTTCACCTTGTCCAAGCAAAAGCTTAATCACATAGGCCTTTAGTAATTCAAGTATACTTCTGGGAGCGAAAACAAAAGTGTGAAACAAACCATTATTGATCGTATGATCTTCAGAAAGTATACGCGAAACCAGATTATTTTGAGCATGTTGAACGATAAGCACATCCGTTGCGCATGTGTCAATGGCATCTTTATCTTCAAAAGTGAGTGTCAAAGGAACAGCCTTTACGTCGCGGAGTTTTCGTACAAAACGGAAAAACCGCCTCATTTTTGACCGCAGTGACTTCGAAGGGTTTTTCATGGTGACGAGCGTCGATATGTCGCCGATGACAGCATAATTGAGCACAGGCTCTTCATTACAAAAGAGTAAATCTGTCTCCAAGCATTCCTGAGCTTCTGTTAGTTCAATAAATGCACTTTTTACATCTTTATTAACCTGAAAACCAGATATTACGTTCTCCGCTTTGGGGTGAGGAAGAAAACCTAATTTGAGATTTGTTTCCTTTTGTTTATACAGCAAGTCTTTGACCTGCTCGTCCGACAAATAACAAAGCACATTTTGATCCTTCGCATGTTCAGCAAGGATAAATTGATCGTAAAACTGAACTTGACCGACCGATTCTTCCAGGAATTCACGTAACGTTTCCTTCAACTCTAAGTACGCTGATTGGTCTACAACTAGTATTCTATTTTCTTTTGATTCATCCATGGTCACCCATCAAGATGATATTTCTTCAATTTCAGTTGTTTCAATAATTGAAAGCCAATCTTCTATTGTTTTGGCATCTTCTATACTAAAGTCACCTGAAACCGTTCGTCGCAAAGCCACAAGCGTTCCACCAACGCCTAAATGTTTCCCGAAATCATGTGCCAACGAGCGCAAATAAGTCCCTTTCGAACATTTAACACGGAAATCCACTTCGGGAAAACGATCGGTATTGATTTCGAACGCGTGTATATGAATTGTATTGGATTTTAACGCAACGGCCTTACCCTGGCGAGCTGAAGTATAGGCGCGCTTTCCATTTACTTTCTTGGCCGAAAATGCGGGTGGGGTTTGTTGTTGTTCACCCAAAAAATGATCAACGGACTGATGTATTTGTTGCTCCGTCAATGCATCAGTCGAACTTTCGGTATCAAATTCGGTTTCCAGATCATAACTCGGCGTGGTCTTGCCCAGCAATATTGTGCCGGTGTATGTTTTGTCATCACCCGTTAGTTGTTGGCTGACTTTTGTTTTTTTGCCTGTACAGATCAGCAATAACCCCGTAGCTAAAGGGTCCAGCGTGCCAGCGTGTCCCACTTTAAACCGTTTAATGCCGTACTTTTTCTTCAGCTTCCAGCGCAGCTTGTTAACAACGTCAAACGATGTCCAGTGCAAGGGTTTATCCACGCACAGAATCTCACCTTGACGAAAATTATGATCATTGTTCTCCATCCTGAGAAGATGTTTTCAATGCTTTTGGCTTTTTCATGATACTGTAAATGATTATTGCGTAACCAAGCAAAATCAAGATGGGTGAAACCGTAATGCGCATGGTGGAAAATAATGCTGAAGCATTAAAGTCTTCCGGGTTTTCCGCAGCACCTCCAATCATAAATAAGAAACCAATTACGTTAAGCAAAACACCTACAATCAAGTATATGTAATTCGATCGATTAAAGATAAACTTATTATCTCTGTTATTGGATTTTGCATTCGTTGCAGATTTTTTGCTTTTTCCGTTGGTAGGGGAATCCAATGTATCTCCGTATTTTTTACCTTTTGCCATAATTCTTTATTCTTTTAGTATAAACTATCCAATTTCTTGCGCAAATATCTGTTTAGTGCAAACAACGTCGAAAAGAAGCTGATAAAAACACCTATTACGATCAGCGAAGCAAACAGCAGCAAAAATGTTTCAAGGTCGTAGGTGTTAGTTATTAATGACATGTAATTTCTCAGCGCATAAAACACAGCCAACAACAGTGCCGTTCCAATAATTGCAGATAAAAAGCCTTGGGCTANTGCATTCATCAAAAACGGTTTGCGAATAAACCCACCCTTCGCTCCAACAAGNTGCATTGTTTTAATCGTAAAGCGCTTCGAATAAAGGGCCAGGCGGATCGTATTATTGATCATAGCAAACGCNATAATTGTCAACAGAACAGCTATAGCCACAAATAAGTAAACCCATTGTAAAAACCCTAAATTCACTTGTTCAATACGGTTTTCGTCGTAGTTGACTTCATCAACACTGTCCCCATACTCCGTAAGGATTTTTTGTCGCAAAGCCTCCAAACGCTCTTTATTCACTTGACTACTAAATGGATGAAACGATACTGATGGTGGAAACGGGCTCGCGCCATTGTAAATAGATTTGATTTCGTTCGCCGCCTCGTCATTAGGTTGAAAAACCTCTAGAGCGCGCTCGGAAGAAACAAACCACACCGATTTGATTTCGGACCAATCCTTTAGCTCCTGCTCTATCAGCTTGATGTCAGAATCATTGAGCGAAGGATTAAAAAACAAATCAATTTCAATATCCTCTTTAGCAGATTGCTGCATATTTTCTAAACCGAAATAAGCCCCTATGACTAAGCCGAGCATAAAAAGTACCAGCGAAATTCCAACAATTACAGATAAATATCCAGACTGCAACCCCCTTCTGCCATGTTTGTCAACTCCCTTTTTCATCAGTTTACGAATTTAGAAAGAATTTTTCACAACAAAGCGAAAAGACTTCAAGTAAGCCGTTTTTTTGATGGAATTACTACACGGACTTAGCAAAAAGGGCTTCAGCTTCAAAGGTCGTGTTACATTTAAGCATATTAATTTGAATTTTCCGCCATTCTATAGTTACCATGGTAAACAAAATGCTATATTTGTTGAAAACATTAAAATAATTAGAACGACATGAAAAAAACGATTTATGCAGCCTTTGTATTTGCAGCATTAGGATTAACTGCTTGTAAAGGAGATTCAGAAAAAACTGAAGAAAAAGACAACAAGAAAACAGAACAGAAAGCTGACAAAAAAGAAAGCAAGGTAAAGAAATACGGACTTGTAGCTGACGAAAGTAAAATCGGATGGACAGGTACCTGGATCAAACCAGCCGAAGAAGGCAATAAAATGGTTGAAGACAAAAACCACATGGGGACGGTGCAACTTGCAGATGGCATGATCACTAAGGATGGTGATAATGTTTCAGGGAAATTCGTTGTTGACCTCACAACCATTAGTAATTCTGATCTAGAAGGAAAAGAAAAAGAAAAATTTGTAGGTCATATGAAAAGTCCTGATTTCTTTAATGTAAAAGAATATGCTAAGGCCGACGTGAAGTTGAAAAACATCAAAGACGGTTCTGCTGACATTGCTATTCATATTATGGATAAGAAGTTAGAAGCAACTGTTCCGGTTATGACTGTAACTAAAGGTGACAAAATGATGCTAGAAGGTGATTTTAGTATCGATATGAGTCCGCTTAACTTCAAAATGATGTCTCCTAACCCTAAGAAACCAGAGGAAGGACACATTGACCCAACTGTAGACTTTAAATTGAAAGCGACGTTAAAAGCTAAATAAGAATTAACGCCTTATATTTTTATACAGGTCGTGTGCTATGAGTATACGACCTTTTTTTCGTTAAAATTCAGAAATAAGCTGCTTTTTTTTGTTTGAATTGCGTTCTATTCATTAGTTTTAATTTCTAAAAATCATCCTTTATGAAAACAACTTCAATTATTGTTGGTGTCGTTATTATTGCAATAACAGCTTTACGATTTCAAACCAATTTTACAACCAATAATGTAAATCCTACAACCTACGAACTCTCCATTGAAGAAAGTAAATTGCGCTGGACTGGATCCTGGATCTCCCCTATTAAAGAAGGTGAGAAAGTCCATAAGCACAAGCAGTCGACAAGATATCCCAATATGAAAATCGACAAACAACACGTTGGAACAGTCAAACTAACTGAAGGAGTTGTTCAACAACACAACAAAGATGATCGTGATATTTCTGGTCAATTTACGGTAGATTTGACGACAATCAACAATACAGATCTCAAAGACAAAATGAAGGATCGACTCGAAGGCCACCTAAAGAGTCCAGAATTTTTAGACGTGAGTCAATATGCTCAGGCAAAAGTAACCATCCAAAATGTCCAACCAGATTCTGCTCAACTATCAATTAATGTTATGGATGTACAGCTCGAACAAACAATACCGTTAGTAACGTTTGTACAAGACAACAAAATGATGCTTCGCGGAGATTTTAGTATTGATATGAGTTCACTGAATTTTGCGCTGGCTACTCCCAACCCAGAAAAACCTGAAGAGGGGCATATTGACCCTACGATCGACTTCACAATAGATGCTACTTTGAACCAAAAGAAGCCTTAAGGTCCGAAAAATAGTGCATTAATTACCCAATCAACGTTTCCATGGAGATCAAAAATATCATTTTCGACCTCGGCGGTGTCCTTTTGAATATTGACTATAACAAAACGATAGCTGCTTTCGAGCAGCTCGGTATTCCAAATTTTGAATCGCTTTATACTCAAGCGAAACAAACAAAAGTTTTCGACCATTACGAAACTGGTAAGATTGATTCTACAAGATTCGTGAATCAGTTGAAAACAATGTTGCCCCATTCCATTTCAAAAAAGGAAATCATAACAGCCTGGAACGCTATGTTGGAGGATCTACCTTCAGAACGACTCGAATTTTTAAGTGCAGTGAACAAAGCATACAATACCGCCCTTTTAAGCAATACGAATCCACTGCACTTAGAAGTTTTTCATGAACATTTAAGGCTTGTGCACGGCCAAAAATCACTTCAACCGTATTTTGACGGTGTTTATTTTAGCTCGGATATAGGATTACGCAAGCCAAATGCAGAAGCTTTCATTTATGTCTGTAACCAACACGATTATGAACCTGCTCAAACACTATTCATTGATGATAGTCTTCAGCATGTTGAAGGGGCTCGGCACGCAGGGCTTCAGAGCATCTATTTAGCTACTGAACAAACAAATGTTATCGACTTACTGCGTCCTCTCCTGACAAAGCTCAACTAACACGCCCTGTGTTGTTTTGGGGTGTAAAAATGCAATTCTTTTATTATCCGCACCATCTTTCGGGCTCGACTGAATTAACTGAAAGCCCTCGTTTTCGAGGCGATTGATTTCAACTTCGATAGCATCAACATCGTAGGCAATATGATGCATTCCAGGGCCTTTTTTTTCCAAAAATTTAGCAATTGGACTATCTGCATTTGTCGCTTCAAGTAACTCAATTTTAGATTCGCCAACCTGAAAAAATGCTGTTTTTACGCCCTCCGACTCTACAGCTTCAACCTTGTAGCATGAAGTGTTCAGAAGTTTTTCGTAATCCTTTATAGCAACCTCAATGTTCTTTACTGCGATACCGATATGCTCAATTTTTCTCATGATTATGTTTCATAAAAAAATCCCGTCAACTTTAAGTTAACGGGATTTTCATTATACAATTCCGATTCTAGCCTTTAATGAACTTTTCATTTTGATTGTCAAAATTGATGTAATATGCCCCTTTACGCAAATTTTCACAATTCACGCTCGAAGAATATCCCTTCTTTACAATGTTTCCGTAGGCATCATAAATTTCGTATTTCGTCTCAGCAGGTTCTCCATTAGCTGTAAATTTAATTTCTGTTTTCACCTTTTTAGGAGCCATTTCTACCTCTTCTACATCTGATGTAAACGTTTTTTCAGGAGACTTACGCTTCATACCAGAGTGATCAATTTGTACCACGCGCACTTTGTTTTCTCCTGAGTGAGGTGTTACTTTGAATTCGTAATTGTTGGGACCAGGCTCACCAGTACCATCAACTTCACCTGCGCTCACCCACTTATTCCACCGGTATTGCTCTACGATGTAAGGAAGTTCACCTTGCTCACTTTTAGTAGTCCATTCAATTTCTCCCGTTTTAGTAACGTTCATTTCCGTCACTTCAAAAGTGGATCTCGGCAATAATACTTCTGGATTTAAGATCTTGGGCTTACAACCATCTCCATGTTCAATGACGATAAAAACTTCTTCACCAACTTCAATATTGAACAGTGAAAAGTCGATTTCAAAAGCGCTTCGGCTCACACCACCTGGCATAATATCCCCATTAACGGTGACTTTAGAGGCACAAAAACCAAAACCATCATCGCTAGCAGGATTCTGGACATATAAGTTCTTCCCTTGGTAACTCCCTTCTATAGACAGGTTAGCGTGAAGGCTAAAAGCCATAAAGGTTAAGACGAATGATACAAATAGTATTTTCATTTAATTAATGTGTGAAAGATTTTACAACTGCAATATTAGCAGCAATTTATTAAAAAAACAATTTGTCAGGAACTTTTTTTCTGTAAAGAGCAGATTTTTTCCTACCAAAGCAAAAAAATGAAGGATTAAATGAACCATGTAAAAATATTCTGTTAAATTAGTTGAAATTATCTGAGGCTTTCTTTCTCAGACATGAACATACATACGTGACTAATTATCAATAACTATGAAATACTTCGGACTACTATTATTGAGTGCTTCGCTTTTGCTGGCCGCTTGTTCTGGTAATGATAAAAAACAATTCGAGCACGCGGGTGGAACTTTTACATTTGCATTAGCTAATGAGCCTACGACTTTAGAGGCTCGAAAAGTTACAGATGTGTATTCTTCCGTGGTTCTCAGTCAAATTCTTGAAGGTTTAGTAACGCTCAACCCAGAAACGTTGGAAGCACAACCTTCCCTGGCAAAAGGTTGGGAGATCAGCGATGATGGAAAAACCATCACCTTTGAACTTCGGGATGATGTCTATTTTCACAGTCACGAACTTATCGGAGACAATCACAAGCTCACTCCTGAAGATGTCATTTATTCTATAGAACTCGCTTGTCGAAAGCAAAGAGGTGAAGACCCTTCTTCTGCCTACACCGCTATTTTTAAAGGGCTTCTAAAGGGGGCTGATGCTTTTCACGAGGGTAAAGCTGAACAAATAGCAGGACTCTCTGCAGATGGTCATTCAATTACCATGGAACTTGTACATCGCGATGTCAATTTCGTAAATAAACTCACTCAGACGACTGCGGTTATCGTCTCGAAAGAATTAGTTGAGGCTGGTGAAGAAGCATCACTTATTGGTACTGGGCCTTTTAAATTTGACAAGTATGTCGAAATTGATGGACGAACAAACATTGTATTACAAAAAAATCAAGATTATTACGGTACAGATGAAAAAGGTAATCAACTGCCCTATCTCGATTCATTAGTTTTTGTCGTTGAAGGAAAAAGTCTGAGACAACTGGATATGTTCGAACAAGAACAAATTTTATTGATCGACGGACTTCCTCCAAGTCGTATCACAAGCATGCTTCAGGGGAGCATCGATAAATTTAACAGCACCCCTCCTGAGATGGTACTGCGCAGAAAACCTTTATTGCGCACACAATATTACCATTTCAATTTAACTAAGGAAGAGTTTAAGGATCCACGCGTGAGAAAAGCTTTCAATTATGCGATTGACCGGGAAGAAATTGTTCAGAATATTCTCAATAACCAGGCTTATGGGCCGGGACATGCCGGAATCGTACCTCCATCAGCATTTGATGGGTACAATTCTGAAAAGGTTGAAGAAATGAGTTACAGTTACAATCCCGAAAAAGCAAAACGTCTCATGAATATAGCGGGATATCCCAACGGAGAAGGCTTCCCTTCAATAAGTCTCAAATTTAATCTGGGTACCATTCATTCAGCGGTAGCGGATGAGGTTTCTAAACAATTAAAAAAGGTCTTAAATATCAATGTAAACCTTGAAGGTGTTCCCTTCCAAGATAAATTAGATGACCAGATGAATGCTAAAGGCGATCTATTCAGAACTTCATGGAACGCTGACTATTATAGCCCTGAAAGCTTTTTAATGAATGCTTATGGTGGCACGGTTCCTGAAAATGACGATGAACCTTCTATGATGAACCACGCTCGCTATCAAAATGAAAAATTTGACGCCGCCTTTGAAAAAGGACAAAGTGCTACAGATATCGTACAGCGCTACAAGCACTTTGTTAATGCTGAAAAGATTCTGATGGAAGATGCTCCTTTTATTATTTTGTGGTATGAAGAAACCATTAAAATTGCCCATTCAAAAGTGCGCAATCTCAACCTCAATGAGATGAATTATTATTCTTTCAAGAATGTTTATTTAAAAGACTGGACGAAAGAAGAGTGGCAAAAGAAAATGAAAAAATAATTTTTTT
>P_1C_Liq_1_UnCtyDRAFT_1000206_pt1 | contig 13764 bp, 24 predicted proteins | sample Pon1CUnioCityCA_2_FD_10230 | JGI IMG/M metagenome (IMG submission 10230) | reverse complement strand
CTCCTGGATTTCCTCTGCTACTGCATCTGAGTCTTGTCCTGTGGTCTTGGCCCAGAATATTGAGAACATCGCTGCTCCTCCTGTGTACATCAGTATGTAAAACAGCACGTGCAGGAAGTCAAAACCTGTTACTGCAATCTCGCCTGATACTCCTCCTACCAACAGGTTCTGGATGAAGTCTGCAGGCGGGTTTACAAGATACACTAGGCCTGATGTCGGCTGTCCCTGCGAGTCAAAGCATCCAAGCGGCGAACAGTTGGTGACTTCATCGGCCGCTATTGTCCCTACAATCTGCATGTTTGCGATTAATGCTGATACAAATACTACCGGCATAACGCTGGTGTAGAAGAATTTCAGAGGCCATTTCTGTCCGAATCCTCTGACATTACCGAATGTCAATGGTATCTCAACTTTCATTCCCTGCAGATATACTACTGCTGAGAACACGGCTATCGTTGATGCTATTACGAGGCCTGCTTCTACACTCTGTGTCATGAGGAAGTCCCATAGCTGTCCCTGCGGTGCAGCATTTGTCTCCCAGAAGAATCCGGATCCTGTACCGGTCTGGGCGTTACCTGCTGCGAACGGTGAGAACAGTTGAGTCATTATTCCTTTTGAGACTCCTGCTGCAATGAACAGGCCTACTCCTGATCCGAATCCCCATTTCTGCACGAGGTCATCCATCAGTATGACCAACCATCCACCAAGTGTAATCTGTCCTGTTATGATAGCTGCAAGCATTGGATCTCCTGCGACGCTTCCAAAGGTTCCTGAAAGGGTGAATCCTGCGGCTTGAATGACTGTGAGGCCGTAGGCAAGCATTTTCTGAGCTGCCTGGAATTTCTGTTTTCCTTCGGTGGTATCAGTGTTCCATCCCAGGAGCTCTGATCCCACCATCATCTGTAATACAATGGATGCTGTAACTATAGGTCCGATACCTAACGTGATTATAGTTCCAATCGAAGATCCTAGAAGTGTCTGGAAAGTCCTTAATTGCTGGATCGCAGTCTCTACCTGCTGTGCGTCTGCAGCGAAAATCGGTATCTCAGAAAGTAAAAAGTACAGAAGTAATGTTATGGCAGTCCAGGTCATCATCTGCTTCAAGGTCTGATCCTTCTCAGGGTTCTCAACCGTCGGCAAGTACTGTGCTGCCTGGAACCAAGATACCATAGTTATCGTTTAACCTCTACCATTGAAATAAGCAACTATTTCTGAATTGCTTCGCCGTCTGCTTCTTCTATCTTTCTCTCGGCAGAACCGGAAAAGCTTTCAGCATGGATTTCAACTTCTCTGTTGAGATGGCCTTTACCAAGAACCTTCTCATATCCGATATCATCGAGATCAAGAACTAGCTTTCCACCATCCTCATCTACGAGGCCTTCTTCAACCATGTCATCGATTCTCTGATCGATGTCTCTAAGGTTGATTGCGTTCTGTTCTGGCTTACGTGAGTTAAACCCTCTCTCACCAAGTACCTGAACTCCTTCTTTGGTCAGTCTCTTTGACTGAGCCTTCTTACCGGATCCAGCATTACCTTTTCCACCACGGTTTCCTGCACCACGATTCTTCTTGCTGCTTCCATAGCCATGACTTCCGGACTTGTTCTTCTTCGATCTTCTCTTAGTCATTCGAAAACACCTCTGTGTTTTCTGCAAATCTTAAAATCTATGATTTTATTCATTATACCATCCTCTGAATTAAATCATCAATGTTTTCATGGTTTCCAAGGCTTCCTCCCTGATTAACGTTCCTTCTAGTATTCCTGAATCCTTTCTTTGGAGGCTTTGCACTGATGGTGTTTCCTGATTCTGCATCGCCGTAACGATCTTCAAGCATCTCAACAGTTTCTTCACTAACTTGTCCGTATGCGATGTAATCCTTCGCCTTATCAAGCATTCCTCTCAAAGAGTCTGAATCCTCGTAAAGGCCTATCTGATTTCTATTCTCTAGGCCTAGGTTTCTCATGGTATCTTTGATCGGCTTGGCTACATCAACGTTTCCTCTTACCTTTACTGCTGCAATCATTATTGATCATCTCTTGTCTTCATTTCGTTAAGCTTTTTGAGAGCGTTGAAGGTTGCTCTTGTCAGGTTCTCTCTGGTTCTAGTGGTTCCTCTAGTCTTTACCCAGATATTTTCTATTCCAGCAAGCTCCATAATCTTTTTGACCTCATCGCTGCATGCGAGGCCTGTTCCTCTCGGAGCAGGTTTAAGCTCTACTGTAACTGAGCCAGACTTGCCTTCTACCTTGAAAGGAATCGAAGAGTTGTCTTCTCCTGTATCTTCCCAGCTTCCGTTGCCTTTAGGTACTTTGATCATGTTAAGCTTGGCTGCTCTGTTTGCATCTTCAATCGCTGCACGTGTGTCTTCGGATTCTCCTACTCCAAGGCCTATTACCCTGTTTCGATCTCCCATGACTGTCATCGCATTACTTGAGTAACGTGCTCCTGACTTATGCATTCTGGCAGTTCTCTTCGAGACAGTTCTTCTGACTCCTCCTCCCTTTCCAGGGGTTCCACCGATAAGAATAACCTCTTCATCGAGGTCAACTAACTGGTCAACTATCTCCGGCTCCATAATAGGCCTTTGATAGTCTAATGCTTCTACAATAGTAGATATTTCTCCGTTAGCTACTTTCTTACCGAGCTTTGTCTTCGGCTTCCAGATCTCTTCAGTTTCCTGTTCTGCCACTAAAATTCACCTTCAATGTTTTCTTTGACTTTTTCAAAGTCTTCTGTGATTTCAATATCTCTCATTTCCTCAATGTGCTCTCCTCTAACACGGGACTGTTGAGGGTATGCTTTTTCTCCTGCAGGAACGTTTAGGCCTGCGTCGTTCATTCCCTTGACTGCTGCGTAAACTCTGCCTCCCATCTTACTTTCTCTGAGGCCTATATCCAATACAGCTTTATCAGCATCTGTTTTCATTCCAAGCAGATATCCTGCAAGGTATGCTGAAGGAAGATTACCTGTGTTGTGATCCCATCCAAGCTCTTCAAGTTCTTCTGTAGATGTGAAGTCTTGGTTCTGATCTCCTTCTCTTTCGTACTCTGAGATATGTGCTTTGACGTGTTTGTTACTTGTTCTGACGACTACTCTTGGAGAATCAGCTTTCAAAAGCTTGAGTCTCTGCTGGTAATCTGTCTTCTGACTTTTCCGCCTCTTGTGAGGCACCTTAAAGTTTGAGTTATCTGCCATTAGTTATCTATCTCCATCTTGTTCTCTACATGGTTTTCCAGGTGGTTGACGTCTCTGAAGAACCCGCCCTTTGACTTATTGTATAGGTCTCTGTACTGTTCGGAGTTAACTTCATCTTCGTCTCTCATCTCTTTCAGGCGCTTCCTGATAGCCCTGATCTTCTCTTTCCATTCATCCTTAGAGGATTTCCTGGCGTTTTTCGCTCCCTTTCGGGAACCATGACCTTTCTGAAGGCCTTTCTTCTTCTGCTTCTTGTTCTTCTTGGATCTTGCGTTGGAAGTTCCCTGAACGTCTTTCTTACTGATTGTGCCTCCCTCAACAAGGTTCCTGATATCCTGTCTTGTGATGGCTTCTTCGACCTTATCAGTATGTTCTGGATCGATCCATACACGGTTCTTTCCTACATCCATAACTTCTGCCGCCATTCTTCTCTGACTCTTCAAATCACTCATCTTGATCACCTGCGTTAAGTAATTTTATTTCAAGCTCTTCAGCTTTTTCTACTATCATATCTCTCTTTTTTCCTCCAACTGTAGATCCAATCCTTGCTGCATCGTTTTCCGGATCCAGGTCTTCAAGATCTTCAGGCCTATGAACCAGTACATCCTCAAATCCTGAAGGATGTTTACCCCTGATATCTTTAGGTGTTCTAAGGCCTGCTTCTGGCATCTGCGGTGCAGATTTTAACTTAAGTCTCTGCTTGCTGTGCCCGCCTACAGGTCTCCTGTAGGAATCTTTAATTCTTTTATTCTTGTGATTATTCTGTCTCTTAGCCATTATTGATCTCCTCCGTTAGTTTCAGTGATGTAGACTCCGTCTTGGAAAGTCCTTGGATCTCTATTGCCTTTATGACACATCTGTTCGATCCTGGCTGCTGTCTGACTTACCTTTTCCTTGTTTGGACCTGAAATCTCTAGTCCGTCGCCGTCTACCTGGACATCTACTCCTTCCATTATATCAATTTTTCTTGGGTGCTGCTCTCCCATGAAGTTCTCAATTACAACCTGATTGTTCTCCTGCTTGATTGTCATTGGGAAGTGTGCATAAACACCTTTCATCTTGTAGACATAGTCTTGTTGTAGGCCTTGGACCAGGTTCTCAAGATGTGCTCTGTAAGATCCTGAGACACTCTTTACGTCTTTCTTCTCTCTTAGAGGTGTGAAACTTACTTCCCTACCGTTGACTTCTACCTCGATAAGTGCATGGTCCATCTTCTTCTCAAGTTCATTGCTTCCATCGGATACTGTGAGGACTCCGTCTTCAAACGAGGCCTCGAATCCTTCAGGTAGCTCAACTGTCTCTGTCATTCGAAAACACCTCCGTGTATTCTGCAAATCTTAAAATCTACGATTTTATCCATTTTGTTCACCTAGTAGACGTAGCCGAGAAGTTTCCCGCCTACATCTTGTTCTCTTGCTTTTTCATGTGTCATGATTCCATGACTGGTCGTGACTAAAAGGTCTCCAAAGTTCCTGGCTGGTAGGTATCTCTGTGCCCAGTCCTCGAACTCGTCTTTCTTGACCGAGAAGTTCGGTTTGACCGGCTGGCATTCGTTAATGTTTGTTACTTCAACCTTGAACTTTCCGCCTTTTCCGTCTTCCACGAGTTCGAATACTCCAATGTATCCGTTCTGCTGTAGCTGTATCAAAACATTCTTTACAACATTGCTGGTCGGAGCGATTACTGCGTGATCCTTATCGTTTCTTGCAGCGTTGTTGATTGCGCTTAAAGCGTCGCTTAATGTATCTTGTTCCATTTTTTATCCCTCTTATTTTAACTGTTCAAAGCCGAGGTCTTCGGCCACTTCACGGAAACACTGTCTACAGAAGTTAAGCTCATACTTTGAGATAACTCCTCTTCCTGTTCTCCCGCATCTTCTGCATTCTTTCTTGGATTTTCCGTAGTCTCTGTCCTTTGGAGCATTGTTCTTCTCAAATTTCTTTCTCTTTCCTTCCTTATGCTTAATCTGCTCTAGTACTGCCTCATAACTCATCTATTCATTCACCTCGACTCCAAATGTGGTTTCTACATATTCGATGGCATCTTCACGACTGACCTGATGGTCATCGCCGACTTCGCTTGGCTTGTAATCCCTTCTCTTTACACTGTAGCCAGGCCTCTCCAGATTGACTGTTACCTCGAATCCCATCATGCCGATATCTGCATCGTAGTCTACTCCTGAGACATCGATGTACTCCGAAATACCGAAACCGAAGTTTCCATCGCTGTCAAACTGTGAAGCATCAATTTCCTCGACTGCTGTCATCGCTTTTTCAAGGAAATCTTGTGCTTCCTCTCCTCTCAGTGTTGTCATTGCACCGATTTTCAGGCCTTCACGGTTCCCAAATGTCTTTGCGTTCTCGCCTGACTCGGTTTTAACTGCGGTTCTACCAGTGATCTTTTCAATCAGGTTCTTGGCCTTCTCTACTTCCTCTCCAACCTGGCCAATTCCAATGTTTACTACTGCCTTACCGATTTGAATCTCTTTCATTTCCTGACTCATTACTGACTCACCTCAAGATCTCCTCTAACAAAGAGGTTTTCCTGCCCGATTTCGAATTCCTGATCTGTCTCCACTGTTGCAGTATCAGGCCTCATTCCTCTGCTGTGAAGTTCATTAATATCTGCTACTTCTCCTGCGTGCTGTCCGCTCAGGATTACTGCTTCCTCTCCTTCACTCATTTCATGTTCTTCAGCATCTCCATTGAAAACCAGTGTAGATCCTGTGCTGAACTCTTCACTGGTTCTGAAGTTTTCTCCGTTGTGAAGATGATAGATGTAGTCATCTCCTTCAACAGATTTCCCTGTAATTTTGGCTGTTACTCTATGATCAGATGTCTCCTGGAATACAAGACTGTTTGAAGCCGGTAACATTCTGTAGGCCTCGCTAGTCTCTTCTATCTCGATGACGTCCATGATTCCGACAGTATCTCTGAAGTTAGTGATTCTGTCTCCGTTCCTGAACAGCTGTCCGTCTCCAATTATCTTTTTAGCTTCTTTCTTGGTTTCTGCGTAACCTGTGACCTCTCTCAGAAATACAACTGCTGGAATCCCTTGCTCAGGGCTTCTGCTTCCTTCCGTAGTTGTAGTATATGTCAGGCCTTTCCTGTCAATATCGTAATGCTTTGGTGCTGAAAGTCTTTTCTGGTGTGCCATTCAAAAATCACCCTCCGTGATTTTTTCCAAGCAGAAATTCATTGAATTTCGTGTCATTATTCTTTCTCCTCCTTTTCGTCTTCTGAATTTTCATCTTCCGATTCAGTTTCTTGATCCTCGGAGTCGCCTTCTGATTCTTCCTCATCTTCTTCAGTATCGAACTCTGTAGGCCTTCCCTGTTGCTGCATCTTCTGCATCATTTCGTTCTGTTCGTCTTCTTCCTCTAGTTCTTCAAGCTCTTCCTCTTCAACCTCAATTTCGGAGAAGTCCTCTACATTGTACTTCTCAATCCTGTTCTCGTCTTCAAGGTTAAGTGCCTGAAGCTGAAGGTTTGAAGGCCTGAAAGGCTTCTCCTTCAGTGTTCCATCAGTTTTCTGCCGGTCCAAATTATTGATGTATACTTTTTCCTCGTCTCTATCAATGCTTGAAACAATTCCTTCTGAGCCTTTATCGTCTCCGCGCATAACTCTTGCACGGTCTCCGATTCTTATTCCTAGGCTTCGAGTTCCAAGTTCTTCTCTGAGTACCTGATTTAGGTTTGCTGAAATAAAATCATCTTTTACATGCATTGGAGCATTTGTCCTATACTTTCTCTGCTTTGCCTGATCCTTACTTGAGTTCCAGTCATTGCTCCAGTTCTCTGTCTTATTTACCATTCGAAATCCCTCCGCGATTTCTGTGAATCCATAAAATCTGCGATTTTAGTCATTTATACCACCTGTGACGCGATCTTACCGACCGGCCCATATCTTTTGATAACTTCTTTTGCAATAGGCCCTTTCGTAACATTTCCTTTCGGAAGGCCTGTCTCTTCTTCTACAAGGACTGCTGCATTGTCCTCAAACTCTACTCTCATGCCATCAGGCCTCTGATATTCCTTGGACTGTCTGACAATTACTGCGTCGAAGACCTGATGCATAACTTCTTGGTCTCCTCTTAGAATCTTAACTTTGACCTTGTCCCCGATTCCTGCGCTTACACGTCGGCTTCTGCGGCCTTTACGTGATTTAACCCCGATAATCTTCAGTTTCTTGGCTCCAGAGTTATCAGCACATGTAAGTTCTGCACCTATATCCAGAGTCTTTGTAATATTTGATCCTAGTGGCTTCATTCGAAATCACCTGTTATTTCTGCATGGCCAGAAAATTTACAATTTTCGATCATTCTTCATCACTCTCCTCTTCAGTGTCTTCTTCGATTATTTCGTGTTCTTTCTCGATTACTTCTACAATCATGCTTGACTTAGTCTTCGAGATAGGCCTGGTCTCTACAACCTTTACCTGATCTCCTTCCTCTACGTCTAGTTCATCCGGGACATGAGATGTAATTTTAGTATTTCTTCTTTCTTTTCTCTCGTACTTCGGTACTTCCTCAGCATATCCCCATCTTATAGTGGCAGATTTCTGCATTTTCGTACTTACTACTGTTCCTACGAATTCCGATCCTCTTAATGAGTATTCTGTTTCGATGTCGTATTCAGTCATCTTTAATTTCGCACCTCTGATCTCTTCGGGACTTAACAGACCTCAAAGAAAAACCAAGCTTATTCAAAAGCGGTTTTCTTCTAGGCCGTTGAGAGTATCGAACTCAATCGAGTCCCAGCGACACACCACTACGGTGTAAACATAGAAAGGAAAGTAAACTTTAAAAGGGTGGATTAAGTCTCTTGATACTCATCGTAGATATCCTGGATATCTGGAGCCGGATCATCTAAAATATCAATTAATAGATCAAGATTCGCCTCATCTTCCGGACTTAAACCATAATTACTGTGTTTCTGGGCCAAGTAAAGTTTTGAGGCCTCTACTTTCTTGGACTCACCAGATTCAAGAAACTCTCTAACAACATGAGAGGATGGAAAGCCATTACTTATGTCATTAAGTAAGGCCTGAACATCTTCCATAACTACAATTTCGATATCAAGCCTCAAATAAAATATTGTAACGGCTTACAACAGTTCATGACTTAAATTCGTCGTAAAGCTCAGATTCAGGAACACCATACACGTTATTCTGGGCTAAAGGCCTCCTGAAAAGCTCAAATAAAATTTCTGTACGAGGCCTGTCCTGATTCAATGCATCTCTAATCTGGTCAAATACTCGATCTGACTGTCTATCTGTTAAATTATGGCTTCTAGCTACATCTCCTGCACGGGAAAAGAAGTCATAAACGTTATCCTGATCAGGATTGTCTTCGAGCAAAGACGAATCCTCCTTTGATCTATAGAAAGCTTCAAAATCTGGTTTTATCCTATCAGCAGCATATTCTTCTGAGAAAAGGCCTCTTACCCCTTCCATATACTCAAATCCAGGATAATTTTTTGAAGACTCCATACTAGACGATTACCATTATTTCACATCAATGTTTTCACGACTGAAGCCTTCTTCAATCAATGCATCGACGATTCTTCTGCGGTGGTCTCCCTGTAACTGAATCTCCCCATCCTTCGAGGTCCCTCCACACGCCATCTTCGACTTGAGCGTAGATGCTAGTTCCTTCAGGTCGTCTTCCTCTGATAGGCCTGATACAACTGTCATCTCCTTGTTGTATCTTCTAGAATCGACTTTTACTGTGATTTGCTGATCTTCGCGAGAAATCGAGTCGCATACACAGAGATCTTCTGGCATGCCGCATTTTGGACAAGTAGTTTCTGCCATTATTACCTAGTTATTACGTTCATTTAGAACTGTTTTCATACGTGCGATGGTTTTCCGCATTTCGCCGATTCTACCGGGATTGTCTGAGAAGCCTCCTACCTCAATCTGGCCTCTCTCCTGGACTAACTCTTTACTCATATCCGAGATCTGCTCTCTGATTTCATCTGCGTCCATTTCCCTAATTTCGTCCATTCTAAATATTGCCACTGTTTAATCACTTCCTCTAACTGAATTTATGCTTTTCCTTCAAGCCAGTCAATGAAGGTTGTACGGTTTTTGTTATCTTTCTCAGCTTCAAGAGCAGCCTCGAAGTCAGGATTATCTAAATCATCTAATGCATCTTTAGCATCGCTGATAGTACCTGAGACGATTTCACCATATTCTGCTTCATCGCCTTCAGATTCATCTGCTTCTTCAGCATCTACTTCTGCAGCTTCTTCATCCATCTTGGACTCATCTTCCTCTTCTTCAGACTCCTCTGACTCTATAACTTCCTCAGATTCTTCCTCTTCTTTTGAGGCCTGTCTCTCATCGTACTCCTGTTGATCAAAGTCTTCGAAGGCCTCTCTAAGCTCTTCACCCGAAATATCGTCAGTTCTGAGATCTTCGGACTTGATATCCAGAGCTCTGTCAAGCTCTGCCGAAGTCATGTTCTCTGCTTCTGAGAGCACGTGTTCTATTCTTTCGGACTTGGCTTCTGAATCCTCTGATTCTTCTGTCTCATGTAGGATTTCTTCACCAACATCTACGTCTCTATGCATGAATTCTGGCATTTCCTTCATGATGCGGACTTTTACCCCGATTGCTCCTGGAATAGTAACTGCAAGAGCATATCCTTTCTGGACATTTTCCTTGGATGTGTTTCCGCATCTCTTTACGTATCCGAACGAGAATTTCTCTGTTCTTCCACGGTTTCCTGAAAGCTTTCCTGTAATCTCTACTTCTGCACCGATTACTCCAGCTTCCTTCATTCTTCTTACGTAAGTATAGCCAACACGTTTGACATGGCCTCCTTTTTCCAGCCATTCAGCGATCGCATCAGCTACAACCTGTGCATCTCCATCGCCGTTCTCGATCTCATTTACCTCGATTTGAGGGTTCTCAAAGTCAAACTCTTTTTCCATGGCCTCGGTAAGTTCTCGGATTCTTGATCCTCCTCTACCGATTACCAGGCCTGGCTTCTGAGCGTTTACTACAATTTTAGTTGATGTAGGAGTTCTCTGGATATCACATGAAGAATATCCTGCTCCTTCTAGTTCTCTTTCCAGGAACTCGTCCAGTTTTACCTTACGTGCTCCTTTCTGAATAAACTCTTTCTCTTGCATTCAAAGATCACCTCTGCGATCTTTTGCATGCTCAGAAATTCTTTGAATTGCGTTCATTATTATCGTTCTCCTACTGCTATCTTTACGTGTGCTGCCTTGGTTTTCTCTCCTCTAAATCTTCCAGGAGTCGCAAACTCTGTGCCTTTATTCGTGATGAATTCCTGAACGTAAAGCGTGTCGTTCAGGCCTTCGTTTTCCGCATTCTTTCTCGCGGATTTAAGGACTTCAAGTACGTGTTCTGCAGCGTTCACCGGGTAACGAGCAGGCTTCGAATGACCTGATTTATGGCCTACATCGCTGTTATATTTTGTGAACGGTACTGCTAATTCTTTCTCTGTAACCATTCTAAGTTTTCTCTCTGCTTTCTCAACTTCGTCGCCTTTAACAAAGCGTCCAATCTCTGTAACATCTTTCCAAGATACCGGCATATTCTCCTGCTTTGCATAGGCCTGATGACTCTGTACTTCCATGTTCTATACCTCTACTTGAGTGGTACGTGCTTAGAAGATCTCGTTGCACCAAGTCCTGGTGCGCTGTGAGATACTTCTTTCCGGGTTTTTGCGAACTCTCCAACATAGTGACCGATCATTTCCTCTTTAATCGTGACTGGCTGGAAGCCCTGTCCATTGTATACTTCCAATGTTGCCCCAACCATTTCAGGAAGAACAATCATGCCTCTAAGATGAGTCTTTGCTTCTCCTCTCTCTTCAATATCATTGAGTAATTTCTTCTCCTGATCTCTCAGGCCTCTTTCCAGTTTTCTCCGAGCCCTACTGTTCATAATCTCTGCTAGGTCTTCGTGACTCATTTCCTTCAGTTCTTCAAGCTCGTATCCTCTGTATGTCATTGATAATCACTCCTTTTTCTTTCCGCTTCTCTTTGCTGCAATGTTTCCGACCTTGCGGCCAGGTGATGCATGGCGTGAAACGGTCTTCGCCTTTCCTGGTTTTGCTGAACCACCGAATGGGTGGTCTACTGCGTTCATTGCTACGCCGGAGACCTTCGGATATGGTAGGCCTTTGGCGTGCATTGCCTTGGATTTGTTGCCGGCTTTGACGAAAGGCTTATCCTTACGTCCTCCGCCTGCGACCTTTCCAATAGTGGCTCTGCAGTCCTTATTCATAGTCTTGAACTCTCCACTAGGGAGCTGTACTATACTACTATCTTTTTCGTGAGTTACAACGAATGCGTGTGTTCCGCTGCTCTTCACCATTTTTCCGCCGTCGTTCGGCTGGATCTCAATATTGTAAATTGGTACTCCTTCTGGGATTTCTGCGATCGGAAGAGTGTTACCTTGTTCAATTGAGGCCTCTCTTCCAAGTTCGATTGTCTGTCCAACTCTGAGGTTCTCAGGTGCGACAATCGCCTTGTCTTCTCCATCTTCGAAGCTCACAAGGGCGACAGGTGCACTCCTTGAGGAATCATGTACAATATCTATAACTTCTCCCTCCATCTCATTTCTTCTATGATCGGTATCATTACCTTTCCTGTTGGATCGGTAGTTCGACGATCCTTTTCCTCTTCTCTGTTGTGGTAGTGGACTTCCCATTAGTTGAAAACCTCGTGTTCGAAAGTTCTGCGAACTTTCTGCAAGAAACTCGTATCCGAGTTTCGTTTTCTGCTATTCTGAAAATCTGTGATTTTCATCATTATCACATCATTCCGAGCTTGGTTGCGACTTCCATTGCGTCGTCAGCCTCACTCAATCTTACATAAGCCTTTTTCTCGGCCTGTGGAGTAATCTGGGTGTTTACTTTTTTAACCGTCACACCAAACAGAGTCTCCATAGCATCTTTTACCTGATTTTTATCGGCTTCAAGATCAACAATCATCACTAACTTGTTCTCTCTGTCGACCATATCCATAGCCTGTTCTGTCATATGAGGATGATTAAGTACATCCCATGCACGATCTTCTTCCATGACTAAAATTCACCTCGGGTGAATTTTCTTGAGTTCATGAAACGAAACTCCTTCTTGAGTTTCTTTGAGAAAATTCTATGAATTTTCGAATCTACGATTTTATTCATTATCTGAACAACTCCTCTTCTTCAAGTTTCTCTAATGCTTTTTCGCTCCAGACAACAAGTCTTCCAGGCCTTGCACCCATTGAAAGCTTCTCAGCATTCAGGTTTTCGACTCTTGAAACGTCGACTCCTGCAAGGTTGCCTGAGGCCTGTAGAATTCCTTCGTCATCTGCGACGACAAGTAATGGGCCTCTCTTTGTCCGGTATTTTCTGTTTCTTGATGTTCCTCTTCCTGCTCTGACCTTTTTCTCGCTGCATCTTTCCAGCTCGTCTTCTAGGCCTAAGTCCTGAAGCTTCTCCTTCAGCTCTGAAGTCCTTTCAACTGATTCAAGGCCTTCAGCTTTCAGAGGAAGATCTCCATTATAACTGTGGTGTTCACTGACTAATTCGGAATCTGAAGTTGCTGCAATAGCTGACCTGATTCCTTTCCTTCTTTCTTTATCGTTTATGTCTTCTCCTAAATCTTTGTCTGCTGTCGGTGCGTGAGCTCTGTGGCCTCCTCTTGTATTCGGTGCCTTGGCTCCATCTCCGTGAAGCTGCATACCTCTTGCAACCTGAATCTTTCTAGGTGTTCGTGCACGTCCTTTACCTTTGCTGGAACGGTACATACGTCTTCTCTGTCTCCAGCGTGTGACATGCTTGAGACCTGCATCTTCGTCAACACCGTAGTTCTGTCGATTGTTAGCTTTGATTGACAGAGCGGCTCTCTTAACGATATCAGGCCTTACTCTTTCATTGAACTGGTCTGGTAGTTCTGTCATTTGGATCACTTGTTGATGTGTGTAATGTTTACTTCTCCAGGGTTTTCATCTTCTCTGAGAGCTGTTCTAAGTCGGACCAGTCTTTCGCTTGGTCCTGGAACAGATCCCTTGATTAAAATATAGTTTGACTTGACTTCTCCGTAGTTCTTGAAGCCGCCGTCTCTTTGAACATCTTCTGGATCCTCTCCAAATCCGAGGATTCTCTTGTTCAGTTCAGTCCTGTTGTTGTAGCCGTCCTGTCCCGGAAGCGGGATTCTCCAGCTTAACTGGTCAGGATGCCATGGACCGACGTTTCCGGCTTTCCTTCTTTTCTTCTGAGTCTTGTGATCCAGACGTCTAATACCGTATCTCTGGACCGGGCCTGTCATTCCTTTACCTTTTGTGACAGCCACAACATCAGAGTACTCTCCGACATCAAATACGTCGTTGAACTCGATTTCCTTTCCGATCATTTCTTCAGCATATTCAAGCTGTTCCTCGACTGAACCGCCGAGGCCTAACTCGAAGTTCGCAGGCTTCTTCTTTGAAAGGCCTGCTCTCTGAGGCTGAGTATGTACAAGTAGTTTGACATCAGATATTTCTTCCGAGTGTTCCTTAGCTTTCTCCAGATTATCTAGGTTTCCTTCTTTAGGAATATCTGTTG
>P_1C_Liq_1_UnCtyDRAFT_1000203_pt1 | contig 13930 bp, 11 predicted proteins | sample Pon1CUnioCityCA_2_FD_10230 | JGI IMG/M metagenome (IMG submission 10230) | reverse complement strand
TTTTCAGATGNACTNTAACTTACTTATTCCCCCACTTTTTTGGTGCAAGTCAAACAATTGGTTGTTGGATATGCACACCTTTTGGTGAAGGATATTACACCGAAGGTAATGCTTTTTTATAGATCATCAAAAGGACTTTTTATGTTTTGTAAGCTTTTCGTGCTTACATGAGTATAAATCTCAGTGGTCCTGCTACTCTTATGTCCTAAGATATTTTGAATATACCTTAAATCTGTTCCGTTTTCGAGTAAGTGAGTGGCAAAACTGTGTCTTAACCAATGCAAAGTAACTGATTTCTCTACTTTGGCTTTCTTCAATGATTGTTTCAATACCTTCTCTAAACTCGTAGCACTGTACCTGTTCCCGGCTTTTTGTCCTTCGAATAGCCACTCCTTTGGTCGGTAAGCTTTGTAATAGTCCCGTAAAAGCGCTATCAGTTTGTCTCCTATAGGAATTACTCTGTCTTTCCGCCCTTTGCTCTGATAGATAATTAATAGTTTTCGTTTAGAATCAATATTATTGGGCTTTAAGTTTAATAATTCACTCCTGCGTAAGCCGCAAGCATAAATTAAAGATAACATTGCACGGTGCTTTAAATTTTTGGGCGCTTCAAGAATCTTCTTAACCTCTTCTTTGGAAATCACATGGGGCAGTTTTTGTTCTCGTCTTGGTCGATGAATTGAGGCAATGTCCATCTTGCGATTTTCAACTACTAGAAAAAATTTCTTGATAGCATTGATCACTTGATTTTGAAAAGAACTGGATAGTCGCTTTGCTAGTATATATTCGTTATTAAAAATGGTGATGTCGTCTTCCGTCAAATCTTCCATTTGCCGGTCGTTAAAGTAGGCTAAAAACAACTGAATGGAGTGGATATAGGATCTTATTGTAGATGGCGCAAAACGCTTGGACCGTAAAAATTCATCGAACTTTTTTATGCTCGCTTTGTGTGCATCTGTGAGCTGTTCGTAGGCGGAGACCTTTATTTTCTTTTCAAAAGCAGGAGGTCTCTCTTCAAAAGTGAAAGAATAGGCGTCAAAATTTTCCTTTACTGTCGAAACATTTTTTGGGGTGTCAGGCAACCACCAGCCCCTGTAAGTTTGAGAATAGATTGCTCCGATTTTTTTACATAGTGCTATGAATTCAGCATCTTTTTCAAAAAGTAGCATTAAAACCTTTTGTTTTCGATGCCACAACGTCTTGACGGTTAAAGTTTTCATTTGTTTGCATTTAGGTAATTATTACCTGAATTTAAATAAAAAATCTTCTAAAAACCAGCGTGTGTTGAACAAATTTTCAATCAATGTTTATTCACTTTTCTGACAATCGCCTGAACACAATTCACTCCATCAACTGCCGCTGAGGCAATTCCTCCGGCATAACCTGCACCTTCACCACAGGGGTAAAGTTCCTTTACATCAACGTGCTCAAAGGTTTCCCTATTACGAGGTATTGAAATAGGAGACGAAGTCCGCGATTCTGGCGCGTGAAGCACTGCATCATTGGTGTAGTATCCTTTCATCTTCTTTCCAAATGCGATAAATGCTTTCTTTAATCGTTTAGCAATGAATTCAGGTAAAACCTCTGTTAGATCAACACTTGTTAGCCCAGGTTGGTAACTTGATGTTGGTAGGTCTTTGGACACATTCCCCTCCACAAAGTCTTGCATCCTTTGTGCGGGAACATTCTGTGTTTTTCCTGCTGCTTCCCAGCATTTCTGTTCAACACTCGCTTGAAGGGCTAAACAAATGAACGGATCATTTGGATCGTAATTCGGTAGTAGCTCGGGCTCAATCCCAACGACAATTCCCGAATTGGAATAAGGGTTGTTGCGTTTGGAAGGTGACCATCCATTGGTCACCACTTCTCCTGGTGATGTTGCACAAGGTGCAATGATTCCTCCGGGACACATACAAAATGAATAGACGCCGACTCCTTCCACTTGTTCCACGAGACTGTAAGAAGCAGGTGGTAAAAGAGCGTCGTTTTGACGACCGTGATATTGGATCTTGTCGATGATCTCCTGGCTGTGTTCAATTCGTACACCTAGTGCAAATCCTTTGGCATCGATCTTTACATCATTTTCGTGCAATAAATAGAAGATGTCACGTGCCGAATGTCCCGTTGCTAAAATGAGATGCTCAACTTGATGATATTCGTTGCCGTTGATTTCGATTCCTTGCAGCTGTTGAACATTGATATGAACGTTGGTCAATTTAGCGTTGAAATGCACTTCACCACCCGCGCGAATGATCGTTTCTCGCATCGCAGTGATGATTTTCGGTAATTTATTGGTGCCAATGTGCGGATGGGCATCCACCAGAATGTCGTAGGGAGCGCCAAACTGGACGAATCGTTCCAATACTTTCAGTACATTTCCACGCTTTTTAGAGCGGGTATACAGCTTTCCATCGGAGTAAGTTCCTGCTCCTCCCTCTCCATAACAATAATTCGATTCTGGATTGACAATATGGTTTTTATTGATTTGAGCCAAATCCCTGCGGCGTTCCCGAACACCTTTGCCGCGTTCGAAAATGACGGGTTTAAAACCAAGCTCAATCGCCTCGAGCGCTGCAAAAAGACCAGCCGGACCTGCGCCAACAATATGAATTTCGGGTTTTCCTGTTACAGATGGATATTCAACTGCTTCCAGGGATGGGCTAACAGGCATTTTTGATAGCACCACCTGTAAATTGTATTTTACCGGTTTTTTACGCGCGTCAATCGATCGTTTGCGGATGTAACCATGGGGATAATCATTAGGAGAAGTGCCGTTCTTGCGATTAGCCTGCTTGATCACAAAATCATGATCGTTGATGTGCTCGGGTAATAGTTGGATTTGTACTGTATTTTCCATTATCCCTCAAATGTAAAGGAAAACCACCAAACGCGATTGTAAAGTGCGTGAATGGGTTGCGACAAACGCGTATTGTCTTTGATGATCGCATTGTTGATGCCATGAGACAATTTTAATTCCATTCCGAATTTGAAGTAAGGCAAAAAGAAATCCACACCCGCACCGATTTGTCCCTGAAAATCGTCTCTGAAAATTTTAATAAAAGGGTCGGCATATTTTTGTGCCTTTTCTTCTTGTGATTGAAGGTCTAATGTGTATTGCCCGCCGGCAACAACGTAAGCTGCAAAGTTATTGTAGCGCTCTGTTCTAAATTTAAACAATAGCGGAAAATCGAGATTCGTAGAAGCCACACGTTCGTCCTCCGCATCGTACAGGTCATCGGGATCATCACTCAAATAAGTATAAGTCAGTATTCGCTCCTGAAAAGATAATGAAGGAATAAACCGCAAACGAATCAGCGGTGTTCCTAATTTCATGGAGCTAATAATTCCCAATTGAAAACCGGGTTGGCTTTGGTTGTTTACACTGTAGACATCGTATTTTTGAAGCATGCGCGGTTCATAACGCGTAGAAAAGTCGGCCGTGTTGACCCCGAGCATAAAACCAAAATGAATGAGTTTTCGGTCAAATTTGCGATAATTTTGGGTTACAGGACGCCGCTGCGACCAACCTAAAGTCGCCATCATCATTGCTATCATCATTATAGAAATCGTTCGCGCCATGCCCTAAAAAAACGTTGAATATAGGAAATTATTTTATACTGCTCAAGTGATACCTCACCACTCTACATTCAAAATTACCAACTCACCACTCCAAACTCTTGCTCTATACTCCAAACTCTTGCTCTATGCTCCAAACATTCTCCCTACCTTTGTGTTCTTGTCTGAAATTAAGCGTAACGCGATTTGAAGCAACAAAAGAAATTAACAGAAGGAAGTATTCTTAACTCTTTGGTGCGACTGGCATTGCCGATTATTCTGGCGAATGTGCTCCACACGACTTATCAGTTGATTGATACGTTTTGGCTGGGTCGTCTGAGTGCAAATGCGGTAGCTTCAGTGAGTATTAGTTTTCCGATTTTGTTTCTGGTGTTGTCATTGGGGGGCGGACTCACCCTTGGGGGGTCTGTAATTGTAGCCCAATATTTTGGTGCGGAAAATAAAAAGAAAGTAGATTATAGCGCTTCACAAACGGTGTTCGTAATCTTCATTATTTCTATCTTTTTGGCCTTAGTAGCCTATCTGCTGGCAGAACCCATGATGGTGTTGATTGGCGCGAAACCACCGATTTTGCAAGATTCCGTAAATTATTTTCAGGTTTCTTCGTTCGGTTTCATTTTTCTCTTCATGTTCTTTGTTTTTCAGTCACTCATGCGAGGTATTGGAGATGTTTTGCTGCCGATGTATGTCGTACTTATAACAGTTATACTCAATTTGGTGTTGGATCCGTTGTTCATTTTTGGTTATGGACCTATTCCCGGATTCGGTGTACAGGGCGCTGCAGTGGCTAGTATTTCGACCCAGGCCATCTCTGCCATTATCGGGTTAGGTATCTTATTTCGCGGTAAACGAGGACTGAAGATCCATTTATCCCAGATGAAATTTGATTGGAAATGGACCAAACGGTTATTTCGAATCGGTATTCCAACCAGCCTTGATCAATCGACGCGAGCGGCTGCTATGACTGTGATTATTGTATTGGTGACTGGTTTTGGTAGTGAGGTCGTCGCTGCTTACGGAATAGGAGTGAGGATATTGAGTCTTATTGTTATACCTGCTTTGGGGTTTGCTATGGCTACTACAACGCTAGTGGGACAAAATATCGGTGCTCGCCAAATCAAACGGGCTGAAAAAGTAGGGGAGCTGAGTGCCAAAATTGCGATGTACGGGCTGACGAGTATTGGTTTGCTGCTTTTTCTTTTTGCTGAACCTGTTACTGCTTTTTTTGTGCCCAACGATCCGCAAGTCATTGAGGATGGTGCTTTATTTATTAAGATTATGGCGCCGAGCTTTGGTGTGCTCGGTGTGCAACAGGTTCTGAATGGAGTTTTTAATGGAGCTGGTTTTACGCAGGCTTCTCTACTCATTTCTGTTTTTAACCTGTGGATGATTCGATTTCCGCTGGCATTCTTGCTCTCTCAGAATACGGGGATGGGCGAAGTTGGGCTGTGGTGGGCCTTTCCGATTTCAAACCTCATGGGTGGAATAGCGGCTTTCACCTATTTCAAACTAGGCTATTGGAAAGTGCGTACGATTCGGTTGCGCCATCGGGATCGATAGAAAATCAATACTTCGCGGGAAATGAGTTTTTCTTATCTTCGTAAAATAAAAGCATGGAATGATGACAAAAGTACTTCATTTTTTGGTTCTAACAGTGGTCATGCTGCCGTTCATGGCAGGTGCTCAAAATAAGACTTATGAGATCGGAGCTGAAATACAGGCTGCTTCTTTTTCCAATCTTGGGGGATCTGTTGGCGGAGGGCTGAAATTTGCCGTAATTGAGGATGAAACGGTAGCATTTGGACCGAGTTTTCGCTATCAATATATGTGGAGCAATAACACATTTACGGGGCTGTCTTCCAGTGCTAGCACATTCGGAGGTGGCGGATTTCTCCATTATCGGTTTATGGATTGGTTCTACGTGGGTACGGAAATTGAACTCTTGCAAAATCCGTACAATATTGTAGCCCCTTCTAAAAACTGGACGCTGACTGGATTTTTAGGTGGTGGAATATCACGCGAATGGGATTGGGTGCGCTTTAACTTCGGTATTTTATATGATGTGGTTGATGCTTTGAAGGATCCGTTAACTTCGAACCCATCACCTTTGCGTAGAGATTATTTCGTCAAAAAGTCGAACCCCAATCCACAGAGTGGACCACAGGGTGCATACTTGCCGATTATTTATCGAGTTACTTTTTTCTTTCCGCTCGATTTTTAGTGAAAAGCAGAGTTGGAAGTACAGCATGAATTAAATGAACCATAAGTATAATAATTAGCGCATTTAAAACAATGTTCAAACGTAAAATACCATTAGAAGAAGGCGATTACTACAAGACCGAAGAAGGTTATATCGTCTTCACCGAGCAATACCTGCTGAAACGGGGGTATTGTTGCAAAAGTGGTTGTAAGCATTGTCCGTATGGTTATGACCCGAAAACGGATCGCTTCAAACGCTAACTGCTACTTCATATGTTTGAGATTCAGCCCGTAAAGAATGGTGAAAAGTGCTGAAACGACAACCATCGTGATAACCGATATGGTTAAAATCAGCTCCATGGGTGTAATGATATACATGGTTATAATCGGCAATAGACTATAAGCCACATAAATATGGAAACCAATTCGTTTGAGTTGCAGCATAAGTATCACAGCAACAATACCGACCAAAGAAATGATCAAGTTTGTAGCGTGAGAAAGGTAAAAAGCTTCAAAATTCATATATTCGGAATAATGTATTGATTTTTCAATCATTTCCGAAAAGTTGTCCATACCTTGGGCTTCAAGCGATGATTTTGATTCGTAGAGTTGTGCTTTTTGTGCCTCCATTTGTTCGGTGTTAAGCGGTCCGGAGAAAAGTGAACCCAACGCACCAAAAAGTGAAAATGCCAAATAAATAAAACTCAACACCGCCAATATTACGAGAAATGTCGGTTTGCGTTCATTACTTTTTCGTTGATCCAATGATGTGTTTTCTTCTTCCATAATGTAATGATTCCCTTTAGCGAGCGAATTTAGCTTGATTATTTTGAAATTGCTTAATTATTGGATCAAATTCTGATGAATTTTTTACGAATGGTTGCGTTCGAAGCAAAACCGAGTTTTAATAGCAACGGCATATGAGATTCTTGTCGAACTAACATATCGTATACACGGTAAACTTTAAACATCTAAAAAACTACGTATCAATGATGATTATCGGACGATCAATTTGCGCGAAGTTTTTGTAGCAGTGCATCGGATGATGTAAAAACCGCGCGGTATACTTTCCGTGCTCATAATTAGAGAACGCTTTCCATTGAGCGATTGAGATTGAATGAGTCTTCCCATGCTATTGTAGATTTCAATAGATCCATGAGGATGAGATGCTTCCACGCGCACGTGAATGTTGTCAGTGGCAGGGTTTGGATAAACGCTGAGGGTGTTGCGCGATGCAATATTGGAGTGCTTCATTCCTGCGGTTAAGGACTCAACGACGGGCAATTGGATGTAATTGGGCTTGTTTTCCGTGAAGTCGAGCGTAATTGTAGCTTCTTGAGCTGATAAGTTGTTGCCTTGATAATTGTAGGTTTCCGCTGAATTTGGGGACCATCTGAAAAATTCTCCAAATTCATTCGGAATATGTGGATTGCTCTGGTATTTCGGATAGTTTGAACTGCTGATTAGTATTTTAATGGAGTGATCTTTACCGAAAGTGTGACCGAGCGGCAGCAAATCGAAATGAAAATAATAATAGCTATCGTTGTCAATATTTTCCAACATGATATTTTGGAGTGTATCTCCTGAAGCAATTTGCAGAGCGTATTCGCGTGACTTGGCATTTACGGCGCCTTCCGTTATCAACATTTCTCGGCCGTCCGGATATACATCGAGTACACGCACCATCAGGTCAAAATCAGTTTTAATTGTGTTTTGAGTATTGGTTAAAGCTTTAGCGCGCAAGCGTGCCTTAGGGAATCCGATAACCGTCATAGTGTCATTAAAAGGCGAAGATTCAAAGGTTAGTACATCATTCCTGTCCATCGTTAAGTTGATGTAATCTGGATGAGTAAGATCTATAGGGCCTTGAGATTTACCCGAATTATTTGGAAGATTAGGTATCATATTATTTCCTCCAATTGTAGTTACGGGGTTGTCGGGGTCCGCGAGGTAGGATAAACTACCTTCATTTTGATTCGGTGCCGAATGATCAACCGTTTGATCCCTGTGTAAATAATAATTTTCGTAGGTGACACCACTTTTGAACGGGAATGAATCTCTTTTGTACCAGTAATTACCGAGATCGGCATTAACAGGATCATTGGTGGGACCTGAAATGTACATTTTGACAGCTGCTTCGTTTTCGAACATGTTCGTATCGACTTCGTTTAATGGACCGTCGAGATTAATAAATCCTCCGTTGTCGGCAGCTATGTCATAACTGAGCGTAGAAATATTACCACCTACGTTGATCTCAACGGGCACACCCGTAAGGTCGCTCTCACCACCTACATAATTGATAAATTGATAGTAGGGGATGATGTAATCTTCGGAGGGAATGCGTACTTGATCACTGCCGATATCTTGCCATTCGTTGGATTCAGGAATAATAAAATAGGGCTTTCCACCAAGGTGTGCGCGATACCAAGCCAATATTTCTGATTTGTAGAGCTTATTGATAAATCCCGGTGAAGTCAAAGCCGTATTGAGATCGACGTCTAAACTTACTTTGAGAATGTCTTTTACATTGCTGGGAAAGGTGACATCACCGACCTCTTGTTCTCCGATGGTTTGATGAGTCCATGGTCCTATAACCAGTTGCTGTCGCAATCCGGGATTCGTTTTTCGAGCGTTATTGAAGGTTTCAATTTGACCATTGATGAAAATATCCCACCAGCCTGTGAGGTGAAACATAGGTTGATTAAGATTTTTATACCTTGAATAATTCCCGTTATTGTCAGCTATCCCCATGGCATCTACTGGCGCCATTGAGGCATCGAGATCGCTCCGTAACAGTGAGTTTGGGTAAGCACCAGACGGTGACCCATTTAGAGGATTGGACACAAACCAATCGATCAAATCTTGAGAAAGCGCAAAATTATCGCTGTAATTATAATCCGAAGGGCTGTGAATAGTGTTGTAAATACTGCCATCACTTCCGTTTAGACTGTTGTCTACGCCATTTAAAATCTGACCTGTAATCCATCCGTTGACAAGCGAATTACGATATACACCATTATGAAATAGCGTAGAGTTATAGTGTTCATTACTCCCCACTATGGGAACCAGGCATTTTATAGGATTGTTTTGATCGGTAAAAGGTATAGCTGATAATCCTTGATATTGCGAATTACCTAAAGCTGAAGCTCCAAACATTCCCATCATACCATTCGATAAGTTGAAGGTGTCCTTCAGACCATCGCCATCCGTGTCGAAATACCGTTGTACGCTGTCCGATAAATAGTGAATTGCATCACTTCCATCGTGGTGTTTGATCGCGTTATTGGGAGCTGATGATGGAGTTACATCCATTGGAATGGTGATGTTGGGATGATATTGCTCTTTTGCCCATGCGTCTGAGTACATGGGGAAATACACTCCTTCACTCTCGTAGCGTCCCCGCATGTCTTGAATGACATAGGAATAACCTAAAAAAGTAAATAGGTTGCCACCCGTATCATCACTGTTTTTATCGTAAGGTGTACGAACAAAAATCGTTGGTAAGCGATAACTTTCTTTTGTAATATTTGCCGTATCGTAAGTCACATACTGTGTGTTTTTCGGTATGATTTCAACCGTGTAGGTATCACCACCAACGGTAATATCCGTGGAAACTGAATCCTGAAAAACGGGAACGTAAACAGCTGTGGAGAGCAGCGTTCCATCTTCTGTAGGGATATCAATAGTACGTTTCGTGCGCATTTCTTCAACCTGGTCAATAACGCCGTTGTTGTTTTGAACCCAGCAAATACCAGCGTTAATCAGAAGTAATAGAGTAGTGAATAGCTTCATGANAATGATTTACTTTAAATTTACGCAAATTATTGTGAATCCGCAATCTTAAATCCGCTATAATCACCTCTGTAAAATATTAAATGCCTGTTTGAAATAATTGATAGTAGAATAAAGGTAGAGCCCATCGGATGGATCTTCTACCTATTCTCATTAAAAGTGTTACCTATGTACATGCCATTGCAGGAAAGAAATGACCGTTTTCCCAAAGAAGTGTATTGAATAGCACGCTATCTTTCTTTTGACTGCTGAGTCACGAAAGATTTGGATTGGCGTAACATATCGGACATGTAAGCATCATTATCGATAAAAGGAATGACTGTGCGGAAATCAGCGTGGAGTTGCTGGAGCGCAGAGCTCGTTTGATCTACTCCCCGGAATTCAATCCCCTGTGCGGCGGTCATTAGTTCAATACCAATAATTTGCTGAACGTTTTCTAATATGCGATACAGTTTTGTAGCTGCATTGGCGCCCATACTAACATGGTCTTCTTGGCCATTCGATGAATCAATAGAATCCACGGATGCTGGGGTACACAGTTGTTTATTTTGACTCACAATGGATGCAGCTGTGTATTGAGCAATCATGAATCCACTGTTGAGTCCTGGATTAGCTACCAAGAAGGCTGGTAATCCACGTGCTCCAGACTGGAGCTTATAAATACGACGTTCAGCAATACTGCCTAATTCTGCTAAAGCAATAGCAAGAAAATCCATTGTGATTGCCAGGGGCTGACCGTGAAAATTTCCTGCTGAAATGACTTCGTCCTCGTCCGGAAAGACGGTAGGATTATCGGTGACGGCATTTATTTCTTGAGTAACAATACGCTTGGCATAATTGATGGCGTCGAGGCTGGCACCATGAACTTGAGGTACACAGCGCAGACAATATGGATCTTGTACATGCGCTTTGTGTTGTTTAACCAATTGGCTACTATCCAAAATCGAACGCATTTGAGCAGCAATCTCAATTTGACCACTTTGGTTGCGAATGGAATTGACATTATGTTGAAAGGGTTCCTGACGACCATCAAACGCTTCTAGCGATAAGGCTGCCGTATGGTTAGCAAATCGGATAAGGCGCTCACTTTCCATAACGGTATGCGTTAAATACGCACTCATGAATTGAGTTCCATTTAATAAGGCCAATCCTTCTTTCGATTGAAGCTGTATGGGGTCGAGACCATGAGCTTTGAGAACTTCCTGTGTTTGTTGAACCTGTCCTTGAATATGAACTTCACCTTCACCAATTAACGCGAGTGCAATGTGCGCCAGAGGAGCCAAATCTCCAGAGGCACCTAAACTTCCTTGTTCATAAACAACTGGAATGATATCGTGATTAAAAAAATAGAGCAGACGTTCAACAGTGACGATCTGGGCACCCGAATGTCCGTAATGTAAACCTATGGCTTTAAGTAACAACATGAGCTTCACGATGCGCTTTGGAACCTTTTCACCCGTTCCGCAAGCGTGCGATCGGACGAGATTCACTTGAAGTTGTGCGAGTTCCTCAGGAGAAATAGATTGGTCATGAAGCGATCCAAAACCCGTATTAATTCCATAAATACGCTCGTCTGAACTGGCCATTTTGCGATTGATGTAGTCTCTGCATTTTTGGATGTCAGCCTTCGCTTGTCTCCCCAGTTCGACAGTTTTATTGGATTCAAGTACATCTATGAGTACTTCTATTGAATAATGTTTTTGATTGAGTTCGAATGTATTCATGCAATGGAAAACTTTTTGTAGAGTGCATCGAGATGAAGTTCTTCCTGGTGTCCCGTCTGCATATTTTTTAATGTGATTGATTGATTGTCAATTTCGCTCTGTCCTGCTATTGCGGTGTATTGCACTTTGCGATCATCAGCATATTTGAATTGTTTCTTGAGTTTGGCGTCACTGGGATATATCTCTGCTTTTAAACCAGCATTTCTTAGTTTTTTAATGATGGGCAAGCAATAGAGTGATTCGCGTTCTCCAAAGTTGACGAAAAACAAATCCAATTCATGACCAATATCATCTGGGAATAATTCGAGCTCTTCGAGTACATCATAAATGCGATCAGCACCGAATGAAATTCCGACACCCGATAGTCCTTTCTTCCCGAATAAACCAGTGAGGTCGTCGTAACGTCCTCCGCCGCAAATGGAACCGATGTTGACCCCGTTTGCTTTGACTTCAAAAATAGCTCCAGTATAATAGTTTAATCCGCGGGCAAGGGTCACATCAAATTCTAGCTTTCCACGCTCGAGTCCAAGTAAACTCGTTTTTTCAAAGACCTCAACGAGCTCTTGAACACCTTGTGTACCCACCTCACTCGTCTTGAGAAAATCGCGCATAAAACCGATCATTTCTTCGTTATTTCCGGTCAATTCAAAAAGCGGTCGAATAGCCGTAATGGCATTTTCACTAATACCTTTTTCGCGCAGTTCGTTCTCTACGCCTTCCTGTCCAATTTTATCCAGTTTATCAATAGCAACTGTCATCGTCACAATATGATCTTCTTCATTGGTCACTTCCGCAATTCCAGAAAGTATTTTTCGATTGTTAATTTTAATCGAGAAATCGGGAAGCTGCAACGCGGTAAGAACTTCATCAAAAAGTTGGATAAAGTCTACTTCAAAAAGCAGGGAATCGTTACCGACTACGTCGGCATCACATTGGAAAAACTCCTGATATCGTCCTTTCTGCGGGCGGTCTGCACGCCATACAGGTTGAATTTGGTAGCGCTTAAAAGGAAAGGTGAGTTCGTGCTGGTGCTGAACCACGAATCGAGCAAAAGGAACAGTCAAGTCGTAACGCAATGCTTTTTCTGAAATACTATTGGCAAATCGGGGTAGGTTATCTTCGCTGAGGGCCGAAATATCTGCTTTTTTCACTTTTTCTCCCGAGTTGAGAATTCTAAAAATGAGGCGATCTCCTTCTTCTCCGTATTTGCCCATGAGCGTAGAAGATAATTCAAATGAAGGAGTTTCAATCGGTGCAAATCCATATTTTTCGAAGGTGCGACGTATCGTTCCGAAAATATAATTTCTGCGTTGAACTTCAGTGGGTAGAAAATCGCGTGTTCCTTTTGGTATGCTCGGTTTTTTAGCCATTTAATATGATTTTAGGCAAAAGTAAAAAAACCGCTCCAAAACTGAAGCGGTTTTAATCTTTTTGGATCGAATCTTTAACTATTCGAATGTTTTACCTAGTATTTTTTGAATATACGGTCCCACGAGAGGCAGAGGCTTCTGCTCCCCATTTGCCGCGTTGATAATACCGATGATGACAAGAGCAAGAATACCCAAATACGTAATGGGATAAAGAATACCTGCTATAGTCGCACCAAGTGTCCAGCTGATTGCGGAAAGTATCGCTACCAAAATAGCGAGACCGATCATAACACCAATCGCAGCAATGATGATACCTAACGATTGACGCAAGTGAAATGCACCAAACTTTTTCTCCGCTCCTTTTTTCTCGCTGTTCATTACTACGGCAATTATGAATCCAATTAGCGTAATGTATGCAACGATGCCGACTGTCTTATCTACGTTATCTCCTACTTTTGTTGTCATTGTTGAATGTTTAAATTATCCTTACACAAAAATATTATTCTGAAATTACTTTGAAAGCAGTTCGACGATTTCTTTGATGATAATCTTCTTGTTTTTCTTCATCATCTAACGATTGTATGTAAGCTGGCGATAATTCCACTTCTTCACCATCGATATCAATAACGGCCGGCGTAGTTTCACCGAGACCCGTGGCTTCCAGACGTTGTCGGTCAATACCGTGATCAACAAGGTAATCCACCACACTCTGCGCTCGTCGCTCGGATAGGTCAAGATTGTAAGAAGCTCTACCGCGTTCATCGGTATGTGATCGTATTTCCACCTTCAGGTTCTCGTTGAGTTCGAGGAATTCCACTAGTTTGTCAAGTTCTTGCTTTGATTTATCGCGCAATGTTGAAGCGTCGAAATCGTATTCAATACCCTCGATTTCAATCTCACCACTTGGTATTTTGGTGAGGTAGAAGTCCTGCATGATATTGGTAGATTCAACTACGCCTAATGTATTTTGAATGTTGGCATCAGCAAAGTACTTTTTCTTCGTTGATTTAATGAAATATTCTTCATTCACTTTCAAGGTACGCTCATAATAACCCTCTTCATCTGCCTGTAGTGTGATTGTCTCCATTTCACCTCTCACGTCTTTGAAGGAAATATTGGCGTTTGGTACTGGTTCATCCGTATCAAAATCAAATACGTAACCACTTATGGTGATTTCAATATTTGGGCGTGAAATACTGTAGATGCTGTTACAATGCATATTAAGCGTTCTTAGCGAATCACATTCGCCGCAGTTATCGCGATCCGATG
>P_1C_Liq_1_UnCtyDRAFT_1000199_pt1 | contig 14001 bp, 9 predicted proteins | sample Pon1CUnioCityCA_2_FD_10230 | JGI IMG/M metagenome (IMG submission 10230) | reverse complement strand
GCTATTTTGAAGAAGGAAGAAAGAATTTAATTTCAAATTACGAATGAGTTAATTGCGAATTACGAATCTGTCAATTATCAATTACGAATCTGGGAATTACGAATTACGAAATACGAATCTGGGAATTACGAATCCTTGCCAACGGCAGTGGGTGTTAATTACCAATTACTAATCTGGGAATTACTAATCTCAGTATAAAAACCGCAGTTAGAAACTATTCAAGGCTCTGCTTATTTTTGCCACGCATGAATGCTTTGAAAAAAATACGAATATCAGCGGTTTCTTACCTCAACACTTTGCCTTTTATCTATGGCATGGAGCAGCATGCTGATTTCTTAGCTGAAGTGGAAATTAGCCGCGATATTCCGGCAGAATGTGCCCGCAAGCTAATTGAAGAAGAAGTGGATCTGGGCTTAGTTCCTGTGGCAGTGATTCCGCAGATCAAAAACGCTCAGATCGTGAGCGATTATTGCATTGGGGCAGAGGGCGCAGTGCACTCAGTTTTACTAGTGAGTGAAGAGCCTATAGAAAAGATCGAAAAAGTTTATTTAGACTATCAATCGCGTACCTCTGTGCAATTGTGCCGCTTGCTTTTGAAGCACTACTGGAAACAAGAAGTTGAATTTCTTCCTGCACAAGCAGGCTATGAAACAGAAATCAAAGGCACTACCGCCGGGGTAATCATTGGTGACCGTACCTTCGATTTACCAAAGCGGCTAAGCTACCGTTACGACTTAGCCGAAGCGTGGCAAAATTGGCAAAATTTGCCTTTCGTTTTCGCTGCCTGGGTTAGCAACAAAGCATTGCCCGCCGACTTTATTCAATCCTTTAATCAGGTTCTACAATTTGGCTTGTCGCATAAGCAGAAAGCCATTCAGCATTATAACCTACCCTTCCCCTCGCTTGAGCTACAAACCACCTATTTAGATTCCTACATTCAGTATGAATTGGATGAGGCTAAACAAAAGGCTTTGCGAGAGTTTTTGGGTTTGATCAAGTCTTAGTAGCTTAATTATACATAACTTAGCAGGTATGATTAATCAATGTGGCTCATTATGAAAACAGCTTTATTCTATCTATTCCTCTTTTCTTCTACGCTTGCTTTCTCACAGTCAAAATACAGTCCAAAATTTTTNAATGCATTTGGATTTGGCTCNTCAGGCTCTGACAGATCGCTTGATGTTACAATTGGTCAAAATGGGGACATCTACTGTGGTGGTTTTTTCTCAAATACGGTAAACTTTAACCCGAATGGGAACGCTGTTTTTTTAAATTCAACTAGCGGAACTTCAGGCTATGTAGCTCGCTACAATCAGGCTAATGCACTGCAGTGGGCAGTGTCCTTTTCAAGTAATATTGGTAGGGTTACTGTTAGAAACATCGACACCGACCCCCAAGGCAATGTTTACGCCACAGGTAGGTTCAATGGAACGGTCGACTTTGATCCTAGCCCCTCTAACTTCAACTTGAGTTCAAATGGTAGTGATGATATATTTCTGCTTAAACTAAATCCGCAAGGCGTTTTGCTATGGGCGGTTTCTTTTGGTGGCTCAAGTGATGACCTTGGCATTGATGTGAAGTTCAATCCACTAGGCGCGGTTATGGTTTCAGGCTATTTCAAAGGCACAGTTGATTTTGATCCAGGCGTTGCAAGCCAAGTTGTAAATGGCATTAGTTCTGAAAATATTTTTATGAGTTGCTTCGACTTAAATGGCAACTTTTTATGGCATAACGCTATCCCATCAAGCAGCTTTCAATCCTCTACAGCTAGGGCTTTTCATATCGCTTTAGACAATACGAATAACTTTTTAGTATCAGGCACTTTCTACGGCAGTATTGATCTTGACCCTAGCACTTCCACAGCAAGCATAACAAGCCAAGGAGGAGAAGATGCCTTTTTCGCAGCTTATTCTGTAAACGGAACTTATTTGTGGTCAAATCATTTTGGGGGCAGTGGCAATACACGCGCTACCACCATTGAAATGGGACCAGATCAAAACTTGCTTGTATCGGGCTTTTTCACAGGAACTACAGATTTTGACCCAAGCAGCACTTCACTTTCAAAAACCTCTCAAGGCAGCAGGGATATTTTTATTTCAAAGTTCAATCAATCAACAGGCTTATTGTGGAATGTGGTGGCAGGCGGTGCAAGTTCAGAGGCAAGTACTAAAATGCTTGTCGATCAAGATAACAAAGTTTATGCCGTGGGTTACGGCTACAGTATTTTTGATGCTGACCCNGACCCGCAAGACTCGCTCATGATCGGCTCAGGCACAAGCAACGGTGATGGGTTTTTATGGGCGCTTGATTCAGCAGGAGCACTTGTAACGGCCTATTATCTTGGCGGTTCCGGAGAAGAAACCAGTCAATCCATTGCAATGGACCAAAAAAAGGACATTTACCTCACGGGTGCTTTTTCATCTACGGTAGACTTTGACCCAGGGCTTGGGGCTTCTAACTTGAGTTCGAACGGTGGAACTGATTGTTACATTCAGAAAGTGGCATTATGTAAAGAAACAAACGACAGTATTAATGCCTACGGTTGCCAATTCTATGTTTCCCCTTCAGGTAAATTCTACAATACAAATGGTAATTACATCGATACACTAACCAACCGAGCAGGTTGCGATAGCCTGATTTACATCAACCTACAGCTAAATCAATTGAGCAATCAAGTTACTGCCAATGATCCTGTGCTTTACGCTGACAGCAATCAAAATGTAAGTTACCAATGGTTGGATTGCAACAATGCTTACGCAACCATTCCCGGAGCTACGCAGCCAATTTTCACGGCTGTTCAAAATGGCAGTTATGCCGTAGAAGTGAGCCAAGGAGCCTGCAAAGACACTTCTACTTGTTACTCCATCTTCACCATTGGACTTGAGGAGCCAAATGCAGGGCTTGAAACAGCAGTTCATATCTTCCCAAATCCGTCTGCAGGTACATTTAATTTCTTGAGCAATGCACAAAATAAAGTAGAGTCAATCAGGGTTTTTGGCCTAAAAGGTCAAGGCATCCAAGAAATTAACTCGATCAATGAGAATTCAGTGGTTTTAGACCTGCCTGCTGAAGGAGGAGTCTATTTTGTTTCCATCACTTTGCAAAACGGACAGAGAATCACGAAGAAGTTGGTAAAACTTTAATTCTAGGAATTGAAACGGTATTCAACTTTCAATGAAACTTGACAAAGCTTTTTGATGAAAAGTAATTTCTAAAGTTCGCAGATGAGCAACACTATCCCTGAAGAATTTTTCGATGATGATATGATCTATCATTACACCTCAATGGAGACGGCTGTCAATCATATATTAGGTGAAAGGGAGCTTAAGCTATCTAAACGACTAAATCAAATTGACCCTTTAGAAAACCAAATTCTGTGGTCCGACTATATTGGAAATGAGAAACCCTTAAAAGAAATAAGTTCTTTAGTTGAAGATAACAGTCGTGAAATCAAAGAGGTTTTAAACAGTACCTACCAACTATCCTTTTGTAGAAACTATAAAGATTTTGAGCATGAAAAGTACCCTGGTGAATTCAAAGATGCAGGATTTACAAGATTTAGGATGTGGATTCAATATGCTAATAATTTTAATGGCATTTGCTTAGCTTTCTCGAAAAGCAAGCTCTTAGAGTCAATATTATCAAAATACAGCTCTAAGAATGTTAGTTCAAAGGCAGTTAATTACCTGAGTATCGAGGAAATTGAAAAGAAATTGAAACTAAATTCTAGTAGGTACACGGGAGATGAAGTTTCTGATTTTATAAATGACTTTAAATTCATGAAGTACAAGGACTTTAGAGATGAGGCCGAATTTAGAATAATCATCAATGTTGATTCTCCAAAGGAAAGCTTGTATTTCAATTATGGAGATTCTTTAAAAGGCATTTTTTTCCATTATAATGAAACACATAAACCTAAAACCAAAGAATTACACTATGACTACATCAAAGCATACTGCAATAAGGTTTCTATTGAATTTAAGGGATTGTTTTTCTACAATGGCTCACTGATGATAAAAGAAGGGCTAACCTAAACCGGATCCACATCAATCACCACCCTTACTGAGCGCCCTTCTTCGCTTTGTGCAAAGGCTTGCAGCAATTCCCTTAGCAGCTGCTTACTCTTTGGAATGGAAGCCGCCTTCTCCAATTTCAGCATAATATTTTGGTGGTAGTAATTACGGATTCGCGCAATGCTTGGCTCTTCAGGTCCAAGCACACGCTTGCCAAAAGTCCCTTTTAGTTGTCTGGCCAACACTTGCGCTGCTTGGTGCAGCTTTTGTTGGTTTTTATGGCGCAAATTCAAATGAATTAAACGGTAAAAAGGCGGATAATGAAAATTGCGTCGATCGATCAATTCATTCTTATACATGCCCGCAAAGTCATGATCAATCACCTGCCGAATAATTTGATGGTCGGGATTGAAAGATTGGATGACCACCTTTCCCCTTTTTCCCTTTCTTCCTGCCCTGCCAGAAACCTGCGACATGAGCTGGTAACTTCTTTCAAAAGCCCTAAAGTCAGGAAAGTGCAGCATATTATCGGCATTTAGTACCCCAACTAAAGCCACGTCTTCAAAATCCAAACCCTTGGTCACCATTTGGGTGCCCACTAAAATGTCGATCTCCTTTTCCTGAAAAGCGGTGATAATCTGGTGGTAGGCTTTCTTTGCTCGGGTAGTATCTAAGTCCATGCGGGCTATTTTAGCTTCTGGCAAATAAATGGCCAATTCTTCTTCGATCTTTTCCGTTCCAAATCCTTTTACCCGCAAATTAGTATCCCCACAAGAAGGACAAGTAGCTGGTAACTTACGATGATGACCACAGTAATGACAGTTTAATTCTTTTTTGAATTTATGGTAAGTCAGGCTGACATCGCAATTCACACATTGCGGCGCATTGCCGCAAGTCTCACACATCAAAATAGGTGAATAGCCCCGGCGGTTTTGAAAGAGAATGATCTGCTTTCCTTCCTCCAAACTATCTTCCATCATCTCTAGAAGCATAGGCGAAAAATGAGATTTCATTTTCTTCTTTTTGGTAGCGTCTTTAACGTCGGCCACTAAAATTTCAGGTAACTGAATGTTTCCGTGCCGCTTCATTAATTCTACCAAACCATATTTTCCTTGCTGTGCATTGTAATAGCTTTCCACTGAAGGAGTCGCCGAGCCCAAAAGCACCTTGGCTTTTTGCATCATGGCCAGCACGATAGCCGCATCACGTGCTTGATAGCGTGGAGCAGGATCGTATTGCTTGAAGGTGTTTTCATGTTCCTCATCTACGATGATTAAGCCCAATTTATGAAAAGGCAAGAAGAGCGCAGATCGTGCCCCAAGAATGATTTGAAAATCCTCAAAAACTCCTGCCTTGAATTTCAAGACATTGTTCCATACTTCTACCCTTTCGTTTTCATTAAAGCGAGAATGGAACACGCCCACTTTGTCTCCAAAAATGGCCTGCAAGCGCAATACAATTTGAGTGGTCAAAGCAATTTCAGGCAAGAGGTACAAGACCTGCTCACCTCGGTCTAGTGCTTCTTGGATCAGCTTAATGTAGACTTCTGTTTTACCGCTTGAAGTAACTCCATGTAGCAGCACGACATCTTTTTCCTGCCAATGGGTTTTTATGCTGTCCATAGCCTCCTCTTGAGCTTCAGACAAGTCCTTTTGAGGGGTAGAAACCTGCCCTGCCTCTAACCTCCCTGCCTCCACTTGANAAACTTCAAAGACTTCTTTCTTAACTAANTCATTCAAAAGTGAGGCACTTGCATTGACTGCTTTTTGCAGCTGTAGTTTCTTAACTTCTTTGGGTTTTTGTGAATAATGCTGACTCAATTGTAAATAAGTCATCAACATTTCCAATTGCCGAGGGGCACGATCCAATTCATCAAAAATGACCTTCATTTTAGCCTCATCTGAAGCTTTATCAGTCAGGCGAACATAATCCACCATTTTAGGTTTATAGCGCTGCTTGATCTCTTCCTCGGTAATCACGGCTTTCTTCTCAATCAAGCTTTTTACTTTTGGCTGAATGTGCTTTACGCCTAGTATTTCAGAGATCTCACTCAAATCAAGCACATTGCGTAACTCCAAGGCTTCTACTACCAAATACTCATCGTCGCGCAACTCATTCACCACAGCTTCATACTCAGGATGCAATAAAACCCTGGTTTCACTCGCTAAACGCAGCCCACCGGGTAAGGCAGAATTCATCACTTCGCCTAAGTGCGCCATGTAATAGGTGCTGATCCATTCCCAAAATCGCAATTGCTCAGGAAATAAGATTGGGTTTTCATCAAGCAGTGATTCAAGGTATTTAGCCTGGTAGTTAATCGGTGCCTGTTGATGTATCTTGGCTACAATAGCGGAATACTGCTTATTACCTTTGCCAAATTGTACAATTACCCTTTGACCAACTTGCATTAATTCCTCCCAGCCTTTTGGAACCCGATAGGTATAGGCATTAGGAATGGCCAGAGGTAGAATTACATCAACAAAATGGGTGTTTACTTCGCTCATTTTAGGGAAAACGAATTTAAGCAGGCTTTTACTAATCAAACGGAAAATTTAATTCCATTACTTTTGAATATAGTCAACAAAGCAATTCCATGTCATTTAAAATCCAGCTTTTCTTAAGTACGCTTCTTTTGTGCCTTTCTTTTCAATTACTTCAAGCACAAGACTTAAAGTGGGCCTTAAGTGGAGGTGGCACAGGCTACGAAAGATTTCAAGCTATTGAAATTGATGCATTTGGCGATATCTATGCAAGTGGTTTTTTTGAAAACTCTTTTGATATTGATCCAGGTCCTAATCAACAGCTGATCACATCGCAAGGAGGAACAGACATTATAACTTGTAAATACAGCAGAACGGGAAATTTAATTTGGTATGCCATTCAAGGAGGTCCGGGAAATGACTACCCAAGAGGGATTAGCCTAGATCCTCAAGGCAACGTATATGTTGTTGGAGAGTTTTCAGATAGCACTGACTTTGATCCAGACCCTCAAAATAGCTTATACCGACAGTCCAATGGGAATCAAGATGCATTTCTAACAAAACTCGATCCCAGTGGACAATTAGTTTGGGCAAAAACTTTTGGAGGCATCGGGTTAGACAGGGCATTAAGCGTTGCCTATAACCCTGCAGGAACAATACACATTGGAGGACAATTTAGCAGAAGTGTAGATTTTGACCCCTCTCCCACATCAAGCAGCTCCGGAACTGGAGATTTAGGAGAGAATATCTTCATTAGCACCTTTGATAATCGAGGAAATTTTCTTTGGTCGCACCAATTTGTAAGCAACAACAACAGCAGCCGTTTAGAAAGGGCTTATCAACTTAAAGTAGATAACCAAAATGAACTTGTAATAGTAGGCAGCTTTGCAGGAACCATAGATTTTGATCCTTCACCTTCTAATACCGTTAACCTCACTTCCTCAGGAGGTGAGGATGGTTTTATTTTGAAAATGACCTCAAGCGGACTTTTTGTTTGGGCAAATCAAACAAGCGGTGCGGGTAGTTCAAGCTGCTTCAATACTTGTTTACAACTAGATGAATTTGACAACATCCACATTGGTGGCTTTTTTACTGGCACGGTAGACTTTAATCCGAATCCGAGCATAAACCTGAGTAAAAGCTCTAACGGTAGCCGAGATATGTTCATTTCAAGAATGGGAACGAATGGTCAGCTAAAATGGAATGTAACTGCAGGAGGTAACAGTTCTGAAGTTGTTGCAAACATGGTGATTGACAGGGATGGTTTTGTTTATGCCACAGGTTATCATTACAGTGGTTTTGATGCAGATCCAAGTAGTAGTGTTGCTACGGTGCCGAACAATGGAGATGCTGATGCCTATTTCTGGGAACTAGACACCTCAGGCAACTACATTTCTGCCTACTCTTTTGGAAGCAGCGGATATGACATTTCAACCGCGATCGCTTATGACGATCGAAAAGATATTTTTTTAGCAGGTGCTTTTTCGAATACTGTCGATTTTGATCCACAAAGTGGAATTCAGACTCAAACTTCTAATGGTGATAAGGACTATTTTATACAACAAGTCAATATTTGCAAGAAAACCCTTGCAAGTCTTAATGGCTATGGTTGTAGCAGTTATGCTGCACCAAGTGGAAAATTGATCAATAGCTCGGGATTGGTTTCTGATACCATTCTCAATCAAGACGGCTGCGACAGCATCTTGAGCATTCAGGTCAACCTCAATCAATTGGACACTGCCGTAATCCAAAAACATACAAGTTTGGAAAGTAAGGCGCAAGCGGTAAATTACCAATGGCTTCAGTGTATCAACGGCAACTACATTCCACTAACAGGAGAAACAGCNNCAGTCTTTACGCCTTCCGCTAATGGCAGTTATGCGGTAGCAATCAGTCAGCAAACCTGTCGAGATACCTCAGCTTGTTTCCCGATTATNAACGTAGGANTTTCAGCAAATACNAGAGNAAGCGTTAAACTGTTCCCTAATCCATTTAAGGATGAATTCACACTTGAACTAAATGACTTTCAAAAGGTAGCAAGTATAATGCTTTATGACCTTAAAGGGAAACTGATGAGGGAGTTCACTCCACTTAAGAATAATCTTCAGCTTAGGCTAGATGCGCCTGAGGGACTTTACGTGCTGCATGTCCAACTTAAAGATGGAAGAGCCTTTCACAAGAAAATAGTCAAATACTAGCTTAAAGCGACAAGACCTCGGCCAAATTGAGCAGCTCTTGATTGATTTTTTGGTGGTGTTTAATGGCTTGTTCAAAGGGTGTAAAAGTCACCTTTCTATTAATGATTCCAACCATTTCATTTTTCCTTCCTGCCAGCAAGGCTTTTACCGCCTCACTACCCATTTGACTGGCTAATACACGATCAGCCGCCGAAGGGCTGCCGCCTCTCTGCAAATGGCCTAGCACTGTAACACGGGTATCATAATAGTCGAACTTAGCCTTTACCTTTTCGGCAACTGCATAGGCTCCACCTGCGTCGTCTCCTTCAGCCACAATAATGATGCTGCTGCTTTTCTGGCGCTCCCAACCTCTTTGCAGTTTATCGATCAATTGATCAATATAAGTTTCTGTTTCGGGCACTAAAATCGCTTCTGCTCCAACACCGATCCCACTGCGCAAAGCAATAAAACCTGCATCTCTACCCATTACTTCCACAAAAAATAGGCGATCATGGGCATCTGCGGTATCGCGAATTTTATCCACTGCTTCAACTACAGTATTCACGGCAGTATCATAACCAATGGTGTAATCGGTGCCGTACAAATCATTATCGATGGTTCCAGGTGCTCCTACAATAGAAAAACCATGCTCTTGGGCCAAAAACTTAGCTCCGGTGAATGTGCCATCTCCACCGATAGCAACAATACCCTCTACCCCTTCACTTTTTAATTCTTCAGCTGCTTTGGCTCTTCCTGCTTTGGTTTTAAAAGCTTCACAGCGTGCACTCTTCAAAATAGTGCCTCCCCTTTGAATAATGTTGCTTACGCTAGAAGAGTCCATTGGAATGAAGTCTCCCTGCAACATACCGGCGTAACCTCTCAGAATGCCGCAAACTTCAACTTCATGAAAACGAGCAGTTCGAACAACTGCCCGAATGCATGCATTCATTCCCGGGGCATCTCCGCCAGAAGTAAAAACACCTATTTTTTTCATGCCCTTAAATTAAGTTGATTTCGGAAGAAATTAATTTGCAGCGCTTTTTTTCTCTTTTAAAGTTCCTTCAAAAAGTTCGTAACCCCTTAGCTGACATTCTAATTTCCCATTCATCATGGGTATTTTTTTCTTCGGTTTTAAACCGATCCGCTTTAAGGCGTCCATGTCAGAACTGATGAACCATGCTTTCCAATTGGGGTATTCATGCTTGAGAGTTGAACCGATCTTTTCGTAAAAATCAGGCAGGTCTTCTGCCACTTGTAAGCGCTCTCCGTAAGGTGGATTTGTAAGTAATGTACCTTCGTCAAAAGGCGGTAAAGCTTTAAAAAAATCTTCCTGTTCTAAAACGATTGACTTCCGCATTTGAGCCGCATTAATGTTCACACGGCTAGATCTTATGGCCTGAGAGCTTGAATCACGAGCTACGATCTGGCAATTTAAAGGTTTGTATTCAGCCTGTGCTTCTCTTAAAACTTCTGATAAAAGTGCTTGATCATAATCTTGCCAATTTTCGAAACCAAAATGAGTGCGATGCATATTGGGGGGCGTGTTTGAAGCTAAAAGAGCAGCTTCAATAGCGATGGTTCCTGAGCCACACATAGGGTCAAGAAAATCCGTTTGGCCACTCCAACCACTTTTGATCAACATACCTGCAGCTAAGGTTTCATTGATCGGGGCAACATGCTTTGCTTGCCTGTAACCTCTCTTAAATAAAGGAGCCCCTGAGCTATCAAGTGAAATGTTAACTTGGTCTTCATTCAAATGCAGGTGAATGCGAATATCCGCTTCTCTTCGATCTACAGAAGGTCGATTCAAGCCTTGCTCGCGAAAACGGTCTACAATGGCATCCTTTAACTTTAAGGCAATGTATTGGCTGTGTTTAAAAAAGGATGAATGAACCGAGGCATCTATCGCAAAACTTTTTCCCGATTTGAAGATCTTTTCCCACTCGATGTTTTTAGCTTGTTTGTAAAAAGTGCTTTCTTCTCTACTGCGGAAATGCGCGATGGGACGCAATACCTTAAGGGCAGTTCGTAGCCATACATTAGAGGCATATAACAGTTTAAGATCACCTCGAAAACTCACCGCCCGTTTTAACTCTTTCACCTTAGAAGCACCCAATGCAAGAAGTTCAGCTTTTAACTCTTCTTCTAGATTTTGCATGCAAGTAGCCACCATCTCAAATTCTTCTGCTGTTTGCCAGAAGCTGTTCAATTCTAGTTCTTGCTTTGGTTCAGCTTGCTTGACCCTTGGTTTGTTTTCNCCAGTTCTNCGGTAAGAAAATTTCTTTTTACTCATATTGCAAAATTAGGCATTTGCTAAAGCAGCTAAGANTGGATTAAAAATTGAGCTGTTAATAAAGAATTTTGTTGAGCTTCTAAGTTATCAAGGCAATGCTTTTCTTTGAAAAAAGCATTGAGCATGGGCTTAAGTATACTCGATTGGAGCATTATTGTGGGCTACCTTTTATTAGCTGCAGGCATTGGCTTTTATTACAAAAACCAAGCAAGCCAAAGTTTAGAACACTTTTTCTTGGGAGGCAGAAACCTACCCTGGTACATTGCAGGTATTTCTATGGTGGCGACCACCTTTGCTGCTGATACTCCTTTATGGGTAACTGAAAAAATTGCCCAGCATGGAATTTCAGGCAATTGGCTATGGTGGAATATGCTGATCGGTGGTATGTTAACCACCTTCTTTTTTGCCCGTTTGTGGCGTAGAGCAGAAATCGTAACGGAACTAGAATTTGTAGAATTACGCTACAGCGGAAAAGCTGCGGCCTTTTTACGTGGTTTCAAATCAGTTTATATGGGCATATTCTTGAATGCCGTAGTTATAGGGTGGGTTAATACTGCCCTTGCTAAAATATTGGAAGTTTTTTTTGATATACCGGCATCTGAAACCATTTACTACCTCGCTGCAGCCATGGGAGTAGTTGTGTTGTATTCCTCTTTAGCAGGTTTATTAGGCGTAGCCATTACCGATTTTGTACAATTCTTCATTGCTATGGCTGGTTGTATTATCCTAGCTATAGTAGTGCTCAATACTGAGCAAGTTGGAGGAATTTCGGGTTTAAAGGAACAACTACCAGCCTGGCGCTTTGACTTTTTCCCACAAATTGGTTCTTCAAGTGTCGCAGATCAAGTAGGGACTTATAGTCTAAGCATTGGAGCCTTTTTAACCTTTGGTTTAGTGCAATGGTGGGCGAGTTGGTATCCGGGAGCAGAACCTGGAGGAGGCGGTTACATTGCCCAACGTATGATGAGTGCCAGAAATGAAAAAGAGGCCGTATTTGCTACCTTATTCTTTCAAATTGCCCATTATTGCTTAAGGCCTTGGCCTTGGATCATTGTCGGTTTATGCGCCCTAGTACTTTACCCGGAATTGAGTATAGAAGATTCTTCGAAAGGCTTTGTTTACGCCATGCGCGACCATTTACCATCAGGCTTAAAAGGTCTCTTGCTGGTTGCTTTTCTTTCTGCCTACATGAGTACAATTTCAACACAACTCAACTGGGGTGCAAGCTACTTAACCAACGATCTTTACAAGCGCTTTATTCGCAAAGATAAAGCTGGAGAAAGCCCTGAGGATGTGCAGAAGGATTATGTGCAAAAAGCCCGTCTTTTCACTTGGCTGATTGTTTTAGTTGGCCTTTTTGCAAGTACCCAAATGCAAAGCATTGATCAGGCAGCCACTTTTTTAATTGAATGCGGCGCAGGCTTAGGATTAGTTTTGATTCTGCGTTGGTATTGGTGGCGCATCAATGCTTGGTCAGAAATTACCGCGAGCCTAGCGCCTTTTGTGGGCTACCTGCTAGCCAATCAGCTTTTGGAGCTTCCTTACCCTTACAATTTTCTTTTCACCGTTGGTTTAAGCACTCTAGCATGGCTTGTAGTCACCTTCTTAACCCCAATCACCGAAAGCGAAAAGCTCAAGCAATTTTATCATAAAGTAAGACCCGATGGTTGGTGGGGACCATTTAAAAAAGCGGACCATGAAAAAAGTAATTTAAGGGCCTTAGCCCTATGCTGGCTAAGCTCCATTGCCATGGTCTATATGCTACTGTTTGCGATCGGCAATTTTATTTTTCAAGATTACCAAGCAGCAGGAATAGAGTTCTCNATAGCGCTTTTGTGCTTTTTCATTTTAAGAAAACAGCTTAAGATTACGCGTATTTTCGACTTTTAACTATCTTTACCGCAATCATGAATTCAGGTAAAACGAACACCCACTAAAAGCATGTACAAATCCACACTAAAGCGAATATCAACCTTAAGCAAACTAAGCTTTAGCATTTTGATTTCAGCTCTTTTGTTTGCTTGTGCTGAAGGCAATAATCAAGCACAAGAACAAACGGAGGAAAAAAGCGAGGTAGAAGAACCCAAAAAAGAGAAGGAATCTAAACTCATCGAAATTGACGGTCAAGTATTCAGCATCCCTTCTCCTATTCAAACAGCATTTTTGCTTAAAGAAGTAGGAACAGAATACCAGTCAAATTTATTGAATCCTGCAAAAAAGGCAGCAGGCTACACTACTACTTACGATAAAGCCTTGGCCTTGGGGGTTTATGGCGCTGACCTAGGATATGCTACTATTTTCGACCAAACCCAAGATGCAATCTCCTACCTAGCCGTAAGTAAAAAAATGGCTGGCGAATTAGGCATCACAGGGGTTTTCAATGAAGAAACCGTTAAACGTTTCGAATCGAATCTTGGGAATCAAGATTCCTTATTAGCGCTTGTTTCAGATGGTTTTAAATCAACTGATAGATACCTAAAAAGCAATCAGCAGAATGATGTAGGTGTAGCAATTTTAGCAGGCGGTTGGATTGAAACACTGCACTTCGCTACCGCTTTAGCAACTGATTACCAAGATGAAAAACTAAAGGCTAGAATAGGCGAACAAAAGATTACCATCAAAAACCTGGTAAACCTACTTGCTCCATACAGCGATGGAAATGAAAAGATTGCAGGTCTTACCAACTCGCTTAATGAACTGAAAGACCTTTACGCTAATGTTGATTTTAGTTATACTTATGTAGAACCAACTACCAATGAGGAAACCAAAACCACGGTTATCAATAGTAAGTCTGAAGTAAAAATGAGCGAGCAACAACTAACTGACATAAGCAATAAAATCAACGAAATTAGAACGAGCATCATCAACACAGACCAAAGAAGAGCATGAAGAAATTATTAACCCTTTTCAGTTTAGTCGCATTTGCCTTTGTAGCCCAAATTAATACCGCACAAGCCCAATGTGATACCATTGCTACAATTTGTGAGCAAAACTTCACTTCAGAATATTTGTCTGACGGGCAAGAGTACAGAGCATTA
>P_1C_Liq_1_UnCtyDRAFT_1000198_pt1 | contig 14052 bp, 8 predicted proteins | sample Pon1CUnioCityCA_2_FD_10230 | JGI IMG/M metagenome (IMG submission 10230) | reverse complement strand
ATCGTCGGACTTTTTATTCTCTTTCTTGGAGCGGTCTGGTTGATACTCCTTTTTGGAAGTTGTTTGTTGATTGGTTTTATCCCCATTTACAATGAGATCTATCAACTCGGCTTTGCGGTATTTTTCAACACGCTTTACACCAATTGTTTTCGCGATTACTCGTAATTCAGGAAGTTTTTTTCCTGCTAAATCTTCTTTGTTCATTTACCTGAAATAATAAGATAAGAAATAATTATAATTCGATTGTTCAAATATCTTGAGAAAGCCGCATGAAAAGTGCGACACTGCAATAATAAGAATATTCTATAAATGAAAGAAGGTTTTGGAAATAATTTTTCCTTGTTATGTTTTGCCTGAATGCTTTATTGAAGTTTTGTTTAAATTCACCGATGAAAGATTACTATCTTTGTCAAAAAGTAAATTTATGATTCAGCGTGTTCAAAACCTATATTTAATTCTGGTGTTCATTGCACTCGTCATTTTAACGATCGGCACTGACGTATTTGTATCTACAGTAACTGAACCAAATTCCTTTACAGCGATTACTCACGCTAATGTTTACGGTGTTCAAAGGGATATTTCGATTGAAGGCGATGTTTCCGAGGCATCAGCGGAATATATTAAAACGATCACTGAAAAAGTGGAAGTTCCCAGTGAAAACTTGCAGGGTATTCCTACTTTTTATTTCCCCTTCTTTTCGATTACCATTCTTATGTGTATAATAACTGCGGCAACTGTGTTGAGCTTTAAAAAATTGAAGCGACAACTAAGACTTGGTCGAATACTATTTGTTGTGAATTTTATTGGATTTGGAACTGTTCTCGTTCTTTATTACCTGTTACGACAAGAAACAGCTGGCCTCAGTGATTCATTCGTGACGAGTCATCAACTTGGGATTGGTTTTTACTGCATTGTCACAGCGACAGCATTTTCTTTTTTGGCGAATATTGGTATTCGTCGTGATATTAAATTAATTGAATCCATAGACCGCATTCGCTAATATGAACTTTTTATCTGTAGAACAACTGACCAAATCTTACGGTGACCGCCTTATTCTCCAAGATCTAACCTTTGGCATCGATCAAGGACAGAAAGTTGCTCTGGTGGCCAAAAACGGTAGTGGAAAGTCGACGTTACTCCGCTGTCTTATGGGGAAGGAGCCCTACGACGATGGTCGCATTGTTTTTCGGAATGATATATCGATCGGATATTTGCAACAAGCGGATGAATTAGATCCAACTAATACGATTTATCAGGAAGTACTCAATCATGATTTACCACGATTGAATGTTTTTAAAGCATATTCGAAGGCTGTAGAAGCAAATGACGAGGAAAAAATGGCAGGGCTGTTCGAGGAAGTATCGGAGATGGATGCTTGGGACCTCGACAGTACGATTGAGCAAATTTTAACGGAGTTAAAACTCGACGATTCCAGCAAGCGTATTGAAAAGCTATCGGGCGGACAACGCAAGCGTGTAGCACTGGCAAAAGTGTTGATTGCTTCACCTGATTTCCTGATCTTAGATGAGCCCACCAATCATTTAGATCTTGACATGATTGAATGGTTAGAACGCTATCTTTCGACTTCGAAATCTACGCTTTTGATGGTGACCCACGACCGCTATTTTTTAGAGGTTATCACAGACGTTATCTATGAACTTGAAGATGCAGAACTCTTTAAGTACAAGGGCAATTTTTCGTATTATTTAGAAAAGAAAGCGGAGCGTGAAGAGCATCAGGCGACCACCGTTGGAAAGGCTAGGAGGCAGTTTAAAAAAGAGCTTCAGTGGATTCGTAAACAACCTAAAGCCCGCGGAACTAAGCAGAAAGCTCGTATCGAAAACTTTAAGTCCACAAAAAAAGTAGCTCAACAAAATTTACAAAAAGATTCACTGGATATTCCTACAAAAATGGAACGGTTGGGCACCAAGATTTTAGAATTGCATAATATTCAGAAATCCTATCCTGACAATCCGATCATCAATCAACTCGATTACACTTTTAAACGAAAAGAAAGGCTAGGTATTGTTGGGCCCAATGGTGCTGGTAAATCGACATTATTGAAGATGATAATGGGCGAAGAAAATCCTGATCGCGGCAAAATTGTTATCGGAGAAACGGTTGTTTTTGGTTATTATTCGCAGCAAAATATTCATGTTGATGAAAACATGAAGGTTATAGATGTCATCCGTGACGTTGCTGAATTTATTCCGCTTGAAAAAGGTCGAGAAATGTCAGCGGCGCAGTTTCTGGAACAATTTTTATTTCCAAGAAGTATGCATTACAATTATGTGTACAAATTGAGTGGTGGTGAGAAACGACGTTTAAAATTGATGAAAGTGCTAATGGCGAATCCCAACTTTCTCATTCTGGATGAGCCTACCAATGATCTCGATATTTTTGTATTGAGTGTGCTTGAGGATTATTTGCGCAACTTTCAAGGATGTCTAATTGTTGTGTCGCACGACCGTTATTTTATGGATAAAATGGTAGACCATATCTTCGTATTTGAAGGGAATGGAGACATCAAAGATATTACTGGTAATTATACTGCTTATCGAGCGCTACAGAAAGATCTGCATCAGGAGCGACTAGCTGAGAAAAGGGCAGTAGCGGCAGAGAAAAAGGTGGAAAAACCCACTACAGAAGCTCCTGAAAAGAAGAAAAAACTCACTTTTAAGGAGCAGCAAGAATTTGAATCGCTGGATGAGGAAATAGTGCAACTCGAGACAGAGAAGGAAGAACTTACGGCAATTTTATCGAAAAATGAGAGTTCCTCAGAGGAACTGAATGCCGCGAGCAAAAGACTTTCTGAAGTGGTTGGAATGATTGATAAGAAGTCGGAGCGATGGATGTATCTAGCTGATTTTGTTTGAGCTTGATACTAACATCTTTATTGATATACAATAATGCAGGTGATTGAGTAATACTGATTGAAATGAAACGAAGCATCAATATTTTATTGAGAACCCGATGTTTTATAAGTATGTAGAGAAGCTTTTTTTTACTTTTCTTAATTCACTCCTATTTTTTTCAAAGGTGTTTCCCGATTCTTGGGACAGGTAGAGAGCTCGCTCCGCTTGTCCTCCAAGCTACAAATACTGATGCTTCATGCCAATCATTCTTACTACGATCTTTCAATGGTTGACTTATTGCTTAATAATTTGTTTTGTTAAATAATAGTGATGATTGATGATGAGTGTTATAGTCAACGATTGGGCGGCGATGCCTTTCAGTTGAATCGGATATGAGTTCTTGCCACTAACAGTGTTCTTGAAAGATCCTTCTGAGACGATTTCTCCGGAAACGTTGGTGATAAAATAATCAACTTGATTCGGCTGATCCAATTCAAAATCGACACTGATATTTTCTTTTGCTGGATTTGGAAAAACAGTAAGCTTATAGGGGTTTTTGCCATCTATTTGGTCTAATTTCAATGACTTGTCGTAGATCAACTTTACGCGATAAATAGTTGGGTCAGCCGCTGTAACGCTCGTATTATTGTTGGAGAATGGGTTCTCCGTTTGACTCAAGATACCGCCCACAATGTGACCAGCTACAATGGTGTCATCATTAATTTGTTCGAGGTGAATTACGCCGTGACTATTTTGAGGAAGATTTGGGTTGGTGAAGAATTCTGCACTCGCTCCTTTAAGTCCGGGCATTTCTGTTGGGTTTTGGAATTCTACCATTGTGCCATCGGAGTAACGGGTAACCCGACTGATCGTTTTTACAAAAGGAACTTCAGTATCTTCGATAAGGCTTCCATTTTGATAATAATACTGACTCATTCCCCCAAAAAACAGCGCGTGCATATCGTTGCTGTCTGCATGGTGAAGAGCTAACTTTGCACTATGGTAGTTACTTAGGTACTGATTGAAAGCGGTATTGGGGTAGTAGCCATCTTTGTCAATATCAACAGGATAAAGGAAAGGAAGATTTGCATTTTGTTGAAATACTCCAGAGGAGATCATAAAACCTTCGCTTCCATCGGGGAATATTTGCGGAACGAGATTATAATCACGACGTCGCAGGTGTACGGGGTCAATGATTTCCGAATAGTTTCCGAAGGTCGGTTGCGCTCCTGAATTGTTTACTGTAAATTTACGAATTCCATTCACGTACGTTTGCGTGTAAGTATTATTTCCCATGGGATTATAGGCACCATCGAATCGATGGCCACCGACAAGGTAAAGTGTATCATTTAAGACGTCCAAATGTCCGCCAGTGACTGCAAAAATATCGTCTTCGACCTGTTTGAAATAAGGAGTGATATCGTTGCCATTGATCACAGCGTCCATCAAGTTGGGAACATCAATCGTTGTGAGGTATGGAAATGTAATATGACTTTGCTGAGTCGCTGAAAAGGCATATCCTCCTGCAAAGTAAAGCGTATCCTCTCGCTGTGTAAAATTCATATTGGTGGACTGCATTTGTTCTTCGATAGTTGTGGGTAATACATTAATACTGGTTGACCAATATTGCTCGGTATTAACATCTACGACCATTACTTCAGTATTGTTCTGGCTTTCTGGAAAAGCATTGAATGGTTGGCGCGCATGCAGTCCATCACGTCTTCCACCAATAATCAGCCATTTTCCATTGTGCTCTGCCTTGGCATATGAATGAACACCAGGCATATTGGGAATTGTTACGGGTTCGAGTTCGACGTGATACAGGAATGAATCCTGAGCAGCTGTATTTAGGCCTAAAGCCATTCCTAAGAGTAATAAAAGTTGTTTCATCGTAAATTATTTAAAGTGAATTGTTAATGTTTTTGTTTTGTGTTTTCGCAGGATTTGAACTTTGGCGGTATCTCCCTGGTTATATTGGGACAGCACCTCCATATAATCGTAAATATCTTTTACCTGTTGATTATCAATCGCAATGATGATATCTTTTTTCAGGAGTTGGGCTTGATCTGCTGCCTTTCCCTCAATGACGGCATCAATTTTTAAACCTTCACTATTGGATGTATAGCTTGGCATAATCCCCATGGTTACTTTAAGAGAAGGTCTTTCACGCTTTCGAGCATTTTTTGTTGCTGAAAAGGCAAATTTCAGATCTTCAGGAATGATTGCCAGTGATGCATACAAAAGTTCAGTCAACGTGTTCATACCAGCATAATTAATTTTCGCTTCAATATCAGTTGCTTTGTGATAGTCTTCGTGCTGACCTGTAAAAAGGTGAATAGCAGGAANAGAATCGAGGTANAAGCTGGCATGATCACTNGGGCCGANACCAGAANTATCNATNNTNACTTGAAATTTTGCTGTCAGTTTTTCCGTAACATAATTCCAGTCAGGAGAACTGCCAACACCAAATACCTCTAAACCTTGATCGTGCATTCTACCGATCATATCGAGATTAATCATGGCTGCGATGGTTGTTTGGCTGCTGTAATGTTTTAACCACGCTTTTGAGCCCAACAAACCAATTTCTTCAGCAGAAAAGAAAGCGATGATAAAGTTGAAGGATTCTCTAAGACCATTCTCTGCCAATTTTTTTCCGAGTAACAATGCGGCAGCAACACCACTCGCATTATCATCAGCACCATGGTGAATAGGGTGGTCAATCGTTGAGCGACTGTTGATGTGAGCTCCTGTACCGAGGTGGTCGTAATGAGCACCGATAACTATAGTTCTTGAACGTTTGTTATTTATATAACCTGTTATGTTTTGTCCAACAGCCATATTTGCATNTTTAATGGTATCTGCTATGTCCTTGAATTGGAATGATTGTAAATAACTATTGTTCAGCGGTTTAATATGATTATCTTCCAGTTTTTTAGATAAAAAAATTGCAACTTTATGAGCCTCTTTGGAACCTGCTCTACGTCCTTTCATATCAGATGATGATAGGTACTGAACTTGTTCTTTGAGGAATAGGGTAGCAGAGGGTGGTTGGGTGTATGCCGAACTCCACATTAACAGTAGTAGCGATATAAGTAAATACTTTGTCATTTATATAACAAATATACTGAATGTATACTATATAGTTTGTAACAATTATCACTTTGGAAGATCACGCTGTGATACTAAACTATAAATTGCTCGTTAGCGTTCAGTTTTCGAATTTCATTTTGATTGTATAACGTGTGATATCATCGCATTTCTGTATATCTTGTTAAGTGATTGGAGTGGTTGAGTTATTTCATTTAAAAAGCCCAAGATCAAATAAAATCCTGGTTATTGTTTAGTCTTGTCTAAAAATAAAATTTAATTTTGCGGAAGACTTACATGTATGGCAATATTATTAACACAGAGCGAAGAAAATTATATTAAGGCGGTTTATGCTTTGCAACAGCATCATCAAGCATCTGTTGGGACGAATGAACTGGCCGAACGCATGGACACTAAAGCGAGTTCTGTCACTGATATGATCAAACGATTGTCGGAAAAATCACTGATTCAATACGAGAAGTACAAGGGTTGTGAATTAACGGAAGAAGGAATTCGCACAGCACTAAAAACGATACGTAAGCATCGACTATGGGAGACTTTTCTAGTGGAAAAATTGAAATTTGGATGGGATGAGGTGCACGATATTGCTGAACAACTGGAGCATATTCAATCGGTAAAATTGACGGATCAACTTGATGCATTTTTGAATTATCCTAAATTTGATCCTCATGGCGATCCGATACCCGACCAGACTGGAGCAATAGTTCAACGGGATCAATCGTTCTTGTTGAACGAACTCGAAATCGGAGCGGAAGGTGTTGTAATAGGTGTTGCAGATAGTTCAGCTTCATTTTTACGTTTTCTGGACCGTTACAAGATCAATATTGGAACCTGCATTCAGATAAAAGAAATCTATGCATTTGATGATTCTCGCGCTATAGAAATTCACGGAGAAACCGTCAATCTATCTGCCGCCGCTACACAAAAAATCACCGTTCAAAAACAACAATAAAATGGAAACAATTATAGCTTTTTTTGAAGAGTTACACCCTGTTACTGGTGCTTTGATAGCAACATTATTTACATGGTTCCTCACTGCTTTAGGAGCTGCTTTTGTATTCTTTTTTAAAGGCATGAATCGCGCTTTGCTTGACGGGATGCTTGGTTTTACAGGTGGTGTGATGGTGGCCGCCAGTTTTTGGAGTTTGCTGGCACCGGGAATAGAAATGTCCGAAGGTGAAGGCTTTATGAAAGTGATACCTTCTGCTATTGGTTTTGTGTTAGGTGCTTTTTTTATTTTCGGATTAGACAAGATTTTACCGCATCTTCACATCAACTTTAAAGAAAGTGAAAAAGAGGGGCTCGATACTTCCTGGCGTCGTTCAACGCTTTTGTTTTTAGCTATTACACTGCACAATATTCCCGAAGGTTTAGCGGTAGGAGTAATTTTTGGTGGTGCGGCAGCGGGAGTCCCTGAAGCTTCGATTGGGGGAGCAGTCGTTCTGGCGATGGGAATTGGTATTCAGAACTTTCCTGAAGGAATTGCTGTAGCAATGCCTATGCGCGGATTAGGTGCTTCACGGCGCCGCAGCTTTTGGTACGGGCAATTATCTGCTGTAGTAGAACCCATATTTGGAGTCCTGGGTGCTGTAGCGGTTTCTTTTTTCACACCAATGTTGCCATACGCTTTGGCTTTTGCCGCGGGAGCCATGATTTTTGTGGTCGTGGAGGAGGTGATTCCCGAGACACAACAAGATCGATTTACCGATATCGCTACTATGGGATTTATACTCGGTTTTGTTATTATGATGATGCTCGATGTAGCGCTAGGCTAAATATAGTGTTATTTAATTTCAAATTACGACGCAATGAAACAACTATTAGTACTCCTTTTGTTAGGTTCACAGGCATTTGGACAGTATCCGATAGATGCGATAATGGAGAGCAATCAAACGCCGACATACGAGGAGTTGATTGATTTTTACCTCAATTTATCTAAGGACAATGAGGCCATCACACTGTATCAAATGGGAGACTCTGATTACGGAGTTCCAATTTATTTATGTTTAATAAATGCGAAAGGAGATAGTGCCCGTCAATTTAAAACAGCTCGAAACTCGACAACGATATTGATTAATAATGGGATACACCCAGGAGAACCATGCGGTATAAATGCCTCTATGCAAGTCGCGTTGGATTATTCTGAGAAATCATCAGCAGCGAGAAAAGATGATCCGGTAATCGCAATCATACCGGCCTACAATGTTGGAGGTATGCACAAACGCGGAGGTTATAGTCGTGCGAACCAAAAAGGACCACAGTTACACGGATTTCGTGGTAATGCACAACATCTCGACCTCAATAGGGATTTTATAAAAATGGATAGTAAGAATATGTTCACTTTTTCCAGCATATTTCATGGACTTGACCCTGATATATTTATTGATACGCATACGAGCAACGGGGCAGATTATCAGTATACCCTCACTTATATAACTCCTATTCTGGAGAAACTAGCCCCTTCAATAAAGGAAATATATAAGCAGAGCATTATTCCTCATCTCCATAAAACTTTACCGAAAAAATGGGACTATGAGCCATTTCGTTATGTCAATTTGAAAGGAAGAACGCCTGAGGGCGGATTGACCAAGTTCAATGCTACCCCGCGCTATTCCATGGGGTATGCAGATTTATTTCATACCATCAGCTTTACGACCGAAACGCACATGCTCAAAGCTTTTGAGGAACGTGTGCGATCGACTTATGCTTTTATCTTGGAAATAATTGGTTTTGCCACCACCCAGAAAGAAATTGTTGAAGAAGCGCGCCGAAAGGCTTTTAGCTACGATGCACTTCAGGATTATTTTCCTGCAAATTTCGTGTTGGATACTATTCCTGATAGCGTGCTCTTCAAAGGGTATGAGTGGAGTAATGAAAAAAGTGCTTTTGCCGATGCCGATCGATTGTTATATGACAAAGCACAACCTTTTGAGCGAAACATACCATGGTTTCATAAAATGTACCCCACAGATTCACTTGTCGTACCGAAATTCTACATAGTTGGAAGACAAGAGAAGGAGGTAATTGAACGACTGGCATCAAATGGTATTGAAATGATTTCTGTCGATAAAAATACCACTCTTGATGTAAAAGTAGATTATATGAAGGAATGGCAGACTACTTCTTCTCCTTATGAGGGACATTTTTTGCATTATGATATCGATAAGCGAACGGTGAGGAATAAAGTTGCATTAAAGAAGGGGGATGTCATGATTAGAGTTCAGCCCAGAAATAAGCGATTTTTGGCTCATGTGCTCTCACCTCAATATTGCGATAGCTATTTCGCCTGGAATTTTTTCGACAGTTATTTACAACAAAAAGAACATTTTTCTCCTTATGTTTTTGAAGATCTGGCAAAGGAATATTTAAATCAAAACGATACGCTGAGGAAACGCTTTGAAAAGAAAGTTGCAAATGATGAAGATTTTGCTGTTGATCGCCGTGCCCAACTGCAGTACATTTACGAAAATTCGCCTTATCACGAACGCGAGCACTTGAGAATTCCAGTTTTTCGAATCCTTCCCGAGTCAAGACGACATGACTGAAAGGTTCGTGTGTAATTTGTATAGCATCCAAGGATCGAAAGTTGACAGCAGCTATTCATCGAGAAGATCGATTCGATTCTTACCCATTGAAATTTGCTTTCAATCGTGAACACCATCTCACAAAAAAAGGCTGAACCCTCAGATCCAGCCTTTTCGCTCAAGAGCATTTTATTTTACAATACTAATGCGGTCTGTGTATAATGTTTGACCTGCATCATTTTGGATATGAAAATAATAGACTCCATTGTTCCACTGTGTCGTTGAAATCGTCGTTTCTTTCTCAACCACTTCTGTTTGTGCCACTTCTTTACCCGTAGCGTCAAAGATGACGATATTATTAGCTTCTGTTGAGGTAATCGAGAAGTGAACATCACCACTTGATGGGTTTGGATAAACAACAACCGCATTTTCCCATGATTCCTGGTTCAAACTAGCATCATCTTCTGACACAGTAACTTCTTTACAGACGATAGACGCTTCGCAATCACCAAAAGCGGTAAGGCAAACAGTGTAGGTTCCAGGTTCTGAATAAGTATGCGTTGGGTTGAAATCTGTCGAAGTGTTCCCGTCACCAAAATCCCATTCGTAACTGTTTGCATTGGTAGTCAAATTAAAGAAACTGACGTCAAGGAAGTTTGTGGTAACGTTGAAGCCTGCCGCTGGCGTATCTGGATTTGCTACGAGCGTATACGAGTCAGTGATCTGGCATCCAGAAGCATCTGTAGCGGTCACCGAATAGGTACCATTTCCAAGTCCACTCCACGTTGACGAAGCCGGACCTCCATTCCACTGGTAAGTCACATTTGTACCACCTGAAACGCTAACTGTGATTTCACCATCTTGCGTATCATTACATGTCGGTTGGACCAGCGTTTCGGTCATCGAGAGGTTCACACTGTAATCTAAGGTAAAGTTTTCAGTTGCGGTACACCCGAAATTATCTGTTGCAGTAACTTCGTACGTACCCGCATCGAGATTGTTATATTGAGCTGTAGCGGGACCATTTAACCATTGGTAGGAAAAGTTGGTACTTCCTGTGGCATTGGCCGTTATAGAACCGTCATTTTGCCCTGGGCAGCTTGGATCAGTAATATTTCCATTGACTTGAATGTTGGTAACTGAATAAGTGAGTGAGTAGCTAATAGTTGTATCACATCCACTTCCATCAGTGATCGTCACATTATACGTTCCCGCATTGAGATTATTGATGGAACTGACATTTCCAGCTCCGTTGTTCCATTGGTACGTATAACCCGGCGTGCCACCACTAACATTCAAACTGATGGATCCATCTTGCGCTTCAGAACATTTAGGGGCTTCCACTGTACTGGCAACATTTAAGTTACAAGGAGTTCCTGAACTTAATTCGACACAATAATCTTCCACTTCTCCAGAAGTAAAGTTACCACAAGCACCGGGGAGTGGATCGGCAGCATAACCTTGATAGGCCATTTGTACGCGCATTCTCGTATTACCAGCTGTTGCCGTGCCGGGAATATTCATAACATCCGTTAGTACCCCCTGACTCGTATTGCCTTGATCATAAATAAGTTCTCCTGTATCGAATGTGCCGTTTTGATCAAGGTCTAACCAAATGCGGGTATATTCTTGTAAAGGCTGACCATTATTAAAACCGGGTGTCATGGTAAATGGTACACTTTGACCAATATTGAGGTTGATGGGGGCGAGGTCTGGTGGACGGTAACCATTGTTATCGCCGCTATTTACTAGGTTTCCATCAATTTCCATAGACTCAATCCATTCATTTTGAGCACCGAGGAGCGCCATAGGACTGTTTCCTCCATTAATTTCATTGAGAATTGTGTTTCCATCGGCCTGACTAATCATGATGGCTGGGATAGTCACATTAGGATCAGATCCGCCCATGACAATCGTTCCATTGGGGTCATTGTTAATAATAACGATACCTCGAGCTCCCGCATTTTGAGCATTGAGCGCTTTACTCGTAAAAGTACAATTTCCGCGCATTGCTACAGCAATATTACCGTTGATTGCAGCGCCGTTAACCAGCGCATTACATCCTTCATCTCCTGCAGCTGTACCGTCGTCAACAAGCACGAGTTCTCCATAGGCGAAAAGTTGGCTTGGGTCACCTCCCCATCCATTCGTTCCATCATAACTGTAACTTCCAGCTATTCCGCTTGGCGAGTGCAAAGTGAATGTTTCTCCTGGATCTGCATCAGTTCCTGTAGCACAATAAGGTAGTTCAATGCAAGTTCCACATCCCGTAGTGGTAAAAGTAAGGGTGTCAGATGCAAAACTCGTCTCATTACCGCAATCAGATTCAATATAAACCTCATAAACGGTACAAGATGTGAGTCCATTAAATGTATAGGATAAATTAGCCGTATTGTAGCTAGACCAGCTTCCTGAACCTTGTTCCTGGATGAAAATGTCATAACTATTCGCATCGGGAACATCATCATAAGCAATTGAAGCATCGAAATCATTGACTGTATTTGTCGTTAGATTCTGAGGAGGAGTACACGAGCTACAAGTTTGATTCATCAAAAGGTCAATTGAGTTTTTTGCATTAATTCTGCCACCTGATATAGTTCTTGCTTGCAGATGAGTTGATTGATCTACACCATTCATCAGGGCGGATTTAACAATATCTGCAGTTCCCTGGGGATCTGATTGTACCAAAGACATGAAGTTTGGGCATGGGATACTGTACATCAAACCAATAACCCCTGCAGTTAGAGGACTTGCAAAAGATGTTCCACTCGTATAACTGTATCCACCACCACCATCAGTAGAGTAGATATTATCTCCTGGTGCGGCAACATTTATCGTTTGGTCGCCATAAGCGGCAAAAGTAACCTGGTCCGTATTATCAGTAGCCGTCACACCAATCATATAATCAGAGGCACAACCAGTAGGCATGTCTCCTTGAACGTCAACATCATAGCTACTGTTAGCTGTCGCACCACAATTCAGAATACCAGCTTGTCCAAGATCGTCATAGAAGCTACACCATATTGGGTAACTAGAGGGATCTGCTTGGTTTATACCCCATGATGCATTTGTCGCCACTACGAAGGCACCATCGGCACCATTGGACTGATTCCAGATTGTTCGGGCATTTAATGGATAGTCATAAGCAGCGATAACGTTGGCTTCTGTTAATGGCGTATGTCCTGCAACTACCATAATTTTCACATTCCAGTTGGCACCTGCTACGCCTTGACCATTATCGCCTTGAGCACCTATCATTCCGGCAACTGCTGTTCCGTGATTACCTGAACCAATGTTGTCGTCATTACTTTGAGCATTCCAACCGTTGTAATCATCGACATAACCATTTCCATCATTATCTACACCATCGTTTGGGGTCTCATTGGTATTAATCCAATGATTATTCTGCAAGTCAGGATGCCCCATAACATCGGCAGATTCTATGACACACACCACGACGTCGTCGCCATTCGCAGTGGTTCCTCCAGTGGTGATGTCCCATGCGAGTTCTGAGTCAATATTTTGATGTTGCCATTGATTCCCGTAGTTGGGATCGTTGGGAGCTACTCGCATTTGTACTTCATGGTTGGCTTGAGCTAGAAAAACCTCTTGTACTTTTTTTAGTTCAGCTAAAACACCAGGTACATCTGTTTCTTCATCATCAAAATTAAATAACCAGATGTCGGTCCGTTTAGACAAGACGCGATCTAATTTTACACCGTAGTGCTGAGGCATTTGCTTTTCTACTAAATAGGGGTCGTGTCCATCCTGCATACGCACAATAACTTGATTGGGGACGTAGGGTTTTTCAGAATGGTTGTTTTGCCCAAATGAAAATTGGAGCATTAAAACCGATAAAATGCAAATTGAGAATATTTTTCTTAGCATATAATTAAATTTAACAAAGTTTAGCAAACATAAACTTATAATTTATTGAAGAGAATTTTAAAATACAATGCTGAGCGGTGAATGAGCATGTTAAAAGGAACCTTTATCTCATTTGAAGAGATATAAAGTCAAATAAGCGACATTTAATCCAGGGCATCTTGTTTTGAATTGTGGTTGTTATTGGCTTTAATAGGCTTATGACCTTTATTTACGAGTCAAGAATAAGAAATCATTCCTTTAAGTATTCTATAATACTCTTACATTTACGGTGATAAAAAAATATAGTATTATGAAAAAAATTATTGGTGTATTAGGATTGTTTTTAATGGCTTCGTATGCAAGTGCTCAGGTTGAGGTACCTGCTTTGAGTCCAAAAGCGGAGGTGGAGCAAACAATCGGGCTTTCTGAGGTAGAGATTGAATATTCGCGGCCATCAGTGCGAGACAGAGCTATTTTTGGTTCGCTCATTCCTCATGGTGAGTTGTGGCGCTTAGGAGCAAACAAAAATACGACAATTACGCTGTCGACGGATGCAACAATAGCTGGTAAATCTGTAGAGTCCGGAACTTATGCGTTATATGCCCGTCCTGAAAAAAAGAAGTGGGAAATATATCTCTATAGTGAATCAGAAAACTGGGGAGTACCTGATGAATGGGACGATAGTAAAGTTATTGCTA
>P_1C_Liq_1_UnCtyDRAFT_1000196_pt1 | contig 14114 bp, 15 predicted proteins | sample Pon1CUnioCityCA_2_FD_10230 | JGI IMG/M metagenome (IMG submission 10230) | reverse complement strand
CGTCTGGGACATGCTCTTTCATGGCTCGCTGGAAGGGTTCCAGTTTGACTTGTTCTGAAAAGAGTTTATGTTCCGGTGTATCTATTTCTGGTATACCGAGCGTTATATTGCGGTAACCAACGGATTGCTGAGGGACGTAGATTTCAATATTGAGTTGTAGTCGTTTGATTAAATCATGTGCATGCCGATAAGTGTTGGATGTATTGTATCCTGTGTCACACCAGACCACTTTTATATTTGGCTCTATTTGAGTAACTAAATGTAGGATTGCGACTTCATAAGGGCGAAAGTTCGTCGTTATCAATGGTTTTTGAGCATTTTTTAGCGCCCATTCAACGATACCCTTTGGGTCAACTCCTTTTAATTTTTCTAATGATTGATCAATATTCATAATTGTCTTTATTTTCCCCATTTAACTTGATTCCAGGCACGCTCGTGTATAAAATAGAGTACCATTTTAGTGAATAATTCCAGTGATCCTATCGAAAAAGCAAGAGCGAGCTTGCCAGAGAGTAACCATGAAATAAATATCGTATCTAACGTCCCTATGAAACGCCAGCTTAAGGCTTTAACAATACTTCTCAATGGGCGTTCAGATGATTTTGAACGTTGTTTTTTGATGCCTTTCGAATAAATTATTTGGTCCAGTATCATAATTAACAAAATATAAACCCTATCGACTTAGTAGGGAATGCAAATTTAATTATAAAATTAAGAGAATCACAAAAAAGAAGGAAAATGGACCATTATTGTACCTGTTGAGTGAGAATGTCATTGTTTATCAGGCCTAATCACAGGCGGCTGCGGGTTGTCTGTTCTGTAGCTGACACGAGTTGTGCCAGGCTCTTGTTCTTGAGAACCTGAAGCGTGTTGTCGCGCACTTCAAGCATGAGTCTATGCACGCTACAAGCATCCTCATCGGGGCAATCATCACATTTTTCGTAAAAATTAAGACTCACGCACGGCACCATTGCAATAGGCCCCTCGAGCAATCTGATGACGTCGCTCATTATGATTTTATCGGATGCTTTTAAGAAATAATATCCACCTCCTTTCCCTTTTTTTGAGCCGAGCAATCCGCCATTTTTTAAGGAAAGCATAATGGATTCTAAGAACTTATGAGAGATATTTTCTTCCTGCGCAATGACGCCAATCTGTAAAGGTTGATTGTCGATATTCCGGGCCATAAATGTTAGCGCTTTAATGCCGTATTTCGTTTTTTTCGAGAGCATAGTTACAAAAATAAAAATCGATTCGAACTAAACTTGAACTGCGACAATACAAATATCATCAACTTGTTCGTGTTTCCCTTTCCAATCGGTAAATGCGTCTTTGATTTTCTGTCGTTGTGTTTGCATAGGAAGATGTGTTATTGAAAGCAGTAATTCTCTAAGTCGCGTTGGTTTGAACTTCTTTCCTTTTGAACCGCCGAATTGATCTTGAAGTCCGTCTGTAAAGATGTAGAGCGTATCTCCTTTTTGGAGTTCCATTAAGTGTGGAGTGAAATTTGTCGCTTTATGATGACGACCGATCGGTTGTTTGTCGGGTTTTATTTCTCGAATCGAATCTTCACCTTGGCTTATAATCCATAACGGGTTATTCGCTCCTGCCCATTCCAATTTTCGTGTGTTGCGATCAAATGAACAAAGTGAAATATCCATACCATCATTCATGTTGTCTTCGCTTTTCGAAAATTCATCGAGTAAGATCGCTCTTGTTTTATCTAATATGGAAGCCGGTGCAGTTTGTCCAAACTCTTTTACACATCTGTTTAATGCATTGTGACACATTACGCTAACCATTGCTCCTGGAACACCATGACCGGTGCAATCAGCAGCAGCGAACAATATACGGTCACCAATATGTTCCATCCAGTAAAAGTCTCCAGCCACGATATCTTTTGGGATGTATAAAATGAATGAATTGTCAAGATAAGACTTGACCAATCTTTCAGGAGGTAGAATGGCACTTTGAATGCGTTTGGCGTAGGTGATGGAATCCAGAATTTCTTTATTCTTGTGCGAGATGACTTTGTTTTTAAATGAGATGTCTTCGTTCCTTTTCTTGAGTAACCGTTGATTTTTGACTTGTTTGTTGTGACTTCTCATAATGAGAAATGTGAGCAGGAGAATACCTGAAAATCCGCCAGCCATCCATTTTTGTGATTCATTGATTTCCTTGAGAAAATCCTTTTCTGGAAGCGCAATGAGAATCATAAATGATTGCTTCTTATTTAGTTTGAATTCTTTGCAAATACCCCACCACGCTTCACCTTCAGATTCAAAATGGATGGGTTTGTTCAATTTGTTACTTTGAAGAACTTCTTGTAATTCTGCCTGTTGAATTTGGGTTGTTGGTGATAAGGTCTCATTCACATTCCCCTCGACATGTTCATTGTGCGGCGCTCCAATGACGAAAACTTTGTCTTTTGTTGTAATCAGTACTTCTCCGTTTTCTGTAGGTTTTAGGTGCTGGGTGAAATTGTTGATTTTTTCCAGGGTAAGATCAAAGGCCAAAACAATATGCAAACTGTCATTGTAGGGGTCTTTCCAGCCTGTGGAAACAGTAATACCCGGGAGTCGGTTCGTATTAAAAATGTAAGGATCCGTCCAGTGAATTTTATTCATTGTATACTCATTTCCCATGAACCACGTTCGCGTGCGAGGATCGTACGTTGCACTTTCCATCCAGGTGGAATCCGTAAAAACTTTATCCTGAACAAGTTTCTGAGCGCTCCATTTTTCTACGAAACCTTCGCGTTGGACGTCAATTTTTTTTGTTCGCCAGCTCCGATTAGTGTTCAGTATAATATCGTACTCGAGTCCTTGGTTGGTGGCGAGACCCAATGAAGAAATTTGATCGTGATTTTTAATAACGGGGGCAAAAAGTTGATTGAAATCTGTGGTGTCAAAATCGTTCAGCGTTTTCATTTTTGCCTGTGTGCTGCTTGTTTGGAGTTGATTCTTCACAGGTAAGAAAAAATCATCGAGCTTGTGCTGCGTTTTTTCAATCGTCTTTTCTACCAGCGCGTGTGCTATATCATGTTTTGTTATCGAAAGTTCATAGAGAATATATCCCATAATCAACATGGATAACACCAAGATGATGACGGCAATGTGTTTTACAATACGATCAATATGGGCTTTCATATACGTTCAGATCCTTCTTTGATTGCTTTATTCGAAGAGTGAATATAATCAAAAAAGTCGCATGAAAACGCTGTAAAATCAAATTTGATTTGCAGAGCCATTTTCAGTTTGCCGCAGGCCTGCACATTTATCGAACCATGAGCTTTCGATGTTCCCAGCGATTATTGATGTAAAGAGAAATCATGTAAACCCCGCTCTCAAAACGTTCATTTATTGTGAAATGTGCTTGTTCAGCGTCGTGATCGGAATGAAAGATGAGCTGACCGTTCAAATTTCGTACAGCAAGCTGTTGAATATGAGCATCGCTATTGATATGAACGCTTTTACTTTGTGCGACTGGATTTGGATAAATAGTGAGTTGATTTCTCGATGCTGACAAGTTCTCCTCGATGTTCACGCTGTTTTCTTCAAGACAAATATCGAATATACATAGGTTGTTCGCCAATATTTCCACCGTGTCGAAATCGCCCTCGATCATGTATTCAGAAATAGCGTTGTTAACGTGGATGAAATTGAAGTTGCTGCCGCTGTAATTGGCTGGTGGATTAGCGTTGTCGTAAATGGTATCGCCATCCACGACCATCCCATATTCACTGGTCATATCGATTGTGAGCGTTTTGGGCGCGGAGGCACCAGCAACGCTGATCATGAAATTGGCACCAGATGTACAAATGGTCGTATCGCCGGGTTGATGATTCCAGGGGCTGGTATTGGGCGTTTTGATGAATTCAATATTGCCTTCACTATAGAATGCACTGCCGACAGGGTAGGTTGTGTTGTCATTGATGTTTGCATTGATCTGATTGGTGGGTATATTGGGAATATCGATACATTCTTGAGCAAAGTGTGAATGACACAAGGATAAGAGTAGTACAATAGTGGAGAATAAATTCGATTTCATATTATTTTAATTAATTGTTTTCTAAGCCATTGACGTCTAAAATTGGAGATAGTTGTCACTCATTGAATAAAATCGTAAAAAGCCTTGCGTTCAATTCCTAATTTCTTCAGCTATTATTGAACAATTCATGCTTATATTTGCTGCATAATAACTTTATGAAAAGAACAGGCGTATTATTAATTCAATTGGGCACACCAGACAGCCCTAAAGTGAGCGATGTTAGGAAATATTTAACCGAATTTCTGAACGATCCACGCGTGATTGATTTGCCGTGGCTGGGACGAAAATTATTGGTAAATGGTATTATTGTGCCTTTTCGCGCTCCGAAATCTGCAAAGATTTATAAAGAGCTTTGGGAGCTGAGCGGAGATGAGTCACCGCTGCTCACGTACACTGAAAGTAAACGAAAACTTTTACAGGAGCGATTCACTGATCAGGATGTCACTGTGCACATGGCGATGCGTTACCAAAATCCATCCATGGATATGGTGCTGGATCAAATGCGCAAGGAAAATTATGATAAAATCATCATTCTACCGTTATTTCCACAATATGCTAGTGCCTCCGGGGGTTCAGCTATTGATAAAGCTATGCGTATCATTCGCAAATGGTGGGTGATACCTGAGATTTCAATTATTTCTGAATTTTATGACCACGAAGCATATATTGATGCTGTTGTGGAACGTTCAAAAGAGTTTAAAATAGAGGATTACGATCGTGTAATGTTCTCTTATCACGGCTTGCCAGATCGACATGTGGATAAAGTTTATGATACGGGACTTTGTGAAGATCAGCCCTGTGAAACTGAGATCAACGAGGAGAATAAGTTTTGCTACAAAGCAGAGTGTTATGCTACAACACGTTTGATTGCAGATAAGCTTGGACTGAAAGAAGATGACTACACTGTCGCATTTCAATCGCGACTTGATAAAAAATGGCTCACACCTTTTTCGGATAAGGTAATTGAAGAGTGGGGGAGAGAAGGAGCAAAAAAAGTATTGGTCTTTAGTCCTGCATTCGTTGCAGATTGTCTTGAAACACTTGTTGAGATAGGAGTTGAATATCAAGAGGATTTTGAAAAACTGGGTGGTGAGAAGGTTCAGCTCGTTCCAAGTACGAATGATCATCCTAGATTTATAGATTGTTTAGAGGATCTGGTTAGAAAACGATTATAATTAATCAGGTTTTTCTTGGAGCTTTTCTATAAGTTGTGAAGTCTTAAGTCCTTTGAGCTCTCCAGATATAATCTTGTCTTTAAAATTACCAATTCTGTTCAGTAGATCACTTGTCTCATTATATATCAGGACCAGTTTGGTGTTTCTATCCGTCATAAGCTTTTGACAAATAAAGTAGAGTGAACTTACGGTTTAGGTTGTCGTTTTAAGTTCCACTTGTAACCAAAAACAAGTTCAGGAGAAACATATCCAAACTTTTGAAAAGCAAAACTACCTTTATCGTCCGGTCTGGTTTGAACTTTCAACTGATCAATAAATCCAGCAGCAACATTTGCCTGAAGAAATAGGTGGTTACCAAAAAGAGCTCTAATTCCAGGATGTACGGAAATTCCAAACCCAGAAATAGAAACTGTTCTACGGTCAAACTGTCCGGCAAAGTTGAAATCGTTAAATGACAAAATAAACCCTGAGCTTATTCCTAGCTGAGATTCTAATTGAAACCAGTTGTTCTTTCCACAGTTTAATAGTAGACCACTTCGCGTTAATTCTAGACGCATGTAGTTCAAACCATCTGAATTTTCATAGTGAATTAAAGTGTTACTGGTTAACTGCTCTTCGTTTTGATATTCTCCACTCCAATTAGCTCCTAGCTCGTCATCAATATGACCCGTAAGAAAAACTGTCTGATTGTTATTCATCACATATTTCATATGATCATACCCTAAAGTAACGCCCCAATGATCATTGAAGAAATAGCCCATTCGGATATTGAACTGAGGTATAGTTATTTTTTTAGGATTAAAGTAAACTTTGGGACTAAAGCGCTCAGGATTATCTGAAGCTTGAAGGTCATTCATCGTAAAATTATACCTTTTTCCAACACATGTCAAGTCACTTTTGGTGTATGCGCTTCTGTTGTACCCCCAATAAAAATACATTTGACCTTTAGCTGAATAGGGATCTACTTTTTGAGCCACGACGATTGTGCTAAATAGTAAAGACCAAAAAGCGATAATGAATATTGAGCCGATTAAGGCTTTAATAGTTAAATACTTATATGCCATTATAAGGGTAAGATCACGACACAAATATAGTTTTTCTTTTTTAGTACTGTACTCTTTAATTCACTGGTTTTCTCTACTTTTGTTGTATGACTTATTTCCAAGATAAGGTGGTGTGGGTAACAGGAGCTTCTTCAGGTATAGGTAAAGAAATTTGCAAGCAGCTTGCTGTTCAGGGAGCCCAGTTAATACTGTCTGCGCGTCGGGTGGAAGAATTAGAACAAATTAAAAAGGAATTACCTCATAGTGATGTACATACTGTAATCCAGCTGGACCTTTCCCGAAGTGAATCCTTCAGTGCTCTGGCAGAGAGGGTCGTGGAGAAGTATAACAAAATCGACTTCTTGTTCAATAGTGGAGGAGTTTCTCAACGAAGTGAAGTTATTCAAACTGATCTTGACGTAGATCGACAGATCATGGAGATTAATTATTTCGGAAACATAGCGTTGACGAAAGCAGTACTGCCGTATATGCAGCAGCAACAATCTGGACATATCATTGTAACTTCAAGTATTGCAGGGAAGTTCGGGTTTTATTTGCGTTCAGCATATAGCGCATCGAAGCATGCTTTGCATGGTTTTTATGAAAGTTTACTACTCGAAGAAGCAAAGAACAATATAGCAGTGACCATAGCGTGTCCAGGTAAGATCAACACTCCTATTTCAACAAATGCGTTAACGGGAGATGGCTCTAATCATGGAGAGATGGATCACAATCAATCCACAGGAATGTCTGTAGAGGAATGTGTGAATCAATTGTTGAAAGCTACAGTTAAGAAGAAGAAAGAAGTGCTAATAGGAAATAAAGAAATCAAGGCAGTCACCTTGAAACGCTTTTTCCCCGGATTATTTTGGAGAATTATTAAAAATCAAAAACCGACGTAATATGAAAGTGTTGATGGTTTGTTTAGGAAATATTTGCCGATCACCTTTGGCAGACGGACTCATGCGTAAAAAAGTAGTTGATCATGGATTGCCAGTGGAAGTTGATTCGGCTGGAACAGGCGATTGGCATGTTGGAGAAGCTCCAGATCCGAGAATGCGCGAAACTGCAAAGTCGAAAGGACTTTCGATAGATGGTTTGCGGGGTCGACAATTTACCATGGAGGATTTTGATCGTTTTGATCGCATTTTCGTCATGGACCTGAGTAATCGTGAAAATGTGTTGAAATTAGCACGAGATGAAAACGACGAGGCAAAAGTGGATCTTTTATTGAATTTGTCTCATCCAGGAGAAGATATGGAGGTCCCTGACCCCTATTTTGGTGGAGATGAAGGATTCCAGCATGTTTATCAATTAGTTGATGATGCAACCGATCAGTTAATTAACGAAATGAAAGCGACATATGGAAAAGGGTAAATTGTTTTTGCTTCCCATGACATTGGGAACGGATGAATGGCAGCATGTTATTCCTCAGGAAGTGAGAGATCTTGCTGTGAACACACGTTACTTTGCGGTGGAAAATATTAAAACGGCTCGTCGATACCTGCGCAAGCTAGATCGGGAATTCCCGATCGATGATAGTACTTTTTTTATCCTCAATAAAAAGACAAAACCTGCTGAACTTCCCGCAATGATCAAACCGATTGATGAAGGACATGATGTGGCGATCATATCCGAGGCGGGTTGTCCAGGAGTGGCTGATCCTGGAGCTGATCTTGTCGCATTTGCTCATCAAAAAGGTGTGTTCGTTAGTCCGCTTACGGGACCATCCTCTATTCTGTTAGGCTTGATGGGAAGTGGGTTTAGCGGCCAATCGTTTGTTTTTCATGGGTATTTATCAAGGGATCGCAAACAGCGTATCAGGACATTTAAGGATTTTGAAAAGACGGCTACGAAGACGGGGCAAACCCAAATCTTTATGGAAACGCCATATCGCAACATGAATGTATTGGAAGACTTACTAAACGAATGTATGGAATCTACTTATTTGTGTATTGCTTGTGACCTCACCCTGCCCAAAGAACGTGTGCAAACGATGACCGTTAAAGACTGGCGGAAACATGCATTTGATTTAAGTAAGCGTCCAACAATGTTCTTGATTGGTCGTCCTTTTAGTAATGCAGGTCGTTAAATGATCGACCAAATGATAGCCATTCCTCCAACGATGAAACAATAGTAGGAGAACCAACTTAGTTTGCTTCTCTTAACAAGCGAGATCATCCATGTACAGGCAACTAGTCCTGTGATAAATGCAGCGATAAATCCTAAACTCAATTCAAAGAAAGGGACTTTATCTGAAGCAAAAGCACCATCCAGTATGTCTTTGGCCATTTTACCCAGAATAAGTGGAACGACCATCAAGAATGAAAAACGTGCGGCTTTCTGTCTATCGATTCCGAGGATAACGGAAGTTCCTATCGTTGCACCAGAGCGTGATATTCCTGGTAAAATAGCTATAGCTTGTGCGATGCCTATTATGAATGCTTTTGGATAGCTTACGTTTTGATCTGTTCGTTGAGCCCGATCAGCTAGAAATAATAATCCTCCAGTCACGAATAACATAATTCCAACGAGAAGAATCTGACTGTCAAAAAAGGTCTCGATAACATCATCTAGAAAGAAACCAATAAGTGCAGCAGGCACCATGGAAAGAATAATCTTCATTGAGAAATTAAAGGATTCATTGTTTTTAAACTGAAATAAACCTTCAAAAATAGTAGCAACGTCTTTTCTGAAAACAACAATGGTACTCAACGCAGTTGCGAAGTGAAGTACTACCGTTGTCATCATGCTTTCTTTACCAATTATTTCTCCACCAAATAGAGCTTTTGCTAGTTCAAGATGTCCACTACTGGAAACCGGAAGGAACTCTGTGAGTCCTTGAATAATTCCTAAAATGATTGTTTCTAAAATTCCCATTGTAAAATATGTGTCGACGAAAATACAGATTATTTACTCAACGAATGATCTTAATATTCGGAACAATCTTCACTCGGTTGATATGTTCCAGCTCCTTGTTGATAAACTAAAGAAGCACCTAAGTGACCAACGTACATTAAAAAAGCTGTTCCTGTGATCAAGAGTAAACTGATAATTACTTTGAATACGATTTTTAATCGAAGGCTCCAATCAATGAATGAGGACAAAATATAAATTACGCTAGCAACCGTAAAAAGTATGGTAGTAATGGTTGCAAAATTTTCATGCGCTTTTAAAACGGTCGGGTCACATAAACTACGAGAAACTATACCATCTGCAGCATCACCTGTCAGCATAGAAATCCATGCACCAATTGTTCCGATGATGAGTAATGCGCCACTGGCTTTTGAGATCCAAGACTTCTTTACAACTAAAGCCGTCAGAAAAAACAAAGTTGCCAGAATTAAACTGGTTAAAGGAAGGTGAACAGAAAGTGCATGAAGCACTTCTGTTCGCCAAATAGATGGAAGTGTTTCCATATTACTCCTTAATATCTACTGTAAGTGGATCAAGACGTTTTCCTACTTTTTTCACTTCAACTTCTACTTTTTGACCTTCTTCTAATGCAGAAAACTCAGCAGCTTCCCCATTTTTGGTCAACTCCGTTTTATCCGTGAAATAAAGCTCTAATTTCTGTCCCTCATCTGTCTTAACGTAGATCTCCGATTTCTCTGCTTCTACTTCATCAACTGTTCCTGTGTAGGTTCCTGATTTTACAACGTCAGTGCTTCCTCCACAAGCTGTCGTTAAAAATAGTGTGACGATTGAAAATATTCCTAGTGCTACTCTCATTTGTTTTTGTTTTTAGTTAATACAAATTTAGGAATAGATTTGGATTCTGGAATATTTATATGAACCTTGAATTATTATTTAAGGCTTACTTCATCAAAAATCACGTATCTTTGAGCACTTCATTTCATGATAAAACAACCGACATATCGTTCGATTTGGAGGCTTGCTCTCCCTGCCATGCTGGGTGGAATTGTAGAACCAGTATTGTCGTTAACTGATTTAGCTGTTGTTGGTAATATCGGGAATAATTCTTTTGACGCCGCAAATGAGAATTTATCGGCAGTTGCTGCTGTTGGATTAGCGGGAAGTGTTCTATCTGCGCTGGTATGGATATTTGCACAAATGAAGAGTGCAATTTCAGCCGTTGTTTCTCAGGCGTATGGAGCAGGACGTATGCGCACGGTTGGATCACTCATCCCGCAAATGATCTACTTTAATGGGATCGTAAGTGTGATCGCAATGTTTGGGACCATGCTAACATCAGGGTTGATCTTTGAGCATTTATTATCGGCATCCGGTCCAATTCTCCGAGATGCTGTAGCTTATTATGACATTCGTGTGATGGGATTTCCTTTTACGTTGATCACCTTTTCTGTTTTTGGTGTCTTTAGGGGTATCCAGAACACCCTATGGGCCATGATAATTTCCGTAGTAGGAGGAAGTCTAAACATTCTGCTGGATTTTATGCTCGTATTAGGTTGGGGAGGACTCACCGCACCAATGGGAGTTGAGGGAGCCGCTTATGCAAGTTTCATTGCGCAGATGGTGATGTTTTTGATGACGTTATACTTTTTACTTGTTCATTCTAAGATTCGGCTGTTCAATAGTGTTCAACGCTTAAATCCAATGTTCCCAGAGCTACTATTGATTGCTGGTAATCTGGTGCTGAGAACGATGACATTAAATATAGCTTTGATTCTCACTCATAAATTTGCTAACATATATGGAACGGTCGAAGCTGCAACACATGCCGTACTACTCAATTTATGGTTGTTTTCAGCCTTCTTCCTGGACTCTTTTGCTACTGCGGCTAACGCTATGGCTGGTAAGTTTTTGGGGGCTCGGGATAAAGAATCAATGGAGCGAAACCTCAATCGTAACTTAATGTTGAGTGTGATTGTTGCCTTCTCCTTAGCTGCAATTATTATGTTATTTGATCAATCGATTATGGGGCTATTGATTGATAATGAGGCGGTTTGGAGCGTTTATCCCGATGTGCTTTATCTCTTTGCGATTTGTTTACCAATTAACGCTGTAGCTTTTGCTCTGGATGGTGTTTTCAAAGGGATGGGAATGGCTAAATTCTTGAGAAATGTATTGTTTATTTCAACTTTCGCAGGTTTTATGCCAGTAATATTTATTGGACATTTTGTGTACCCTGGTTTGGAAATCGTTTGGTGGTCTATCATAACATGGATGGTGCTGAGGTCTGCAATTCCATTTTTCTATTTTCGTAGCTGGTTGACTAAATTTAAACCGTAATAATTCGCAGCCGAAGGATAATATAATTGTTAACTTTAATGCAAAAAGTTAGTTAATGAATCCGATTTATATCGATGCGTTGTGGTTAGGATTAGCCTTTCTGAGCGGAATGGTGATGAAGAAGATTAATCTTCCTCCACTTATCGGTTTTTTAGCGACTGGCTTTTTCTTGAATTTTTCTGGTTTTACGGATGGCAATCTACAAGAAATTATTGCGACACTTTCCGACTTGGGAATAACACTTTTGTTATTTACTATCGGTTTGAAAATCAAAGTGCGAGAGCTGTTTAAAAAAGAAATACTCATCACCACGTCGTTACACATGTTATTGGCCACCTTTGCTTTGGGTGGAGTTGTATTTTTGTTGAGTTATCTCGCTGTCCCACTGTTTGAAAACGTATCCTGGCAAACGGCATTGGTCATCGGTCTGGCGCTTAGTTTTTCGAGTACAGTTTTTATTATTAAGTCGCTGGAGCAACGCGGAGAAATTACTTCCAGGCATGGTCGATTTGCAATCGGTGTGTTGATTATACAAGATATATTTGCCGTATTATTCCTGACGATGTCTAAGACAGAGTGGCCGAGTATCTGGGTATTGACAATGCCTATTTATCTCTATGTTTTACATCTCGTACTATCAAAATTATTGTCGCATACCGGTCACGGAGAACTGCTTACTGTTTTTGGTTTTTTCGCTCCTTTTATAGGAGGTGCATTGGCTTTTGATGCGGTACATTTAAAATATGATCTCGGTGCGTTAATCGTTGGTATGCTATTGGTGAATCATTCCAGAGCGGAGGAACTCTACGACAGGATGATGAGCTATAAAGATTTTTTCTTAGTTGGTTTCTTTATTAACATCGGCTTACAAGGTGTTCCAACTTGGGAGAATGTTGTTATTGCTACAGTTTTATTGATAGGAATACTATTTAAAGGAGCTTTATTTTTCAAACTATTTTCATTTTTCGATTTGAGGGCAAGAAGTAATTTTCTAACCTCAATGCATTTGGCCAATTACAGTGAGTTCGGTTTAATTGTTGGAGCTGTAGCTGTATCGAGTGGAATGTTGTCAAGTGAATGGTTGGTGACAATAGCCTTGACGATGAGTTTTTCATTTCTTATTTCCTCACCTATTATAGGGCAGTCTTATGAAATGTTTGACCAGTTCAAAGAAAAGCTGCAAAAATGGAATAGAACATCGCTGGAAATCGATAGTCAGCCGATCATCTCTGGAGAAATTAAGTATGTGGTTGTCGGATTGGGAAGTATCGGTTTACCAGCTTATTTTCGATTAAAAGATTCTTACCCTTCGTGTGTGGTGGGGGTAGACTACAATCAAGATAAGATCAACAAGCTGAAAGAAGAAAACAATTACGTAGTGTGGGGTGATACCACCGACCGCGACTTTTGGGAGGAATCTGATTGGAGGGATGTGAAGTTTGTGGTGCTGGCTATGAGTGATTTTGCATCAAATTACAACACCTTGAAGCAAATCAATAAAATTAACCAACGATTCTTCAAAGTAGCAGTAATATCTCATTATAAGGATGAGAAAAAGAAATTTGAAACCTTAGATGCAGATTTTATTTATAACTATAAAACGGAAGTTGGAGAAGATTTTGCCGATCACGCTTTAGAAAACAGCAGTAAATTGCATTCGGAAATGGACGACCGCACACCTTCTACTGAGTGAGTGTTTTAAATACCGTTTCCAGCCGTTGTTCTTCTTTTCTCAACGTAAGAATAAGTAAATCTGTTCGTTGAGCATATTCTGCGATCACTTTCCGAGCGTCAATATCTGTACCTGTTTCTAGTAAAAATGCATTTTTTTCGACTTGTTTAACTTTATTTACGGCTTTAATATCGTTCAGTGCTTGATGAGAAACAGCGCCTTCAAACTCGACGTATATTACTTGAACGTCTCCTTGTGTTTGTAAGTCTGCAGCACGCTCGTTCGCCACAATTTTACCATTTTTAATGATGATAACACGATCACAGATTGCTTCCACTTCCTGCATGATATGCGTTGAAAGCATAACGGTTTTTTCTTTCCCAATTTCTTTGATCAAATCACGTATTTCTTCCAGTTGGTTGGGGTCTAATCCAGAAGTTGGTTCATCTAGTATCAGTACTTCAGGATCATGAATAATCGCTTGAGCCAAGCCAACACGTTGTCGGAAACCTTTTGAAAGTGCTCCGATTTGTTTGTGCTGTTCTTTTTCTAAGCCAACCATTTGTATGACGTCATCTATGCGTGAAGTAAGATCCTTCAGTTTATAAATGCGTCCGATAAAGTTCAGGTATTCGATCACGTACATATCCAGGTATAGCGGGTTGTTCTCAGGGAGATAACCGATTTTCTGTTGTATGGTCAGCGGATGTTCGCTGATATTCAATCCTGCTACTTCTACGATACCTTCTGTCGGGGGTATAAAAGTGGTGATTACTTTCATTGTTGTCGATTTCCCAGCGCCATTGGGGCCTAAAAAACCTAGAATTTCTCCTTGTTTTGCCTCAAAGGAGATATTATCCACTGCGGCTTGTTCGCCATAGTATTTTGAGAGGTGTTTGACAGCAATAGACATAGTTCAAAATTTGTTCTACGAATATACCAGTTCCCGATTACACGACA
>P_1C_Liq_1_UnCtyDRAFT_1000195_pt1 | contig 14128 bp, 14 predicted proteins | sample Pon1CUnioCityCA_2_FD_10230 | JGI IMG/M metagenome (IMG submission 10230) | reverse complement strand
GGCAGCTTCGCTACACAACATAAGGTCGCGTAGCTTCCGCCTCCGTTTCACTGCGGACGGACAGGCAGCTTCGCTACACAACATAAGGTCGCGTAGCTCAGCTGGATAGAGCATCTGCCTTCTAAGCAGACGGTCACAGGTTCGAATCCTGTCGCGATCACTAGAGAATGTAATCCTCGAAGCAAAGCTTCGGGGATTTTTCGTTTGAAAGCTTGTAGAGTTTACGCTTAAAAGCTAGAAAACGAAAAAGACCAACTATGCGTTAGCATAGCGAAGGGATTCATTTTGACCTCGGAACGCAAAGGCAAGGCGAAGCTAATCCTGTCAAGGTCAACGAATCAAAAACTCCGTGCGTCTATTTTCTTGGTGTTCTTGCTCACTGCACTCCACTCCATTTGCGCAGCGATTCACTAACTTTTGCTCACCAAAACCCTTGGCTGTAATGCGACTATACGACACTCCACGAGAAACCAAGTAATTCATAGTAGCTTCAGCCCGCTCTTGAGAGAGCTTGAGGTTGTAGGCATCATTCCCTCTTGCATCAGTGTGTGCCCTAATCTCGATCTTTAAATTAGGCTGTTCTACCAAAATTGCCGCAATTTTATCCAATTCAATGGCTGAGGCTCGGCTAATGCTTGCCCGATCAAGATCAAACTCAATGGTTGGAATGTTGGCTGCTTTTCGAATGTCTACCTCTAAATCAGCAGCAACGAGATAAATGTCTTCGAACAATTTATTGAGGTTAATGAACGACTTGAAATCTGGGCTAATCTTTGCTCGGTAATCATAGGTTTTACTAATGTATCCATCTTTAGAAAGCACAAAGTCTAAGTAGACCTTGTCCCCCATTTGGTAATCATCTATTTTCAAAGTAAACTCACCATTCGCATTGGATTTAGTGGTGTAAACATTTCCTGCATCCAATACATCTCTGACGATAACTTCTACCCCAGAAAGGGCTTTAGCGTTTTTTGCATCGGTAACCTTACAAAATACATTGATGGTCTTGGTCTGTCCACTTCGCTTACGCTTTTCTTTTTCTGCTAAACTTCTTCCTGTAACAACCTTAATGCTCGTATCCCTTCTACTGCTAATGGCAGTTTGACTTCTTCTCTCTTTCGTTTTTTTCTGCGCATTAGATTTCTCAGTCTTAGCAAGACTTTTGCGCTTATTGCCAAGGTCAGTGATCTCAAATTCCGTTCTTCTATTCAGAGCGTGTTTTTCTTCGGGGCAGTCAACTCCATTGGCGCATTCATTCACCAATTGAGTTTCTCCATAGCCTACTGCCACAATTCGATCAGGGTCAATGCCCTTTGAGATCAGGTAATTGGTTGTAGCGTTCGCCCTGCGCTGAGATAAAGCCATGTTGTAGCGATCAGTAGACCTTGCATCCGTATGGGAACTCAACTCAATGGAAATGTTGGGTAGGTCGTTCATTACTTCAACCAACTTATCAAGCTCTCTTGCAGCATCTGGTCTAATCTTTGAACGATCCAAGTCAAAATAAATCGGTTTTAAGTTAGCCGCTTTACCAATTTCAACACCCACTGCAGCCTTGGTCAAATTTATTCTTTCCAAATACTCTCTTAAATCAACTTCTCCATATTCGGTCAATTCTTCTTCAAAATCAACGAACTTTGAGATATAGCCTTCTTTCTTGAGAAAAATGTCAAAAGCCAATTGACTGTTTAATTCATAGCCGTAGACCGTATCGCGAAAAGAGCCAAAAGCGTCTGTAACCTCCACAAATTGCTTTTTATAATCCGCTTTGTCTCGTATAACTACTCTTACATTAGGAAGTCGAATCTTGGTTCCTTTTTCTTGGATTACACCCACGAAATAAAAGGACTTCCTCAGTCGATCTTGGCGTTCCGCTTCTGAAAGCACCTTTTTCTTATTCAAACTTAAAATATGGGTGAGTTTATAAATTGAAAATAGATCAGCCGGATTTAAGGTTTTTGAAATAGGTTCATAGCCCTTAAAGTTCATTTCAACTTTTATGAACTCATTTTTAGAATAATGCATGATCTTCTGAAAGATCAATTGTTCATCAATGGAGTCTTCTTTCAAGGCAATTTGACTCAGTTTTACGATCATTAAGGAATCATCTATTTGGCCAACTCTATCGTAATTAAGCTTGATTTCAAAAAGGGAATCGTGCGGTAGGTCTAGGCGATCTAAATTAAGTTGTAGCACTTTTTCTTGCTCTAGCGGTACCTTTTCATAAATCAAAATGAGTTTTAATGTTCCATTCTGAATGTCTTGCTGCTCTAGGCTAATTTCGATTGCATCCGCTAACAAATAAGCTAAAGGTTGGTGAACCAAATTGACGTTCATGCTCGATTGCTCAGGCAGTTCTGCATAATCAAACGTGATTCCTCTTATTACTTCAGCCATCAAGCCCATTTGCTTGGTAGGCAAGTCAAACTGCTGCTCTGAACTTACATTAAGCGCTGAATTATTATAATTCAAGGTAAAGGAAGTATCCTGCATTTGCCCTTGCTCACCATAAGTCAAGTTCACTTTTAAGCGCTGTTGCTGCTCCAAAAGACTTTTATTCTCCGAAAGGTTTAAGGTAATGGTAGAATCAAGCAAGAGGTTGGTTTTAGCCAGTGCTTGCAGTTCTTGCTTTGAAGAAGCTTGCTTGTTTTGTGCAAATAGGGCAAACTGACAAAAAAATAAAAGAAGTGCTAAGAGGCTATTTCGCTTTAAGTTTAGCAGTCCTAAATAATGATGGTAAAAACGGTAATGGCTTAATGGTTTGGCATTCATACAGTATGCGATTTAAAATCAAAGCTAAAATAAGCATAAGATAGGCTAAAGTTCTTCAGTTGAAAAACTGCTAAAAGCATGTTCCTCTCAAACTGCTGCTTGAGCAAGAGATTTTAAAACAAGCGTTTACGTTTACTTAAAAAGGGCAACAAGACCTGATGAAAACCTTTAGCTATGTCTGCCTCTACGTAGTCGATGCCGTATTGTCCACACTTTAATTTGAGGGATTTGGTTCTTTCAGTCATCTCTTTTACGTAGGTCTCTTTCACTTCAGTGGGATTTAACTTTACCTCTTCCCCACTTTCCATGTCAATAAAATGGTAGGGCCTATTTTCAAAATCAAAGTCGATTTCTTTTGCTTGATCCACCACATGAAATAAGATCACCTCGTGTTTGTTGTGCTTCATATGCTGCAAAGCAGCTAAAAGCTCCTCTTCGCGGTCATGATCATCCATCATATCACTAAAAATGATCAGCAAAGAACGCTTATGGATCAATTCCGAAATTTGATGCAAGGTCTCCACCGCTGCAGTTGGTTTAGCGGTTGATTTACTACCTAAAAGTGCTTCCAATTCAGCATAAATCAGTCTGCGGTGAGCCAGGCTAGATTTCGCTTGGGTATGGGTTTCAATGGTATCGCTAAAGGTGCTTAAACCGTAAGCATCACGCTGTTTCTTCAACAATTCAATTAAAGCGGCAGCTGCATAAATAGAAAAATCAAGCTTATTAAGTTTCCCTTTTGCTAGCTCTTCAGGAAAGTGCATGGAAGAAGAAATATCAAGCAAGATCCGACAGCGTAAATTGGTTTCCTCCTCGTAGCGCTTTATAAATAGTTTATCTGTTTTAGCGTAAAGCTTCCAATCTAAATGCCTAGTTGACTCTCCGGTGTTGTATAATCGGTGCTCAGCAAACTCAACCGAAAAACCGTGAAAAGGACTTTTATGTAGACCTGTAATAAACCCTTCTACCACTTGTTTAGCTAAAAGTTCAAGGTGGGAGTATGCTTGAAGTTCTTTACGGTTTATGGTGGCCATGGTAACAAGATTAAGGAATAAAGATAAAAGCTAAAAGACAAGCCCTAATTAAAATAAAAGACTCATTATAAACAATCCGATTAAAGATTTTTATAATGAGTCTTTAGGCCTTAGGCTTTAAACTTTTAGCTTTTATCTTTCAGCTTTTTAATCGCCTTCGGCGATTTAAGCCATTTGAGCATCTAACTTACCTGCGTAAGCTGATTTTGGCGCTGCGCCAACTTGCTTGTCAACTACTTCTCCTCCTTTAAAAAAGAGAACTGTAGGAATGTTGCGAATACCATATTTAGCTGATACACCAGGGTTGTGGTCTACGTTTACTTTTCCAACAACTGCTTTACCTTCGTAGTCGTTGCTGATCTCTTCTACAACTGGTCCTACCATTCTGCATGGTCCGCACCATTCTGCCCAAAAGTCAACTAATACAGGCTTATCTGAGTTTAATACTACTTCTTCAAAATTTGCATCTGTGATTTCTAATGCCATGATCTGTGTTTTTAATGATTGATTTAATGTGATTTTTAATTTACAATAATTTGTCCATTCTAAATATACGCCATTTTGACACTAATTCACCGACAGTTCAACTGCCGGATGACGTTCTAAGTGATCGATCAAATCGTCACTTAGATTGGTTCTGATACTGCGGGATTTTAATTCTATAATGTCTTTCTTTTTTCGGTCAATCAGGCTGAATTGCAGCAAGCAGCTCCCTCCTGCTTCACTCTTCAATATTTGTAAGTCCTGAATTAGCTGATTGTTCACTTCGTTCACATCAACTTTTAACTTAATGGTCTTGCTCATTTTAGCTCTTACCTCGCTGAGCAATTCGATCTTATGGATCTTAAATTCCTTTTCATCTGTTTTTGACCATTGCCTTTTCTGTACTTTACCGCAGACATACAAAAACCAGTCTTTGGTCAAGTAAGGCTTGAATTTCACGTAATCGTCGCCAAAAAGCATAAAGCGGTGACTGTCTTCGTAGCCTTCTAAAACCAATACACCAAAAGGCTTTCCATTCTTTGAGATACGATGCTGGGCTTCCGTTACGATTCCCGCCATCCGCATTTCTTTCCTTTTTATATTCTTCTCTAGATCACTCAAGTCTCTGATTTGAGCATTGCAGAAATGCTTGATCTCAAACCTAAAGTCATCCAAGGGGTGTCCTGAAAGGTAAATCCCCACCACTTCCTTCTCCTTGCTTAGCTTCTCCATTCTGCTCCATCGTTCACATTCAGGAATCTTAGGCTCTGGAATCTCAACTTCTGCATCGCCACCAAAGAGACTTGCTTGGGCCGAATTGATTGATTGCTGGTGGTTGCTACCGTATTTAATGGCTTTGTCTAAGAAAACAGGCTCTCCCTCATTTTCAGCATAAAAATATTGTGCCCGATGCACGTCTCCCAATGAATCAAAACCTCCTGCAAGGGCTACGCTTTCAATGGTCTTTTTACTGGCTGTCTTCAAATCAATTCGTTTGGTCAGGTCAAAAACCGATTGATAAAGCCCGTTTTCTTTCCGTTCTTTTACGATTGCCCCCACTGCCGCTTCTCCTGCACCTTTTAAAGCGCCTAGGCCAAAGCGAATCTCTTTGTTCTTGTTAACGGTAAACTTGTAGGCACTCTCATTCACATCTGGTCCTAAAACCTTTACCCCCATTCTACGACATTCTTCCATAAAGAAAGTGATCTTTTTAATGTCGTTCATGTTGTTGGTCATCACCGCTGCCATATACTCTTCAGGGTAATTGGCCTTTAAGTAACCGGTTTGGAAAGCCACCACTGAATAAGCTGCAGAATGCGAACGGTTAAAACCGTACTCCGCAAATTTGAGCATGATGTCAAAAACCTCTTCCGATTTCTTTTGCTCTACCCCGTGCAATTGCTCAGCCCCTTCTACAAACTTGACCTTCTGCTCTTGCATCACGTCCATTTTCTTCTTACCCATGGCGCGTCGCAGAATGTCTGCTTCACCCAATGAGTAACCCGCCATAATTTGAGCCGCCTGCATGATCTGCTCTTGGTATACCATAATGCCGTAAGTGTTTGACAAAATGTCTTTCAAGAGTTCATGGGGGTATTCTACTTCCACTTCGCCGCGCTTACGCGAAATAAAAAGATCGATAAACTGCATGGGACCCGGACGGAAAAGGGCATTCATGGCAATCAGATCTTCAATGTTGGTGGGTTTTAAGTTTTTCAGGTGCTTCTGCATCCCGGCCGACTCAAACTGAAAAGTTCCGTTGGTTTCTCCTCTTTGGTAGAGTTCATACGTCTTTTCGTCTTCAAGCGGAATCTCATCTGGATCAATTTCTACTCCGTGATTTTCTTTGATCAACTCAATGGCATCGCGAATAATGGTAAGGGTTTTCAAGCCCAAAAAGTCCATTTTCAACAAGCCCGCATCTTCTACCACTTTGTTGTCAAATTGAGTTAAGAGCAAATCCGAATCCCGCGAAGTACAAACCGGAACATAATTGGTGATGTCGTCAGGAGAGATGATAATCCCGCAAGCATGAACACCAGTATTCCTTACCGAACCTTCCAGCGTAATGGCTTGGTTCAAAGTTTTTGCGGTTAGGTCGTCCTTTTCTGTTAGCTTTCTCAGCTCTAAAGCTTGAGAATATTCATCATTGTTGAGTTTCTGCTTGAGCTCCTTCTCCTCAAGGCCAAATAATTTCTTTAAGGATAAACCAGGTACCATTTTAGCCACCTTGTCTACCTCTGGTAGTGGCAAATCCAATACCCTTCCCACATCACGGATGGAGGATTTCGCTGCCATTGAACCATACGTGATGATCTGCGCTACTTGGTTCTTACCGTACTTATCAACCACATAGTCAATGATCTTCGAGCGGCCATCATCGTCAAAATCGATGTCGATATCTGGCATGGAAACCCTTTCGGGATTTAAGAAACGCTCAAAAAGAAGGCTGTATTTAATGGGGTCGATGTTGGTGATGCCAACACAATAAGCTACTGCAGAACCGGCGGCGGATCCCCTACCCGGCCCAACGGAAACACCAACATCTCGCGCTACGGTGGTAAAATCTTGCACAATGAGGAAGTAACCGGGAAAGCCCATGTCTTTGATCACCTTTAACTCATAGTTGAGCCGCTCTTCTATTTCTGCAGTTATCTCACCGTAACGCTTTTTGGCTCCTTCAAAGGTTAAATGCCTCAAGTATTCATCTTGATCCTTAAATTCTTGTGGCAGGGTGTAATTGGGCAGTAAAATATCTCGCTCCAACTTGGGCGGATTGATCTTATCTACGATCAAATTGGTGTTGTCGATAGCTTGGGGAACGTCTTTAAAAAGCTCATTCATCTCCGCCTGTGTCTTGAAAAAGAAATTGCTGTTGGGAAAGCCAAATCGAAAACCCTTGCCATCACCTTTTGGGGTGCTGATCTTATCACCGGTATTGATGCACAGTAAAATATCGTGGGCGGTCCAATCATCCTCATCTACATAATGAGAATCGTTGGTGGCGATCATGGGCACGCCGTACTTCTCTGACCATTTCATCAAGACCCGATTGACGTCTTCTTGGGTTTTTCCTGTACCGTCGATCTCGCCCAATCCGTGTCGCTGCAATTCGATGTAGTAGTCATCTCCAAAAAGTTCAAACCACTGCTTAAAGGTTTTCTCAGCCTCTTCTTCACTTTTAAATAAAATAGCTTGTTGAATCACTGAGGCGATGCAGCAAGTGGTAGCGATCAAACCCTCTTTGTATTGCTTAAGCAGCTCAAGGTCTATTCTTGGGTATTTGGAATACAAACCATCGATGTAGCCTAAGGAACAGAGCTTTGATAAATTCTCATAGCCTGTTTGGTTTTTAGCCAATAAAAGTTGGTGATAACGCTTGTCTCGTTTACCGCCGGTAAATTCCTTTTTAAAGCGATCTTCTACCAAATAGAACTCACAACCTACAATGGGCGTGATGTCTCGTTTATTCGCTTCGGCCACAAATTGAAAAGCCCCAAACATATTACCGTGATCGGTCAAAGCCACGGCTCTCATGTTGTCGTTTTTCGCCTTGTCCATCATGGCTGCAATGGGCGCAGCTCCGTCTAGCAAAGAGTATTGGGTATGGCAATGTAAGTGCGAAAAATCAGGCATAAAGCAAGTTTTAAAGGGCTTATAAAATTAGGGAAAAGCCAAGCTGTAAAATGGGGCTGTTGATAAGTGAAGCGAAAGCAGTAAAAAAGCTTGGCTGCAATTTGTTTGGCTTGTTGAAAACCTTATTTCGCTCCTTTTAAGTTGCCTAAAAAAGCATGGAAAGATTGATTTTCATTTTGACACCAATAAGCGTCTTGATTTTTTTGTAATTTGCATGCTATTGAGAATGCCGCATGATAGCCGACAATAAACATTTAGAATCAGTTATTTTAATTTGAGGGACGCAAGTATTTAAAAAATTATAATATATTAAAAACCAATCTCTTAATCGCCAAAACTAATACAACTATAAGGTAAATAGGTTGCATTAATGCGACATATTTACTTGTTAGCATCAATAGGAAACGGGAATGAAATTTGCTAACTTTACTATATGAATATTGAGCAAAGAAAAATCTCATTAATTAATTGGATAACTAACTTGAGTGAGGAGTCTATAATAAATCAATTAGAGAACTTTCAAAGCTCTCTCGATGATTTACCTAAGGAGATTCAATCATTATTGAGACAATCCGACTCTACCACGATAGATGAGTGCATAGAACATACAAGTTCTAAAGATCTATTAAGGTCTAAATGAAAAAAGTAGTTTGGACACCAGTCGCCATAGAATCTCTCAATCAAACAACAGACTTCTTATATAAGGTTTGGAATAATAAAGTAGTTGAAACCTTTCTTCATGATCTTGACCATAGGATAAACCAAATTAAAAACGATCCTGAGTTAGCTCCTACTTTCAAACAAAGTGAATTTCGACAATTATTGATTCACAGAACTACCTCATTATTTTATCGCAACTATCCCGAACATATAAAACTTTTACTTCTTTGGGATAACAGACAAAACCCTGCTGAGTTATTGAAAAAAATAACTGATGCTAACAAGAAATAAAGTGCATGTGCTAAGCTGCGAGTCTGAAAATTCTCTGCTAGCTATCGCTTAATCCGCTCAGCCGCTCCCGAGAGTTTTTTGAGCTTTGCTCCTCACCTACTTGCGGTGGTTTTAGATCAGACTATTTGCCGTGCTTCGAGAAATTGTAAAAGTTCTAGCGGCTTTCACTATCTTTAGTGCTACAAACGGTTGGATGGCACACGCACCTTATTCAATACGTTGTGCCTCATGCGAAAAATGAAAAGACTGCAAACCATATTGACATTCATTCTGACCTTGATAATGCTATCGTGTGGAACAAATAATCAGCCCGACAAAAACGATCTTGAATTCAATAGCGAAAAATGGAAATCAGGAGACATGCGGACTAAAGGAAAAATGACGGACAACCTTCTTAACGACAGCCTTCTAATTGGAAAAACGAAAAGCGAAGTACTTAAAACACTTGGAGAACCTGACCAGCAGACTGAAAGCAGACTTCATTATACAGTTGACCCAGGTATTGAATATATGAGTTCACCTTGGACTTATTGGCTCACGGTTAAGATAGACACCGTAAGTGGAAAAGTAACAGAAGTATGGATTGCAGACTAAAAAAAATAAAAAAGCACGAAGGCACAACAAGGTGTATAGCCAATAGGGCAATTAGAGATAAATTGAAAGTCCTGTTCTTTGAGCAGGCAACGCCAAAACAAAGTTTTGACGTTTAACAAAAAGAAAATTAAAAGTAAAAACGTTTGTTTTGGCTTAGTGGTAATCCGAAAGTAGAGTGCTTCGAACCTGCCCTACTGTCCATACACAGAACGTTAGCGGAAATTAAAACAAAGGAAAATGAGTAAAAAAGAAAATAAGGACTGTTTCGTAATAATGCCTATTAGCGATGTTGATGGGTATGACAAGGGACACTTCCTGCGAGTCTATGAAGACATTGTAAAACCTGCGATCGCCAATACCGAATTTCTGCCGAAGCGAGCTGATGAAGTCAAAGAGACGAATTTTATTCATCTTGATATTCTTAAAAAGCTTATAGACGCTCCTATTGCAGTTTGCGATTTAAGCACACGAAACCCTAATGTTCTATTTGAACTTGGAATCCGACAGGCGTTCGATAAGCCGGTTGTTCTCATTCAAGAAAAGGGTACTCCAAAGATTTTTGATATTGGTCCGCTACGGTATTTAGAATACTCTAAGAGTATGAAGTATCATGATGTTCTCAAAACACAAGCAGAATTGACTGAGGCCATAAAAGCGACAAAAGATGCCGAAGGAAAACAAGGAAACATTAATTCCATAGTCCGACTAATGGCATTGAGCAGTCCTGCTTCTATTCCAACAATTGAAGGAGATAATAAGGATGCATTGGCAATCGATATACTGCAAACTCAATTGAATGATATGAGAAAGATGATTGAGATATCAATGATGGAAGGACGGAGGTCTCAACCCAAAGGAAGTATTGCTTCTATCGAATATGAACGACTAACAAATCAGCTCGACAAATTAACGAATTCAAGAAGAAAAATGCCACCAGAGCTGCAACAAAGGGAACTGCATAAGTTGATGCGCGAGGTGGAGGAAATTTCTATGCATTGTGATGAAAAGTCGGAGCACCGAATGTTTAGATATCTAATGGAGCGAGTTCACAGGGCAATGGAGGAGATTTAAAAAAAGCCGCTAACAAGTGTATAGTGCATACCCTGCGGGATACGCACCATACACAGACCGTTAGCAAAAATTATATGACACAAAACCCAACACAATGGACAAGGAAGAATTTTTAGAATCATTCAATATGTCAAAGAGGTTAATAAAAGAATCAAAAGATAATTTTGACATACAAAACGCCGTAGACATCACTTACAGTTCTTTTACTCAAATCTTTATTGATAATCAAGAAATGTTATCCAAAAAGCATATAAAAATAAAAAGCAATTTAAACCCAATAGCTTCTCAATATAGGAAGCAAGCTATTGATAGACAAACACCATTGCACAATGGCAAGGAATACGGTTTAACTTCAATTAACCTCTTAAAAGACATTATTGAGTCTGTTTTTTAATTTTATCTTCTATCTCAATAAAATCTTTGTGAGAATTAACAAAAGAAGTGTATTTGAGTAAAGCGCAAGTAACATCCTCTTTTGTGCATCAACACTCTCCTTTTAAACCCTTGACAATAGTTTCGAGACAAATATCTAGCGCATCAGCATTTTGACTAAGCATCCAATTTTTTAATGCAACCTTATCCATAATAAATAAAAACTTTTGCTAACTGAATCTATAAAACAAATTGTATTCTAGCGATTAATTATAGCTTTGGCTTCGTTCTTTCAATTAGTTACCTAGCGGGGCCGTTGATGGTAATTATCTAAGAAAAAATAAATTTTAAAAAATCAAGTATGAATTTAAATAATCTGAAGTTTTTAATCATAGTAGCTTTTCTCTTTGGTTGTTACACCTCATATAGCCAGCCTCAAACTTTAAACGGAATTGAAATAGATGCTCCGAAAGGATTTAAAAAAACGGGAGATTACAAATGGCAGCAAAATGACGATCTAATAATGGTGATTTCATTAGAAGGTGAATTACCAAAAGAGAATCATTTAGATGTACTGAAATCAGTGCAAAACAAAACTAAGAATACATCATTCGTTAAAAATGGGACTTTTAATTTATCCGGCAAGGACTACAATTGTACTTATCATCTAGGAGATAACGGATTATTAATAGTTACCACTTTAGTTGTAAGAGATGGTTTTTCATATATTGTTTTGTGTGGTGTAAACCCTGGTCAATTTTCAGGCAATGAAGAAGAATTAACAGATAAGACCTTGGAGAAAGTTCAATATTTAAGAACATATATGTTAACTAAAATTGTATATGGTTAAAAAACAAAATTCAAAGAAGAGACCTGTAATAGTAACTATAATTTGTATCATTTCCTTTATCGGAACTCTACAAGTTATACCCTTAGTAATATCAGAAAGCGCGCAACAAATTGGTAAATGGTATCCACCATATATGGGTCTTTCGGCTATAATAGGTCTTATTTCAATAATAGGAATTTGGAAAATGAAAAGGTGGGCAGTTTACCTTTACACGACCATGGTAGTAATAAATCAAATTACAGGAGTAGTGATGGATTTATGGAACATAATGACTATTCTTTTCCCCGGTATTGCAATTCTTGCTGCCTTTTATCATTTAAAAAAAATGAACTAACATTACAAATGTTTCACATTAATCATCAATCAAATGAATAAAAAAAGTGGTATCACAATATCAATCATAACCTTAGTATTATTAATCTTTCTATTATTTTTTGGAAAAGAGAGAATTGATTTAAACTTACTTTATACTTTATTTGCCCTATTATTGTTCACTGTGGGTGTAGCCTTATCTGTTTTTGGGGCCATTTGGATATTCACAGGAAAATTTAACAATAAGGGATTCATACTCTTATCATCAATTCTTACAGCTATACTTGTAATTATAAATATTGTCGGTAAACTATAAAGAATAGCAAGTGGGCCGAGGAGTTTCAGCAGATGAGTGATAGCCTGCAAGGGTAGCTTTGCTCCCCCGCTCCCGCGCGATTTTATCGCGTGGCCTGGCAGGAAAGCCTCAGCGCAGTAAAGAGTGCTAAACTGCCATGCCCTAGCCCTTGGCGGGAAATAGTATCTTTATCAAAACTACAACGCACCATACAGTAGCTGTCGTCACATAGAATTTAAAAAATGAGAATAACAATCATTCTAATTATTCTAGCAATTCAAGTAGGTTGCAAAAACCGTAATGAGACGAATACTAAGTCTGAAAATTCTGCCATCACTGAGTTAACGAAATGCAACTGCAATAATGAAGCAATTACCAACTATCACACGCTAACCAATAAAGCTGAAATTGCAATTTGTAATGGTGATTTCGAAAGAGCATCCAAAAATTATTCCTTGGCATTTAAAGAAATCAAAAAACCTTTTGGTCCTGATGTTTATAATGCCGCACTTTCAAATCAACTCTCTAATAATTTAGCTGAAAGGGATTTAAACCTTCAACTTCTCATCAATAATTCTGATGATTTAAGTATGTGGAAGTCAATTTTTGTCAACACCTATATTGATGAAAACCTCTGGAATTCTTTTATAGCGAAAAGAACGACTGAATATGACCCAAGATTAAGAAATGAGTTTAAAGCAATTTGGGAAAGAGATCAAATGTTCAGACCCATGTACGATACGCATGATGACACGATTCAAGCCAATCGAAGAATAAATATGAACAGGATACTTCCATTAACTGATTCACTTGGCTTCCCTTCTCAGCTAGAGCTCGGTTTTAGAAAAGCCTTAAGAGGGCAAAATCATGATGTGGTTTTAGTTCATACTTCACAAAGAAGAAGCAGCAATAAAAACATCATTGATCTTGAACCAATTCTTTGCAAGGCAGTAAATGAGGGACGATTTGATCCTGAACAGGCAATCTCTTACCTCAATTTCCAAAATGATGAGGATAAAAAAGATTTTGAAGTTTACTCAACTTGGCAATATAGACATCCCTTGTTGCCGGATTCTCTTAATAACAAAATATGGCTTCCAAATTTGAATGAGGAAGAATATGAGCGTGCTAATGAAATAAGAAAAAAATGGAATGCTGATCAATTAGATGACATTGCAACAAAATCTGATTTTATTGCAAGAAGCAGCATTCCGTTCATATTTACATCAGTTATGACGTTCATAGAAAATATGCCAACAGATCTTAGTCAAGAAGAAGCTTTGGAACATTATAAAATAGCTACTTCAGATAAAGAGCCATTTGAAAAGTCAAAAATACAGTGACTATGAAAGTACCCAAAGTCAATTCGAAGAAACTCATACATTCAACTCGATGCTTTAAGCTCTCTGCTCTTTTCCACTTTTCTACTCTTTTCCTTTTCCACTCTTCTACTCTTTCCCTTTTCCACTTTTCTACTCTTTCCCTTTTCCACTCTTCTTCTCTTCAACTCTTCAACTTTCCTCTAACCACAAAGGACTCTAAGAAGCCGCAAAGTACCCAAAGTCAATACGAAGAAACTCATACATTCAACTCGATGCTTTAAGCTCTCTGCTCTTTTCCACTTTTCTACTCTTTTCCTTTTCCACTTTTCTACTCTTTTCCTTTTCCACTTTTCTACTCTTTCCCTTTTCCACTTTTCTACTCTTTCCCTTTTCCACTCTTCTACTCTTCTACTCTTCTACTCTTCTACTCTTCTAC
>P_1C_Liq_1_UnCtyDRAFT_1000194_pt1 | contig 14178 bp, 6 predicted proteins | sample Pon1CUnioCityCA_2_FD_10230 | JGI IMG/M metagenome (IMG submission 10230) | reverse complement strand
GGGTGAACCTTTCGATGAAGAAGATTGGATTTTGCCGCTGAAAGAAGAATTTTACTCGATATATGCTCCTTTTAAAGAAAAGCGAAAAGCACACATCACAGCGATCAAAGCAGAAGAAGATGAAAATTTGCGCAAAAAACGCAGTTTAATCAATCAGTTGAAAGCAGTGATTGCCGATGAGGAAAACATCGGTGCGGCGTTTGCAAAACACAAAGAAATTAATGAAGCGTGGAAAGCTGTAGGGGATATCCCCAGAGATAAAAGACACGATGTTCAGCAGGAATATAGCCGTCTGCTCGAAGAGTTTTTTTACAACATGAAAATCTACAAGGAAATTAAAGACTATGATTTCCAAAAAAACTACGAGTCAAAAAAAGCTATTATTGAAGCACTCAAGAAGCTCGAAAAAGTTGAAAAAATCAAAGAAATAGAAGCGCAATTGAAGACGTTGCAAAATGAATGGGAAGATGTAGGACCAACCAAGCAAGAACTATGGGAAGCCATCAAAGATGAATACTGGACGATTGTCAAAAAGCTGTATGACCGTATCCGTGCTCACTACGATGAGCGGCGCGAACAAATGAAAGAGAATATCGCATTAAAAAAAGCGATTGTGGAGCGCATGGATGCCATCCTAGCTAATGAAAGAAATAGCGTCAAAGATTGGAACGCTCAAACTCAGAAAGTTCTCGATCTTCAAAAAGAATGGAAAACGATTGGTTTTGGTCCCAAAAAAGAGAATGAAGCAGTTTGGAAAACCTTTCGGGAACTTTGTGACCAGTTTTTTGAAGAAAAAAGTGCTTTCTTCGAAGATGTGCACAAGGTTTTTGACGCCGTCGCTGAACAAAAACAGCAGCTCATTGAACGCGTAGAGGAAATTAAAGACAGCACCGACTGGAAAGATACCACGCGCAAAATTATTGATATCCAAAAACAGTGGAAAAAACTGGGAAGCGCTGGTCACAAACACGAGCAAAAACTTTGGAAATCATTTCGCGCTGCATGTGACTATTTTTTCAAAACCAAGGAGGATCATTTTGCACAAAAGGAAAAGGCCTTTGAAGCTAATTTAGATCAGAAACACGCGCTCATAGAAAAAATAGAATCATTCTCGTTACCTTCTGATAAAAAGGAAGCGCTCAACGCACTGAAACAATTCTCTGAAGATTTTGCAGCCATTGGGTTTGTACCAGCCAAGGAAAAAGATGCTGTTTACAAAGCCTACAAAGCAGCGTTAGATCGGCATTATGGAGCATTAGATTTCGGTGAAGAGGAAAAGGCACAGGTCATGTTCGAGGCTCGTATTAACACCATAAAAGGAAGTGGAAATGCAGCACACCTCTTTCAAAAAGAAAAACAAGCAATCAGGAATGAAATTGAACAACTGAAACAGCAAATCATTCAATACGAAAATAATTTAGGATTTTTCTCATCTTCCAAGGGAAGTAATCCTCTGAAAGAGCAAGCGGAAAAAAACATAACCACTGAAAAAGAAAAAATTGCGCTCCTCCAGGCAAAACTCAAAATGATTCCAAATGAATAAAATATACAACATTTGGATTTTAATTTTTACTGTTCTCACATTTCCCTTTGCCGTAGCAGTGGGCAATAATTTAGACTTTACCCTTTTTGGATTTAATATCGAAGGGGAGGAGTTCGCCTACAAACATTTTGTCTTCACCTTGAGTGCGGGAATTATCTTTCTTATTGGTGCATTGAGAGCGTCTAAAAAATGGCTTGGTCTCCGAGTGGTTCGACAAGTTCAACGATTCAAATTTTCTACACCAGTGAGCATTATGCGAAGAAAACGGGTCTTACTCTACAACTTGATTGAACTCTTTTTCTATTTGCTATTCGCTGGAGGCCTACTGTATTTCACAGTCGACACTATTTACGTAGCGCTCGTATTCATCATTCTAGCTATGGATCAAACCATTCACACCTATTTGGGGATCGCATTAAAAGGCTACCGCATCGGTATTACAAAAAATGCCATCGTTTTAGCAGATCGCGAAACGAAAGCGATTTACTTCAAAGGATTGAAGAAAATATCAAAACATCAGCAGACGATCTATTTTGAGTACGTGAACGATTTAGTATTGCACTTTCCAACCAATTTAATCCCCGAGGAAGAATGGAGTAATTTTGTGGCTTCACTGCAAGAGCATGTTCCTCCGAATCGTGTTTACTACAGTGGATTTTGAGGCAATTTTAAGCGCTAAGAGGAGTTCTAAGAAATAATTGAATAGGTGCACTGTAACCAAATGTTGGTTCTCATTGAAATCCCATTAAATCTTATGAAAAACCAATGCTAATTATTCAACAGCGTATCTCCCCGATTCCAAAAAACGGATCGTTGGCAAAGTTTTGGAGGCATTGAACAAATCAAATCCTTTCTTCAAATCTGACCACAAATTAATGTATTCATTACTACTTTTAAATTCATGTTTCAGTATGCGCCATTTTGCATCTGTTAGTCGCGCTGGAAAGAGGGTAACGGGAATTGTTTGTTGTCCATTGTTCTTCGCCTCCACACAATACACATAGAGTTCTTTGATCCATTCATCTGTAAGTGGAATACAGCCAATGGTCACACAATCGCCATGGATAAAAATTGCTCCACCCAAATTATGTTGAACCCCCAAAGTACGATCGGAGCCATTGGGGTAATTGATCCCCATAGATAAATAGTAATTACTACTCGGGTTGAACCGGTTGATATGATAATATCCTTCTGGTATTTGGCGGTCGCCTTGTTCTCTTTTGGGACCTAGCGCACCTGAAGTTGCACATACCGTATATGTTTTCAATTTTTGAAATACACCTGAAGATTGGTCTCGTACCCATAGTTCCAACTCTTTTTCGTATTTGAAAATGCGCAAATACACTTCGAGCTGATCAATTTCAATACCGACTAATTCTAAATCCCGTTTTATTTGATCATAATTTTCCGAATAGGCCGTTCGCACACGAGGATAACGCTTTTGATCAGCTTTAAAGTCACTTTGACCATTCGAGAAATTCGCCAAAAACAATAAAGCAACCAAAAAAATAAATCGCGGTAAAAATCTCTTTTTCATACACCTATAAGTTTTCTTAAGAAAAAAGTTACAACTAATTATGGATTTTTAGTCATTACCTCATCTCAATAGTGAACCAAAACAAAAGAATTATGAAAACACTTTTAACAATAATGATGGCAATCAGTACAGGACTACTTTTAGCACAAGGTAATTTTGGGGCGATACAAGGTAAAGTTTTTGAAAAATCATCCGGGGAAAAGCCTGCCGCATTTGCCACCGTATGGGTTGAGCGCGGTACTACAAAATTCGGGACAGAAGTAGATAAAAACGGTCGGTTTAAAATCAATTCGGTGCCTACAGGGAATTATGCGCTCAACATTCGCTATTTCGGAGATACATTAGATCGCGAGATAATTGCACACGTTAAAACTGACGGAATAGCGAATGTGGGAAGAATCAATATTCTCGAAAACATCCAAATTGAAGATGTAGTTGAAGTGACCGCCGACCTGCGTGGACCACTAATCGAGTTTGGAGATGGTGGTGGTATTACACGTATCGACTCAAAAGATATCATGCTCAGCCCTGTTCGGAACAGTCCGAAACAACTCATTGTCAGTCGCAACTCGGATATAAAACTCGATGCCGACGGTAATATGATGGTCCGGGGGGCACGTGCGAATGACCTTGTTCACTTTATAGATGGTGTTAAAACTGGTGCTGTACAGCCCATACCCAGTGTAGCTATCGGTGGTATAACGGTATACAGTAGTGCGATTCCAGCGAAATATGGTGACACGACTGGCGGTGTCATTATTATGGAAACAAAAAGCTACTACGACCTTTGGAGGGCTTGGAAAATCAGAACAACGGCAGTAGACTAAAAAAACTAATGTCTTCTTTTTTGTGCTCATCTTTTAGACAAAAACCACTCTTCTACTGATTTGTGCCACGGTTTTTAATCAAAAACACGCGCCACAAAACTTAACACCAAAAAACCATAGCAGCGGACTGAAGTCCGCTGCTATGGTTAATGGTTTTTTAAACATTATACTTTAACAGTTTTGCAAACAGGCATATACGGCTGCCATGTATAAACGTTTGCCTATTGGGATTATTTGCTGTTAACAGTCGCTTTTAGTCTACAAATGTTTCTCGGAAACTTATTTACACAAAAAAGCCTTTAGCGCGTCTTCCGCTTTTTATCTTTGTTCCTCCGATCTTCCAACCACTTAGGCATCTGTTTCGAACCATTCGAAGCTGATGTTTTTTTGTTCTGATGGCCTCCTCTGCCATTATTAGATTTCTTCTGTCCAGATCTTCCAATTAGCTTCTCTATTAACTCAGGTCGATCAGCTTTCATCAATTTATTGCGGATCCAGTTGTGGTTTTCTTTCTTGTACCAAAAGAAGAATTTGTGCTGACCTTGTTTCTCTTCCCTTGTACGAGCCGTATATACCGGTCTTAACGTGTAAGGATGAACTCCTGCATAATAGATCACTGTAGCAACTGTCATCGGTGTTGGAGTGAAGTCTTGTACCTGTTCCAACTGGAACCCCATATCTTTCGTTTCAGCAGCCAAATTCGCCATGTCTTGTTCTTCACATCCAGGATGCGATGAAATGAAATAAGGAATTAACTGTTGCTTTAATCCGTGCTTATCTTGAATCTTATCGTACTTCTCCTTAAATCGATGGAAGTACTTGAATGATGGTTTACGCATCACCCTGAGCGTTGCATCACTGGTATGTTCTGGAGCTACTTTCAATCGACCACTGACGTGTCGTGTCACCACTTGTTCNATATACTCATCGTGGTTGTTATCCTCGTTGTTCTTGGTGATATCATCCACCAAAAGATCATAACGAATTCCACTACCGACAAAAGCTTTTTTTACTTTCGGATGCTCATCGATCTCACGATAAAGATCTGTCATATCACTGTGATTCGTATCCAGATTACTGCATACCACCGGATGAATACAGCTTGGACTCGAGCACTTCTCACAGATGGATTCATCGATTCCTTTGAGTTTGTACATATTGGCAGAAGGACCTCCAATATCTGAAATATAACCGCGGAAATTCTCATCAGCAGTGACTTGTTCCACCTCCTTCATGATCGACTCCTTACTTCTCGACGCAATAAACTTTCCTTGATGAGCTGATATCGTACAGAAACTACACCCTCCAAAACATCCTCTGTGCGTATTCACCGAAAAGCGGATCATTTCGAATGCAGGGATCTGTCCTCTTTTCTTGTATTTCGGATGAGGCATTCGTGTATATGGAAGATCAAAAGACTGATCGATCTCCTTTTCCTTCATTGTCTTATAGGGTGGATTGATCACTAAGCGTTGATCTCCCACATCTTGAACGATACGATTTGCATTCAGCTTATTTGATTCTACCTCAACTACTTTAAAATTGGCAGCATACTTCAACTTATCCTCTAAACAATCTTCATGAGATGATAATTCAACCGTTTTCCAATTCTTGTTCTTGGGTAACTCCTCTTCTTTTGGCTGAAGAAATGCCGTTTGACTTATTGTTTTTAGTGACTCAAAGGGAACACCCTTCTTGACTAATTTTAAAAAATCACGCAGCGGCTGATCACCCATGCCGTAAACAAGCATATCTGCTCCAGAATCAGCCAAAATACTGGGCATCAACTTATCTGCCCAATAATCATAGTGTGTAACACGACGTAAAGAAGCTTCAATTCCTCCGATCAGAACCGGAACATCTGGATAAAGGTCTTTCAGAATCTTGGTATAAACCGTTGTCGCATAATCAGGCCTGAAACCTGACTCTCCACCAGCAGTATAGGCATCTGTAGATCGCAACCTTCTATTGGCAGTGTAATGATTCACCATCGAATCCATACACCCTGCAGTTACCCCAAAAAAGTACTTTGGTTTTCCAAATTTTTTAAAATCCCGGAGGTCATCCTGCCAATTCGGTTGAGCTACGATAGCGACTTTAAATCCTTCATCCTCCATGATTCTTCCGATCACAGCAGTTCCAAAGGAGGGATGATCAATATATGAGTCACCAGAGATCAAGACCACATCGATCTCTTCCCATCCTCTTTTCTTCACCTCTTTCATTGTCAGCGGTAACCAGTCTTCTATCGGGCGCATTTCCATGATGCAAATGTAAGACTTGGAATCGAAGTTACCAATTTCGGGTAGCGTACTAGTGACAATTCAATAAAAATCCGCACATCAAATAATGACACGCGGATCTTTGCGCTATTTATGAATCTATTACTAGTCTTCGATCTTAATGACCTTGATCTCCGTAACTTTAAATTCAGTTCTTCTGTTGTCTTGATGCTTTTCTTCACTACAAGGAACACCATTCGTACACTCGTTCACAGGTTTAGACTCTCCATACCCTTTCCAAGTGAGTCGTGTTCTTTCAATCCCTTGTGCAACGAGGTATTCCACCGCTGCCATTGCACGTTTATCAGAAAGGACCATATTATAGTTGTCAGAACCTCTGGAATCTGTATGTGATCCCATTTCGATCGTGATCGATGGGTTATCCTTCAGCAGTTTTACCAATTTCTCCAGTTCTTTTGCTGCATCTTCACGGATATACGACTTGTCGAAGTCATAATATATATTCTCCAATTCAATTGGCTTATCCACAACGATCTCTTCAACCAAGAAGTCGGCGTAAAAATCATGTGAGTATTTCAAGTCTTTTGTTACGATATTGTCTGTTCTTGCGAAACAACCTTCTTTGGTACAAAGTAAAAGATACTCTTTGTTAGGTTCCAATTTGAGTTTAAACTTTCCATCAGGACCACTTTTCATTTTGATCACCTCACCTGTTTCATCATCAGTGATTTCTACAGTTACATCTTCTACTGGTGTCTTCTCCCCTTTAATATGAGCAAATCCATACAGTTGGAAAGTAGGATCATTTTTCTTGAACTCGTACATCCCGTCTTTATCGGAACGAGAGGAAGAAACGAATCCGTTCAATCCATTGTCGTCCAACTGGAAGGCAAAATCATCTGCAAACGTATTAATCGGATAGTTGAGATTTTCTGGATATGCCCAGTGGTCTCCGTGTTCATATGTAATGAACACATCCAGTCCCCCCATTGAATTGTGAGCCGTTGAAGAGAAGTACAAGGAACCATCATCATGAATATAAGGAAACATTTCATTTCCTGCTGTATTCACCTCTTTACCAATATTTTCAGGTTTGGTCCACTTTCCTTCTTTTAAATGCGCTCGATAAATATCCGTTCCACCAAAACCTCCTGGCATATCAGATACAAAATACATTGTTTTACCATCCTCAGTGATCGTTGGGTGTCCAACAGAATAATCGTCGTTATTATATGGAAACGGAGAAACATTCTTCCACTTTCCCTCAACCAATTCAGCCTTAAATATTTTAAGGTTACTCTCTTTGTCTTCATTGGCCTGAAGTCTTCTGCCTACGTAGTTACTTCTCGTAAAATATACGGTTTTTCCATCAGCACTAAAGGTTGCTGGACCATCGTGGAACGGACCATTAATACTTCCCTTCAAGGCTTCTGGGTTCAACCAGTTACCATCTGCATCCTTTTCCATGTAATAAAGATTGAGATAAGAGTTTCCTGTCCAGCTACTTTTTCTAGAGCTAAGAATGGCCTCTTTATCTGCGCTAAACACTACGCCATCTTCATATTCTTGAGCTGCAAAAGTGTTCTCAAATCCATCGGTGATGATTGGTTCCAAATCATATAATGTTGTATCACGAAAACGCTGACTCGTTGATTTACAACTTGACAAAAGCATCTGAGCAACCACATCATCCGGCATTACTTCAAGGTATCTTTCAAAATAAAGAATCGCTGCTTTTGGCTCACCCATTCCCATTTTAACTCGACCGTAATTAAAGTAGTCGAATGATTTAGCAGATTCGGTATCGATAAATGTGTTATATGCTTTATGCGCTTTCTTTATTTCATTTGCATACACATAAGACCTAGCAAGTCTACGTTCAGCATGAACATTTTCTCCTTTTTTTAATGCTTTTTCATAATGCGTGATCGCTTTACTGAAAGAGAGGTTTTCATAAAATTTATCCCCTTTTCGAATATGCATATTAGCACAACTAGACAGGATTAATATCCCAATCATTAATAGTATTGAGTAGCTTTTTTTCATATCGTATCGTATTAAAAGAATCGAGGTGTTTTAGTTTTGATCAGGTCTTTACCGAAGTCAATTCCGATCATTATTTCGTGTGAGCCATTCGAATATTTTCTCAGGTCTGAGAATGTAATATCGTAAGCGTAACCTATTCGGAAGAAGTTGTTACTTTGATATTCTAACAATATTGAAACAGCATCACCACTTCTAAATGAGGTTCCAAACCAAAATGTTTCATTTAGTAAAAGACCGAGGTTTAAATCTGCCTGCACTGGAGCACCTGGTAGGTACTTCATAAGAACAGACGGTTTTAACTTCAAGTTTTCATTGAGATCAAATACATAACCTCCTGTCAATAGATAGTGACGATGTAAGAAAGTGGCCTTACTTACGTCAACAGAAAAATCATTTCCTTCTTGATACCCAAGCAATGTTGGAATGGAGATTCCTGCATAATAACGATCACCATAATAATAAGCACCGAATCCAAATCTCGGTATAATGTTACTCCGCAGGTCATTTTGGAAAACAACATCATCTTCATCCCAGATCGTTAAGTCTGTCAACCTAGCACTAAACTGGTTGATACCAGCACTTACACCCAATGATAACTTGGTGTCATTACTAAACTTCAACTGGTATGAGTAGTTAGCGATAGCAGTATTCTGTGTAGAAACACCGATTTGATCGTTGTACATGACCAAACCAAGCCCCATATTCTTATCAGCGATGGGACCATCGATTGCACCAATGATCGTTCGGGGCGCCCCATCAAATGAAACCCACTGTGTACGCGCACTCAATGAACTTGTCCAGTAATCGTGCGTTCCTGCATAAGCTGGGTTGACAAAGAGTCCGTTAAACATATACTGACTCACCATCGGTTCTTGCTGTGCTCTGGAGAGTAATCCAGTCGTCAGGAGCAATCCAAGAATTAAAATTAATTTCTTCATAACCTTTTATTTTATAGTAGTTTTAGTATTAATTAATAATTACGACGCAGATCAACATATCCCTTCAGTGTCACTGCTCCATCAGCCGTTTCAACCACTACGACCACAAAATACGTAGCGTCTGGAAGCTCATCTCCACTATTATTTCTACCGTCCCAGGTGTTGTCATAATTGTTCTTTTGATAAACAATGTTCCCCCATCTGTTAAAGACCTTCATTTCATTGCGTTCGTAAGCGTCTATTCCTCGAACCACAAAGTAGTCGTTGTCTCCATCACCATTTGGTGAAATTCCTTCAGGCATTTCCAGTGTCATTGGCTGTTCGAGAATGATTGAGGCATTTGCTACACATCCATTTTCATCACTCACCACAACATTGTACGTTCCTGCAGGCAACCCAGATATGTCTTGAGTTGTGTCTCCAGTTGACCAGTTAAAGTCGTATGGTGCTGTTCCACCAAACACTTCTGTCTCAATAGAACCATTTGTAGCATCGTATGGCTTCACATTGTAACCGCCGCCTAGATCAGTACTGAACAATTCAATTTCGATCGGATCAGGTTGAGTAATGGTCGTTACTAGTGTGTCTTGACATCCGAAGTTATCGGTTACAATTACTTCGTAGTCATCAGCTGCTAATCCTTGAACGGCAGCAGTTGTGTCTCCATTTGACCAATCGTAAGTATAAGGTCCGTTCCCTGTATTTACAAGTACTGTCGCCGTACCGTTATCTCTACCAGCACAAGTTAAATCTGTTGATGAAATCGATACATCAAGGTTAGATACACTACCTACTTCAGCTTCCATGACAAACGTACATCCATTATCATCTGTCAATGTCAACTCATAACTACCCGCTACAACCGTATCAAGGTCTGCAGATGTCTCTCCATTACTCCAGTTGTAAGCGTAAGGAGCCGTTCCTCCAACTGCATCGATTGTGATTGTTCCATTTGGCGCCTCACATGTAGCAGGAGTTGATGTGTATGTCACCTGAATTGTATCTGGTTCAGCTACATCAATTGAAGACTGAACGGTACATCCATTATTATCTGTAACTGTTACATCGTATGTTCCAGCTGTTACTCCTGTAAGATCTTCATCAGTTGAGCCGTTGCTCCAGTTGAAACTGTATGGAGCTAATCCTCCATTAACTGTAAGATCTATTTCACCGTCACTTCCTCCATTACATAGTACATCTTCTACTGTTGATGTAACCTCTAGTAGAGCTGGTTCTGCAATTGAAGCCGTATCAGCTGTTGTACATCCATTGTCATCTGTTACAAGCACGTCATACGTTCCAGGTACTAACCCTGTAAGGTCTTCAGTTGTACTTCCATTACTCCATACAAAGCTGTAAGGAGAAGTTCCATTTGTAACTGTTAAGTCCATTGAACCGTCTCCCAGTCCATTACATGAAACATCTGTTGCAATAATATCAGCTTCAGGCAATGGGAATACTGTAACATCGAATGAGCATTGTGCCGTATTTCCATGGATATCTTCCACTTCATATGTTACTGTCGTTGTTCCTACTGGGAAGTCTGAACCACTTGGTAAACCAGCGATCATCGTAACGTTAGCAACTCCACAATTATCATCTACTATCGGTGCTGTGTAGTTCACGATTGAATCACAAGATTCAATGTCAGCGTTACAAGATATCGTTGGAAGCTCCGTGTCATTCACAGTAACATCAAATACACACTGTGTTACATTTCCAGCAGCATCTGTACCTGTGTAGGTTACTGTTGTAGTACCTTGTGCAAAGACATCACCAGGATTATGTGTTGAAGTTACGTTAACCGTTCCACAATTATCTGTAAATGTTGGTGGTGTCCATGATACAATACCCTGACATTCTCCTGGGTCATTACTAACTATGATATTTGTTGGACAATCAATCACTGCTGGAGCTTGATCGTCTTCTACCACGATGTCATAAGTACATGTTGATGTATTTCCTGCATCATCAGTTACTGTCCACTCTACTGTTGTCGTTCCGTTGTTAAACGTTACGCCATCGAGTGTTGTTCCTGTTCCAGTTGTTGCTCCAGTTAATTCATAGTCAATTGTGATTGTTGTACAGTTATCTGTTGCTACAACATCCCACCCTGTTCCTGTATTTGTATAAGTACAAACTCCAGCATCAGCTACTACTGTTTGTGAGCCTGATACTCCACAGTCTGAAATGATCGGTGCTTGCGTATCCTCTACATTAACATTTTGAGTACACGTTGCTGTATTTCCATGAACGTCTGTTACTGTCCATGTAACTACCGTCGTTCCTACTGGGTAGATAGACGGTGCATCATTCGTTACTGATGCAACTCCACAATTATCTCCTGTTACTGGTGTTCCTAAGTTGACTCCAGAAGCATCTGCTTCACAAACGCCTGCATCAGCTACTACTGTAACATCTGGTTGACATAGGATCGTTGGGTTCTCATTGTCTTCAACTATTACGTCGAAAGAACAAGTCGTTGAGTTTCCTGCTGCATCCACAGCTGTATAAGTAACCGTTGTTGTTCCTACAGCAAATACATCTCCGCTGTTATGTGTGCTTGTAAATGAATCCACTCCACAGTTATCCGTTGAAGTTGGTGCTGTCCATGTAACTATAGCGTTACATTCTCCTGCATCATTCGAAACCGTAATATTAGAAGGACATCCTGTAATTACAGGGTTTTCGTCATCTGTTACCGTAATATCAAATGAACATGTTATACTGTTTCCAGCATCGTCAGTAGCTGTATACGTTACTGTAGTTGTTCCTACTGGGAAGACATCTCCACTGTTTGCAGTACTTGTAAACGTGTTTATTCCACAATTATCTGTTGCCGTTGGTGCTGTCCAGTTTACAACTGCTCCACAAACACCAGGGTCATTCGTTACTGTTACATTTGAAGGACATCCTGCAATAGCCGGCAGCTGATCATCTTCAACAACGATGTCATAAGTACATGTTGATACATTTCCTGCAACATCAGTTACCGTCCACGTTACTGTCGTTGTTCCATTGTTAAATGTTACACCGTCCAATGTCGTTCCTGTTCCAGTTGTTGCACCTGTTAAAGCGTAATCAACTGTGATCGTTGTACAGTTATCTGTAGCAACTACATCCCATCCTGTTCCAGTGTTCGTATACGTACATACTCCTGCATCAGCCACTACTGTTTGTGAACCTGATACGCCACAGTCTGAAATGATCGGGTCTTGATCGTCCTCTACTACGATATCATAAGTACATGTTGATACATTTGATGCATCATCGGTTACTGTCCACGTTACTGTTGTTGTTCCATTGTTGAATACAACTCCATCTAGTGTTGTTCCTGTTCCAGTTGTTGCACCCGTTAAAGCGTAATCAACCGTGATCGTTGTACAATTATCTGTTGCAGTCACATCCCAACCTGATCCTGTGTTTGTATATGTACATGCTCCAGCATCAGCTACTACTATTTGTGAGCCTGATACGCCACAATCTGAAATGATCGGTGCTTCAACATCTTCTACTACGATGTCATAGCTACATGTTGATACATTTCCTGCGTTATCGGTTACTGTCCACTCTACAGTTGTTATTCCATTGTTGAATGTAACTCCATCTAGTGTTGTTCCTGTTCCAGTTGTAGCTCCAGTCAATTCATAATCAACTGTGATTGTTGTACAGTTATCTGTTGCAACTACATCCCATCCTGTTCCAGTGTTTGTATATGTACATACTCCAGCGTCAGCTACTACTGTTTGTGAGCCTGATACTCCACAGTCTGAAATGATCGGTACTTGATTGTCTTCTACCGTTACTACAAATGTACAACTACTGGTGTTTCCTGAGGCATCTTCTGCCTCCCAAAGAACTACCGTGTTCCCAACATTAAACGTAACACCATCCAGTGTTGTCCCTGTTCCTACTGTTGCTCCACTCAGCGAATAAGAGAAATTATCTATACTACAATTATCCGAGATAGTTGCATCCCAAGCGATACCTGAGTGACTATAACTACATATCCCAGCATCCGAAGGAACAGTTTGTGCTCCAACACAAGAAACAGATGGATTCGTGTTATCTGGAATAGTCGTGACCGTTGCACTTGCATTTGCTGTACATCCGATATCATCTGTAATCAGTACGTCATAAACACCAGGATCCAAGGAGCTTATATCTTGTGTCCCTGAAGTAAATCCTGAAGGACCAGACCAATCATACGTATACGGGCTCGACCCACTGAAAACACTTAAATCAATCGCTCCATCGCTAAATCCTGGACATGTCTCTTGAGAGCTTACCGCCGTTGAAGTAACGATCGAATCTTGAATCGTAATATGGAATGTGTAATAACAGAAGTTTATATCATCCGGTATTGCGAAATAAGTACTTGTTCCTGGCGTTGCAGGAAAAGGGTTGTTCTCATCATACTGAGTAGAAGTTGGTGTTACATTGTTCTCATCATAAAAACTCAACCCAGGAGGAAAATGCTGTGCTATTGAATCATAGGGTAATACAGCGTCGTCAAAATCACAAAAGACAAACTCTCGAACTGAAGGAGTTCCTGAACAATTATCCGCAATGTGTTGTGCTGCATCTATGTCCACAATAAGCGGATCTGTTATCGGCTGACCAACACAAGGTGCTGCATCTTGAAACCCTTGAATGAATGGTAAATCAAAATTAGACCCTGAAACTGCTCCAACACCTGTTGTGGTACCTCCATTGAGTACAACTTGCGGTGGACAATCAGGATTTGTTAATAGATTACAATCTGAAGTNACCTGTAGNTGAAATGATAACTCGGCCAATACTGAATCTGGATTNCCTANTGGTGGTAAAGGTAAAGTACCCATATCCCAAACTATTGATCCTGTAGGACCCAAAAGTGGATCGAAATAAGCATTATTAGGTGTTGGTGAAGGCGTGAAGTTAATCTGTGTTCCAATACTCGCCGGTACAAATGAAGTATTATAAGGAACTGGAATAGTTATGACAGTATTGTCTATCGCTTCTGTACCTTTGTTTTTAATCTCAAGATTATAATCAATAATTT
>P_1C_Liq_1_UnCtyDRAFT_1000193_pt1 | contig 14181 bp, 15 predicted proteins | sample Pon1CUnioCityCA_2_FD_10230 | JGI IMG/M metagenome (IMG submission 10230) | reverse complement strand
ACTGAAATTTTAAGAAAACTCGACCATAGAGAATTGGACTTTGGTATTTTATCAACTCCTCTAGCAAACCAACATAAGCTCACTTTTAAAGAGGTTCTTTACTACGAATCTATGCTAGTATATGGGGTAAGTGCAGCAGAGAAGAATTTTCAACCCCATAATATAAAAAATGAAAAGATTTGGTTGCTCGAAGAGGGGCATTGTTTTCGAAATCAAAGTATGTCAATATGTAACCTTAAGAATGAGCAAACTGAAAGTGCTCAACTAAATTTTAAAAGCAATTCATTTGACACTTTAATAAACCTGAGTGATCAATTTGGAGGTTATACCCTTATTCCTGAACTCTATGCCAAACTACTTGAAACTGTCAAATTAAACCGTTGTCGCCACTTTAAAAAACCTGTACCCGTGAGGGAGGTAAGCCTTGTTGCAAGTAGTTCTCTTTTAAAGCAAAATGCAATAGAAATATTAAGTAAGCATATAAAAGCAATCATCCCTCCTTTATTGGACTCAGCAGACTACAAGCTTAAAGATCTAGACATCATTTCGATCTAAACATATTTTTAAATACGTTGGGAAATTCACACAAANAAGTANGANNAAAAATTATTAGATTTGAGTTATTGNNAGGCGTACAAGACCAATAACTAACCAATTAAACCTTTCTATGAATAAAGAATTCCTTGAATTAAAGGAGGAAATAAAACGCCTAAAAGAAGAGAACAATAGCCTTAAAAGTCATCTCAATGATGTGAGAGAATCCTCTGAACTGGTTAAAAGTACTACCTCAAAAATAGAACTTAGCGAAATATTCAATGCCTTAAAAGATGAAGTTCACATTTGGAAAGTTGTAAGAAATGAAAAAGGTGAAATAGTTGATTGGAAATTAGCTGAGGTAAATGAAACGGCTTTAATAGCTTGGGATAAGCGGAGAATTGATGTGATTGGCAAATCACCAAATGAAATTTTTGATTTTGATGCCATTACGCAATTCAAACCCACCATAGATCAAATATTCAAATCAAATAAAAGTAGCAGTTGGACACAATACTTTGAACCTACAGATCAACATTTAATGATGGATAGCATTCCGTTGGGAGACTATTTCATTTCAACAGGAAAGGATATAACTGATCGAGTCAAAATGGAGCAATCCTTATTGGAAAGTGAAGCGCGGTTTCGCATGCTTTTTCACAAATCTATGGCTGCGAATCTTGTTGCTGACGACAATGGAAATTACCTGGACGTTAATCAAGCTGCAATCGATCTTTTTGGTTACTCAAAAAGTCAGTTTTTGAATATGAATGTCAAAGACCTTAAGGTGCAAGAATCTAGACCGTTTGAGGAAAAATATTCAGAGTTTGTTGATAAAGGAATAGAGAGTGGTGAGCTTACAATTATTAATGGCAAAAATGAAACAAAAACCATTTTTTACAAAGCCATTCGCTTTAAAGAAAACTTTAACCTAAGTGTAGCCTTTGATATAACGGATAGAAAGAAAACAGAGCAAGATCTTAAAAATACCCTGACTGAAATTGAATTAGCTCAAAAAATTGCGAAACTAGGATATTGGGAATACAATCCTAAAGAAGAAGAGCTCATATGGTCAAAGGAAATTTTCGAACTCTTTGAGCTTGACCCAAACCAAGGTACCCCATCAGTTAAAAAGCACGAACAATTGCTCGAAAAAGGGTCTTTTTATTTGCTTACTGATTCTTTGGAGAAAGCCGCGAAAAATGGAATAGCATACAACATCGAATTAGCACTTAAGAACCACAAAAAATGGATCAGGTCAATTTGCATTACCAAAAAACTGGTTAATCAAGAAGGTTATCTTTTAAAAGGAGTGTTACAAGACATTACAGAGCAAAAAATGATTGAAAAAGAACTTCAAATTTCCAATGCAACGAAAGATAAATTTTTCTCCATCATTGCTCATGATCTAAAAAACCCCTTATCTAATATTACAAGCATCACAGAACTTATCCATAAAGAGCTAGACACGATTTCTAAAAAAGAAGTACAAGGTATTTTTGAAGATCTTTATGGCTCATCTAAAAACGCACAGTTGCTTTTAGACAATCTATTAGATTGGGCACGCTCAGAACAGGGTGAAATAACCTTTAAACCTAAGAGCGTTATGCTAAATACGATTATACAAGAAGTTTTTGACCTCCTAAATCCCTTAGCAAACGAAAGGCAAGTTTCACTTAAAAGCAATATTGCTGATGACTTTAAAGTTCACGCAGACCCAAACATGCTAGCAACTATACTACGCAACCTGGTTTCTAATAGCATAAAGTTTTCAAATCAAAATGGTCAAGTGCAATTAACAGCCACGCAAACAGCAAATGTAGACAGCATTGCAGTTGAAGATAATGGGATTGGTATGAATAAGCAAGAGCTAAACGATTTGTTTAAACCATCAAATTATTCCTACGCCTCAGGAAGTGATCGAAAAGGAACTGGTATAGGTCTTCAACTCTGCAAGGACTTTGTAGTTAAACAAGGTGGCACTATTGAAGCTGAAAGTGAGGAAGGTAAGGGTAGTAAATTCACCTTTACGCTTAAAAGCAAACCAACTAAAAATCGCTAACCATAATTTAACCTTTATCAAGGTATTTTTAGTCAAAAGCTTCCTTACTTTTGCCGCTCAAAAAATTAAGCTATGTCAGGAAATAGAACCTTTACCATGATCAAGCCAGATGCAGTTGAGAAAAACTACATTGGTGCCATTTTAGAAAAAATAAACGCTGCAGGATTTAAGATCGTTGCGATGAAATACACCCGTCTTTCAAAAGCAGACGCAGGTGAATTTTATGCAGTGCACAAAGAACGTCCGTTTTACAGTGATTTAGTTGATTACATGTCAGATGGACCTATTGTTGCTGCCATTTTAGAAAAAGACAATGCGGTAGCAGACTTTCGTGAGTTGATTGGTGCTACAAATCCTGAAGAAGCAGCCGAAGGAACAATTCGTAAGCTATATGCAGAATCGATCTCAGCAAATGCCGTTCATGGGTCAGACAGTGACGAAAATGCCCAGATCGAAGGCAACTTCTTCTTCTCTCAGCTAGAAAGACATTAAAAAGACCTAAATACAGAGGCCCAAGTATTCTTTCATTGAATACTTGGGCTTTTTCGTAAAAACCATATTCGAAGGCTTCTGTTAAAGTGTTATGCGCCTGAAAAACATTTTAATCTTAATCACTTGTGTAGCTCTAATTGNACTAACGNTAAGTAACCCTTCTCAAGAAAAATTCCAGAAAANATTGGTTGANGACTTTGGTCAATTTCACGGNGGAGTAAGTTTAAGCNTTGACCAAATTATGTCGCTTGGACATGGAAACCGTAACTCATTCTTCATTTTCAGTACTTACCAGTATGAAATGGGCAATATTGGTGTTAAATACTGGGGTATTGCCGGTCAAACCATTTTTATAAAGAGTTTCAGAAAGGATGAGCAGCAGAAAGAGCAGACAGAAAGTTTAGATTCTGTTTAATGTTAAAATTTATCTTGCTTTTAAATTATTGATTAGCATCTCATTAAGACCTTAGGGCATACCAAAACTACTTCCTCTTTAAAAGAAAGTAGAGTTTATAGCTTTCTTTCCATTATTTTTGAGAAAACTATCCACTTATGAGAAAGATGAGATTACCTTTTATCCTGAGCTTTATAATGCTTTTGGGTCTATTTTCATGTACAAGTACAGAACAAAAAGAGGCAACTTTACAATTGAAGGCCACTGCACAGGGTCCATTTTTTGCAGGTCCGAACAGCCTGATGGCTGAGTACAGTATTAACCCTGCAGACCTATTTGATTCAGAAGGTTTAAAGAAATCAGATATTGAAGAAGTAAAATTAAAATCGGTTAGCATCGACTTGGCAAAGTCTGATAGTATAGCACTAGATCAATTTACCAGCGTTTCACTCTCTATTGTGGGCGGTGATGAACCGATGACAGCCCTTGCTATCTTAAATCCTATTGAGGGTTCTAACACTCCCCTAACCCTTACAGTGAGTGAAGAAGCAGATTTGGCACCATTTTTTCAAGCAGATAAAGTAACCTTTATTTTAGATTGGGATTTTATTTCTGATGATTATCGAGAAGAAATGAACAGTCAAATAACTTTAAACTTAAATGCAGCACTAAAATCAAATTAAGATGAAAAATATGATGAGAAGTTTTTTAACAGTTGTTTTAATTAGTTTCACTAGCCTTATCATGGCTCAAGATGGGGAAGCAGACCGCTTAGTTGGAGTATGGGAACCGAGTCATGGAAAAGCCAAGGTAAAGATCGAAAAGATCAACGATAAATATTATGGAAAGATTGTATGGTTAAGAGAACCCATCGACCCTGAAACAGAAAAACCTAAAGTAGATAAGAATAATCCAGATGAAAAAATGCGCTCAACTCCCCTTAGAGGTTACCGTATTTTGAAAGATTTCGAGTATACTGACAAAGATACTTGGACTGAAGGAACTATCTATGATCCAGAAAATGGCAATACCTACAACTGCACCATAAAAATGACGGATGAAAATACCTTAGATATTAGAGGTTACATTGGCATTTCAACCTTTGGGAGAAGCGATGTATGGAAAAGACTGAAAATACCTTCTAGAAAAAAATAACCTACAAATACTTATTTAAGACATACAGGCATGAAAAGATTGCTAAGCATAACCTTTTCACTTTTGATGGTTTCATCATACGTGTTTGGGCAAACAGATACCACTTCCACAGAAGAAGAAGACTATAGCATTTATGATAACCTCGAATTTGCTGATGAAGGCACCAAACGCTTTGCCTCTGTAAAAGTAAGTGGTAAAAGTCCAGACAAATTAATTAGTGTAGGTTATGATTGGCAAGGCGCATACGATAGTGATGCAGCTGCTCTAGGTCTATCACCTGCTGAGAATGCTGATATCACTGCTACGCATGGATTTCGATTTGAAACCAATGTTCCAGTTATTTCGAAAAACAACATCATTATTCAAGCGGGCTTACTTTATTGGAATACAATCTATGAGTTTGAGAATGAAAATCAGTTGGTAAATCCTCTTCATCGAACTTTAGCAGATAATGGATTAAATACCATTGAACTAAGCTCAACAATCTACAAACCGCTTAATGAAACTTCCTTTTTACTCTTCCAACTTCGAGGTGGAATGAGCGGAGATTACTCTATGGAAGAATTGCAGAATACCAAATACAACCGTTATGCCTTGGCAGCCATTTGGGGTAAAAAACCTAACGACAGAAAGCAATGGGGATTAGGGCTTTCGAGAACCTACCGGGCAGGTGAATTGAACTACATTCCAGTTGTGCTTTACAATTGGACTTCTGTTGATCGTAAATGGGGAGTTGAAACAGTTTTCCCTGCAAGGGGTGATGTTCGCTACAACTTCAATCCTAGAAGCATGCTGTTCTTTGGATTTGATTTAGAAGGGAATAGCTACCGAATCGGTAATCAGGGTACCGCTTTAGCAGAGCCTTTAAATGATTTGGAGATTAGAAGAAGTGAATTGAGATTCAGATTCCGATATGAGCGCCAACTAACAGGATTTATATGGATTTCTGCCAAAGTAGGATACCGTTACAACTACTCTTTTAATGTTGATCAGGTTGCTGATGGGGAAGACTTTTTTAGGGGTTTCTTCGGCGATCAAGAGTATGCGATGGAAAATGAGTTGACCAACCCACTTTTCTTCAACTTCAGTATCAATTTAGTTAGCCCATAGCTCGCTACGCATCTCAAATAAAAAGGGCTGTGCTTTTGGCACAGCCCTAAAAACTACTACACTCAACCTTAAAGGGGTTGATTCTTAATTTAGCTTAGACGCTAAAGAATTCCAATTTCCACCATTATAGGCCTCGATACCTGCAGCTTCTAATTTTCTTTTAGCTGAGCCACTTCTAGCACCTGACATGCACACCGTGATGATGGGTTTATTCTTCTTTTTTAATTTGTTGATTTGATTTTCAATCTTGTCTAGTGGGATGTTAATACTCCCCTTGCCATGACCTGATGCGAACTCACCAGGTGACCTTACATCTACCACTATGGCGCCATTGTTTTCTTTAAGGCTTTTAAAATCTGTTGCCGGGCCAAAACCCATTGCTTGTTTAATGATATCTAACATCTTTCTTTTTTCTACAAATTTAAAAGCAATGAAAGGTTTGTTCAGTAACATTGGTTACCAATGCTAATATGCTTTTGGTTGTGAAATAAATAATCGGAGAAATTTACTTANATAATCAGCTTATCTACTCCTCATTCTTCATCAATTGAGCGAGAGTGAATAGAATATTTATTCGAGATGATGTAGAGGTAAATACAAGCTTATAGCTAAAGCTATTAAACCGCTTTTTTCTTATTTTCTTTTAAGTTAGAATTAAGCGGAATGGTTTTCTCATTAGACCTTTGAGCTGTTTGAGTGACAGTTGCTCCCATTGCTTCTAGATCTTGCTTATGCTTGTCTACAGGGCTACCAAATAAAACATTCCAAGCATCTTTTAACGAACGAGCCTTAGCCATATCTTTAAAAACCTCAATCCATTCATGGAATACCAGAAATACAGGATTGTAGGAATTCACCGGTTTGGTTATACCGTAAATGGCCTTCTCATCTTCTTCTTGAAAAGTGCCGAACATTCTATCCCAAATAATAAATGTTGAACCGTAGTTTTTATCAAGGTAGCGTTCGTTAACTGAATGGTGCACTCTGTGGTGCGAAGGTGTTGTAAAGATGTATTCAATAGGTGCAGGGAGTTTTCTAATCAGTTCTGTATGTATCCAAAATTGGTAAAGCACTTCTATTTGATGTACTATAAAGAATACGAATGGATGAAAACCCATTAAGATAACCGGTAAAAAGAAAACTAATTTTAAATTTTGCGTCCAAGACAATCTGAAAGAAACTGATAAATTGTAGTGCTCAGAGGAGTGGTGAACCACATGAGTAGACCACCAGAACCTTTGCTCATGTGCAATTCTATGAGCCCAATAGCGACAAAAGTCAAGAATTACCAAACACAAAACATAAGACCACCAAGTATGCGGAATTTTTAAGGGAGAAAGGTTGTAGAAAAATAAAAACACAGAGAACATCCCTAATTTCATCAACCCATTCAAACCAACGTTGACCAAACCAATGGTAAGGGAAGCCAAAAAGTCTTTCCCATTGTAAAGATTTTTATGCTGTTTTCTGCCAACTAAATACTCAATAAGCACAAAAGCAAACATAAAAGGGGCAGCAATCCAAATTACTGTAGTAAAATCAAGTTGCGTTATATCAGCTAATGTGAGTTCTTCTTTACCCATAAAAAAATTTTAAGATTACAAAATTAAGGCATATTAGTTAGATGACTTAATTTATGAGACAAAAAGCCTTACCGATGGTTCAACCCAATTTGATAATATTTGGAACTCACAGCTCAATTTATTAGTTAAGCTTAACAAATAATCAAGTTCTAAACCTGAATTTATGTTCAATTTTGGTCTTATGTTAGAAACGAATTGGCCTGTAGGTAAGCGTTTTGATCTAGGGGTAAAAACCTTTACTGAGAAAGAGATCATCAGCTACGCTAAGCAGTTTGATCCTTTACCTTTCCACTTAAATCGAAAAGCTGCGGAATCAAGTAGGTTCAAAGGTTTGGTCTGTAGTGGTGGTCAAGCTTTTTATCACTTTTATGTGAATGCATGGGTTCCGCTTTTCGGAGAAACCGTTGAAGCCGGTTTAGGGATTAAAGATTGGAAGTTTTTGGCACCCATTTACGAAAATGAAAAAATAGAAGCTGCTTGCGTCATACAGTCAAGTCGTTTAACTAAAGATTCTGCATTTTGCATTAACCGATGGGAATTCACTTTTAATTCTGTTAAGGTAAATGAAAAACAGGTACAGTATTTGCTTTTAGACGTTATGCACCAAAATAGTTACAATTATGAATAAGGTACTTTTTCTTAGTGTCTTTGTGTTCAGTCTTGCCAGTAAAGCCCAAGAGCCAAAAAAAGAAAGCATTGAATGGATGAGTTTTGAGGAGGCCGTTAATGCAAATAAAGTCGAATCAAAAAAGTTCTTGATCGATGTTTACACAGATTGGTGCGGATGGTGTAAAAGAATGGATCGAACCACCTTTCGTGATCCTGAAGTGGTAGCAGTTGTGAACAAATATTACCATGCAGTAAAGCTAAATGCGGAAAGAAAAGACACTGTAATATTAGATGATCGAACCTTTGTAAATGAAAAACCAAAAGGTAAAAGACATCCTCATCAATTAGCCATTTCATTGATGCAGGGTAAAATGACCTATCCTACAGTGGTTTACTTGGATGAAAATGGTAATATGTTACAACCTATCCCAGGTTTTCAGTCAACAGAAAGTATTTTACCAATTCTAAACTACTTTGGGTCTGATGCCTATAAAACAACAGACTGGGAAGCGTACCAAGAAAAATTTTAGCGAAAAGAACAAGTAAAGTATTCCGTTCCTTACTTTAAGTTTTCCTTATTTTTTTGTTGATTTTCAAATAAATAAGGATATAATCCCTTTCTTTGTTGTTCACTAAACAACTCACTATGAATATTTACGTTGGAAACATCCCTTACAAAGCCACAGAAGATGATCTTGGCAATTTGTTCGCTGAATTTGGCGATGTAACATCCGTTAAAATTATTACAGACAAATTTACCGGCCGTTCAAAAGGTTTCGGATTTGTTGAAATGGCTGATGATACAGCAGGAAACACGGCTATTGAAGCTTTAGATGGTTTAGAACACCTAGGCAGAAACTTAAGAGTAAGCGCTGCAAATTCTAACAGCGACGATTAATCCCTCAAAAGTTTTACATTAAAACTTCTTGCGCTTCCCCTTGGCAGCAAGGATAGTATTTTTGAGTAATGAAACGATGGTCATTGGCCCTACTCCACCTGGAACTGGGGTGATGAAAGCAGCTTTTTCTGCAACATCGGAGTAATTAACATCTCCGTGCAACTTATAACCTGATTTTTTGCTTTTGTCTGGTTTCCTAGTAATTCCTACATCAAAAATTACTACGCCTTCCTGAACCATATCTGCAGTTATGAATTCAGGCTTNCCAAGAGCAACAATCAATATGTCTGCAGTTCGTGTGATCTCAGCCAAATTTACTGTCCTGCTATGGGTTAAGGTTACAGTGCAGTTACCAGGATAAGTATTTCTAGACATGAGGTTAGCCATCGGACTTCCAACAATGGAGCTTCTGCCAACCACCACACAATGCTTTCCGGTAGTTTCTATGTTGTAACGCTCAATTAATTGTAAAATTCCATAAGGGGTGGCAGGCAGAAAGGTCGGGAGGTTCAGCAACATTTTACCAATATTCCAAGGGTGGAAACCGTCTACATCTTTAGAAGGTAAAATAGCCTCTGTAACCTTTTTGTCATCTATATGCTTTGGAAGGGGCAGTTGAACAATGAAACCATCTATCTGCTCATCTTGATTTAACTCCTCAACCTTTTCTAATAACTCCTCTTCAGAAACAGTATCATTCAATCGAATCAAACTGCTTTTCATGCCCACTTTCTCACAGGCTTTGACTTTGGCATTAACATAGGTCAAGCTAGCTCCATTGCTACCAACCAAAACTGCCGCCAAGTGCGGTATTTTTTTACCTTTCTGCTTTAAATTCGATATCTCTACTGCAATCTCTTGCTTGATTTCTTCGGCAGTCTTTTTCCCGTCTAGTATTTGCATCCTTTATTTTCCTAATCCGCCAGGCATTTTTGGCATATTTTGCATCATTTTAGCCATGTTCTTCTTATTCCCCATCATCTTCATCATTTTACTAGTCTGTTCAAACTGCTTCAGCAATTTATTTAACTCTTGCACTGATGTTCCGCTTCCTTTTGCAATACGCTTGCGTCTTGATCCATTTAAAACTTTAGGGTTCTCACGCTCCTCAGGGGTCATAGAGTGAATCATCGCTTCAATTCCTTTAAAGGCGTCATCGTCAATATCAACATCTTTCATAGCCTTTCCCACCCCGGGAATCATACCCATTAAATCTTTGACATTTCCCATTTTCTTAATCTGGTTGATCTGGTCAAGGAAATCATTAAAATCAAATTGGTCTTTCGCAATACGCTTCTGAAGCCTTCTTGCCTTTTCTTCATCATACTGTTCCTGAGCTCTTTCAACCAACGAAACAACATCACCCATTCCCAAAATACGATCAGCCATTCGCTTTGGATAGAAAACATCAAGTGCCTCCATCTTTTCGCCTGTACCAATAAACTTGATTGGCTTATCTACCACTGTTCGAATTGAAAGCGCAGCTCCCCCTCTAGTGTCTCCATCTAATTTGGTTAGAACAACTCCATCATAGTCAATCTGCTGATTAAAAGCCTTGGCCGTGTTAACCGCATCTTGACCTGTCATTGAATCAACTACAAAAAGTGTCTCTGATGGATTAATTCCTGCCTTAACGGCGCTGATCTCTTCCATCATTTTCTCATCAACCGCTAAACGACCTGCAGTATCGACAATCACGACATCATGGCCTTTACTTTTTGCTTCTTGAATAGCCGTTTTAGCAATGGATACAGGATCCTTATTCTCCTTATCAGAGTATACTTCTACTCCAATTTGATCCCCAACAACGTGCAATTGGTCTATTGCAGCCGGACGGTAGACATCTCCTGCAACCAATAATGGATTTTTATTTTGTTTCTTTTTAAGAAGATTAGCTAACTTACCTGAGAAAGTAGTTTTACCAGATCCTTGAAGACCAGCTATGAGGATAACAGCAGGATTTCCACTCAAGTTGATTTCTTCCTGCTCACCACCCATCAGCTTGCTCAATTCATCGTGGGTAATTTTTGTAAATAATTGACCCGGAGAAACAGAAGTTAATACATCTTGTCCTATGGCTTTATCCTTAACCCGATCGGCAAACTGCTTAGCTATTTTATAGTTGACATCAGCATCAAGCAAGGCACGGCGTATCTCTTTAGAAGTTTCAGCTACATTTACCTCGGAAATTTGTCCCTGACCTTTTAAAACCTTGAGGGCTCTATCCAGCTTATCTGATAAATTTTCTAACATCATTATTTTCTGTGATTTTAAAGTGCAAATTTAGAGATTCTAATTATGCTTAAATAAAAAAGGAGAAGCAAAAGCTTCCCCTTAATTGTGTAGAAATTATTTATAACTATTGAATGATTATCTGTTTTATTATGGGTTGAGTAGATGTATTAATTCTAATTAAATAACTTCCTTCAGCTAAATCACTTACGTCAAGTGTTTTTTGTACTACTTGATTTAAGCGAAAGGATTTTACTACCCTTGAATTAAGATCAAGCATCTCAATTCCTTCTACTTCAAGATCAGTATTCTCAAAATCAATATTTATCATATTGTTAGCGGGATTTGGATATACTGAAATAGAATTTTCAAGATTATCTATCTCGTCTAAGCTGGTAATTACGGGCAGTGGTGTAAGTGCTCCTCCTGCTGCAGAAGCTACATATAAACCGAATGAAGAACCGTTGCTATTTTGCGTAGGATCAACAAAACCTGATGCCACTACAGTAATTGCATCTCCGCTTAAGGTGAGCGTATTTAAAGGAGCAGCATAAGTATCTATTAGATTTGCTTGAGTAGAATCAAATAAATTAATAACGTAATCAGCTGTTGCTAAATTTAAATATCCTGAAAAACTTGAATAATCTAAGTTATCAATTAAAGTCCCTGCGGGAATAGAAGTTTCTACAACATCAACTCCAGGCGCATCTGTTGATCCATGATAAACCAAAACATCTGTATTCATCATATTAGTAGCGGCTTCTCTTGCCCCTGTCAAAATATCCAATTCAAAAGGTTGGTTGGGACTGTAACCACTCGTGCTCACTAGCCCATTTGCAATAGCAATGTAGGTGCTATCTTCGATTAAATTTAAATTGAATTGTGCAACTGCATTACTTGTATCAATACTTGAACCAGGTGACACAGACACAACCGCATCTACCCCTGCTTGCACGTCAACAAATGGACTCGCAGTTCTAAAGTTAAAATCATCAAGCAACAAGCTATCATTCAACCATACATCTACCGTTGATGCTGCTGCATCTGCTGAATTATGGATTACCTGCATTCTTGCAGTTGGTATGGTAGCTTGAGGTAAAGCAACCAGGGAACCACCTGCCGCTGTTGCAGCAAACAATCCAAAAGCCGGACCATTGGAATTAGCCGCAGTATCTAAAAAACCTGATGCTAAAACTGTAATCGCTTCACCACCCAATGACAAACTAGACAAAGGAGCAGCATAAGAAGAAACAATTTTGCTATTTGCAGAATCTCTTACTTGAATAGTATAATCTGCAGTTATTAGTGGGAGGTATCCTTGAAAGTCGCTGTAGGCTATGTGCCTGTTGCACAACTTTTGTTGATAAAGATAAAGAAGAGTGAGTTTAATTCGTTGAAGATCAACTTATCTTTAAGCATGCAAGGAAAAAAAGACTACAAGGAAAAGCTATTTACTCACTTTCAGTTAAGCGAGTACGTGCCTAAAGACAACTTCTATCGACGTTTGAAGGCAGCTTTGTCATTAGATTTTTTATATGAGCTAACCAAGCCCTATTATGGCGACTGTGGACAGAAGTCGATAGATCCAACGGTATTTTTTAAGCTGTGTTTGGTGGGTTATTTAGAGAACCTCACAAGTGATCGCCAGCTGATGAACCACTGTAAAATGCGCTTAGACATTTTATATTTTTTGGGCTACGACATTGATCAACCCTTACCTTGGCATAGTACCTTAAGTAGAACCCGTCAGTTGCTTCCTGAAGTCTTATTCGAAGAGATCTTTCATCGGGTGTTGATGCTGTGCATAGAGAGCGGTATGGTAAGCGGACATACGCAGGCCATTGACTCCGCCCCGATCAAGGCGAATGCCTCAATGGATAGTTTAGAGTTAAAGATACCCGAGGAGTCATTAGAGGAATACTTAAACAAGTATCATCATATCAGTAAAGGAGATAAGTCACCCAAAGCTAGTCGTAAAGCGAAGCACGATAAGAGCGATGATGAGGAACGCAAGGTAAGCGCCTCAGAAAAGGAATTAAAAGAAATAGCAGCCAGAACCAAGCGCTGGAGTGAGGAACAAGACCAAAGACCCGGGGCAGGGCATAAGCAGAGTAAGTATGTAAGCAACAAGACGCATTACAGTCCGGTAGATCCTGACGCAAGGATCAGTGTAAAGCCTGGCAAAGCAAGGAAGCTCAATTATCTGAGTCAGTTATCAGTAGACACAGCGCATCATGTGATTACCGACATACAAGCCTACCATGCCGATGGTAAGGACAATCAACAACTGCAGGATATAACCTTACGATTAAAGCGTAGATTATGGAAATTAGGCTTGCCATGGAAAACGGTATTAGCCGATACCGGCTACAGCAGCGGAGAGAATTATGCCTTTTTGGAACAGCAGGATCTTACTTCTTATATACCGCCACACGGTACTTACAAGGGCGGGCCTGAAGGGTTTGTTTACGAGAAAGAGGGCGACTATTTTACTTGTCCCCAAGGAGAGCAAATACCCTTTAAGAAAGAGTTTAAAGACTACCGCACACAAACGCTTAAAAAGGAGTACCGCAGCAGTACCCGCCAATGCAAGAGCTGCCCAATAAGAAGTAGTTGTTTAGGCAAGACAGCCAAAGAAAAGAAATTCTCAGTAACCTATTATAGAGCAGAGTATGAACGCAACAACAAACGAATAAAAAGTAGTTACGGGAGATATTTAAAAAAGAAGCGGAGTAGCACTGTAGAACCTGTTTTTGGTACACTGACTCAGTTTATGGGATTGCGAAAAATCAATACCCGTGGCATTGCTCAGGCTAATAAAGTAATGCATATGGCAGCCATAGCTTATAACCTCAAGAAATACTTGAAATTCATTAAAAAGCGTCGAGAAACAGTAGCCCAAGAAGCAGTAAAATGCTTGCTTCAACAAATTTTGCTACTGAGACTGATATTACTTGGAAATGGGCAATTGAAAATGAGCTAGAAAATAGCTGGCAAGAAAAAATAAACCCTCTTAAAAGAGCTTAAAGTGAGTTGCCTTTTTATAAAAAGGAAGGTTGTGCATCAGTTACCAATGTTGTGCTTAGTTTTTTATATTAAATTGACTAAAATA
>P_1C_Liq_1_UnCtyDRAFT_1000191_pt1 | contig 14207 bp, 12 predicted proteins | sample Pon1CUnioCityCA_2_FD_10230 | JGI IMG/M metagenome (IMG submission 10230) | reverse complement strand
CTTGGGCAGTCACCGAATCTACAGGGTTGTCATTATGAACAATGGCAACGATGGCATCGCTAGCCAATGTGCCACGAGTGTCTGCAGGCCCATCAGATTCATCGTCATAAAATGGGCGGGATGCAAATCCGACGTGACCCCAGTTAACGCCACCTAAATCACTTTCTACCCCTTGAGTCCGCTTGTAACCATCGGATGACCCGGTGTGGTTGTTATCTGTGACAACGTTTCCACATTCTGGACTGAATGCTGCAGCCAATGCCTCAGCAATGCCTTGAACCGAATCTGAACCACGGAATCTTAATGTAAAGTCACTGTTATCAGTCGCACATACAGGATAGTCGCTTGATACGCTATTCCACGTATAATTTGCGCCATCCATTGGGGCTGCGCCTTCATCGGCGATGATGTCGCCCCCATCGCTCGAAAGCATGAATGCAACGAATGCTTTTGCAATCTCTTCATCCCGATCACTGGCCCATTCGGTTCTCATAATATAATTGAATGGACGAGTTAACTCATACGACCCGTTCCCCGCTGTTTGTAAGGATGGTTCTACACCATTAAATGCTAACCCTTTAACTGCTGTAGGATTCGATACATACGTATATAGTGATACGTAGCCGATGCCATCTAAATCGGTTTGCATCGCACTGAATTGACCATCATTATCAGCGGTAATAAATCCTTCAACCAATACGCTGTCATCTTCACTGGCTGCATCGTATCCAATGCCCCCAAAGAATCCAGCCCGTGTTCCAGAAGTTGTATCGCGGGTGTATACATTAATTGGATTATCTCCACCACCACATGCGGCGAGTATAAATGTTAATAATAACGATGAAACTACGAGTAGCAATTTTTTCAAATACAGCCTCCAAATATATTTAGTTTTAACGAGACTAATTATAAAAAAGTTTCATTTCAATCATGTGTCAATCGTGTAAAGATTTAGTTAATCAGACAAGTTTGTAGCCGATGCCACGAACCGTTTTTATGAGCTCCGCATGAGGATCGATTTTTTCACGTAATTTGAAGATGTGAACATCCACAACTCGGGTGTCTCCGTCGTAACTATAGCCCCATAATTTTCTCAGCAGTTGATCTCTAGAGACTACGACTCCTTTGTTGCGAATCAGATACTGGAGGAGTTCAAATTCTTTGAGGGTAAGATTTAATGGATGGTCTTCAATCGTTGCTTCGTAACTTAAGGTATTCAATTTTAAACGGCCATGCGTTAACACTTCAGCGCTGGACGCTGAATGCATACGTCTTAATACCGCTTTAATTCGTGCAGTTAATTCTCGCGGCGAGAAAGGCTTTGTCATGTAATCGTCGGCGCCTTGCTCAAAGCCTTCTATTTTTTGGTATTCCTCGTTCATCGCTGTCAACATTAAGATGTGTGCAGGGTGATTGATTTTTTTTAAATTTTGAGCAATTTCTAAGCCGCTCATTCCCGGTAACATGAGATCTAAAATGATGATGTCATAACTCGTATTTAGCGCTTTTTCCAAGCCTTCGTTACCGTTGCCAGTGACGTCCACATCATGTCCGAGTTCTTTGATGTCATACGCTAACATTTTTTGAATACTTTGTTCATCTTCTACGACTAAAATTCGTGCCATTTAGACTCCTATTTAAAGATGAAATTATTATGTATATTTTATCACGTTGCGTGCCATAAATTAGGTATGCACTACTTAAATAGGGTTGAATTAACAAACTTTAACACAAAAAAAATAGAGCGTATTTGCTCTATTTTTGGTCTGCTTTATAGATGCGTGCTACATCGTCAAGCGCTTTTAAGAGCTCCTCAGCAACGTCCCATGTTCCGAGGTTTGCGCCACTCGCTTTGGCATGGCCTCCCCCATTAAACTGGTTGGCAGTGAGTGATATATTTGGACCCTTACTACGGATGCGGGCTCTGACAATTTGTTCTTCATATTCATTAAAGAGTACCCAAATTGGTGAATCTTCAAAGCGTGAAAGTTCATTGACTAAACTCGATGCTTCTTCTGTGGTCACGTGGTACTCTTTGCATAAATCTTCGGTGATTTTTATGAAGGCGACGCCATGGTCAGTTTTCTGGTAATTAAGTAGCACATATCCTTTAAAGCGAATCAATTCTTCGCTCATCACTTCAAGGGCGTCATATACAGGTTTTGTATCTAGCCCTAAATCATATAATTTGGCGACGGCTAAGAAGGTCTCTCCGGTCACGCCGTCATACTTGAAGCGGCCTGTGTCCGTGAGGATTCCTGTGAATAGTGCCAAAGCTCCTGTTTCAGTCATTGTTAATTGCTCTTCATGTGACTGATAAAAATTCATAATAATTTGGGCGGCTGCTGGGGCATTGGTATTCACGATCTCGATATCCCCATAGGAATCGATGTTGATATGATGGTCAATTTTCACAAGCATCTTGCCAAGCGTGTGCCGTGTGTCAGCTAAACGTTCTTGATTGGCTGTATCTACCGCGATGACTAAGGCATCTTTGAAGACCTCATCTTCAATTGTATCTAATGACCCGAGAAACTTAAGATAGCCCGTTTCTTCACCCGTTGCGTATACGGCTTTATCTGGAAAACTCGTGCGTAGAATGTCTCTTAAGCCAATCGCACTTCCTAAGCAATCCCCATCAGGGCGTGCATGGGGAATAATGACAATGGTTTGATGGGCCTTGATGGCGTCATATAATTGGTCAAATAATGGTTGAAATTCACTCATGTTAGTTTCCCTTCTAACTCTTTAATTAACGCTTCTGCCTCAGTCCAACTGTTTAAAATACATCCAGCGGCAAGTGTGTGTCCACCACCACCGTAATGTTTTGCCACATCATTGACAGGCAGTTTTCGACTTCTTAGTTCCCCAAGTATGTGGCCATCATCGGTTTCGGTTAAATTCACCCAAATATCGACTCCTTCGACTTGGGCCATGACATTTACCAGTCCCCGTGACACGGAAAATTCACTGACTCCATACTCCGTTTTCACGGATGCTTTATTTTTTAAAACAGCGACGCCACTTGGCAACACCTTAAACTGACTTAACCCATATCCGCGTAATCGTTTATAGGCCACGGTATCAACGTAAAGAGATTCATAAATGGCATTTAAATCAAGTCCGGTTTCCATCAGTTGACTGGCGGCTTTAAATGTGTGATGATCGACGCCTTTATATAAAAAGCGTCCACTGTCTGAAATAATTCCCAGCATGAGTGCATGCGCACTTCTTTGGGTGATTTTCCATCCCAAAGATTGAGCCATTAAGGCAATCACTTCTGCAGCCGCTATGGCGCTGGGTTGATGGTAAAACAGATCGGCAAAATCGGAGTCATTTTGGTGATGATCAATGACAATTTTACGCGGCGTTTTAAATACCCTATCATCATCCACACGATGTGTTTGTGAGACATCTAAAACGATCCCTAACGCACGGTCAAAGACCGCATCATCGGGGGTATCCATTGGGGGCAATGCGTTAAATTGATTGTTTGCGCCACATACATAGACGGTTTTATCCGGGTAATTATCTTCAATTAAATACTTCAGACCCCACTGGGACCCGAGTGCATCATAGTCGGGTTCTTTATGTCGGTGAATGACAATCGTGGAGGCGTCTTCAATCCACGTTTTTATCGTTTCAATCATTTTGTCTCCTAAGGCCATGTATACGGATTCGGGGCGTCAGCCTCATAATCCCAGTAATAGTCAAGTAATTCTCCGTGAATTCCGAGCGCATCGGACTCGGACCGCGCTTCAGCTTCATACATCCATTCGGTATAGGTCAATCCATCGACTGATGTCGTCGCTGTTTCACCCGCACCGTATAAATACATCACTTCTCCGAGGCCCTGGCGGACGACGTTGTAATTGAGTAATTCAATGCCTTCAGCCGTCTCAATCCAGACCCACGCGAGCGTGCGACCATAGCGGTCAAACAAAAAGTCTCCGGGGTCCGTTTGTAAGTAAATTTGGGTGGCGTTTGTCAGCGCCTCACACGTGTATACGGAGGCAGGTTTACCAAATTCTTCCCGGCCGCCATCAAAGGTTTCAGCCGTATCAAAATTTAAAAACCGTACACTGATGAACGGATTATTGGTATATTCTTCGAATGATTCAGGCACTTCAAAACGCGCGGTATCTCCGTCCACACAGCCATCACTTCTTAGCGTGACTCCAAAGACTTTACCGCCGCCTCGCAACCCATCTTGCGATTCAATGACATATGGAAAATCAAAAAATTCATCTTTTAAACGAGGGCCATCGTACGTGAGGTCTTGCGGCACATAATAGACAGATTCATCGATTTTCGAGGCACTCACAATGACCGTAATAAAATCTCCCGGGGTAAATGAATCTCCCGCTTCTTTTAACTGCCCATACTCAATAAACTCGCGTGATTCATCAAGTGTGACATAGGTGCGTTCAATAAAATCGACTTCCAAATCTAAGGATTCTAACGTGACTTTGATTTCTTCTTGGGTTTGACCGGCTAATTCCGGCAATTCAGTTGGGGCGGTTTGACACGCACTAAGTGCGAACACCACGATAAATATCAGCCATTTCATCATATCTTTATCCTTCCAGTTAACGGCTCATTGTATCACCCATTAATTAATAAAAAAAGGGCTACCGAAGCAGCCCTTTTTGCAGGTATTATTCGGTTTCTGGGACAATGACGATATCAACCACTCGGTAATTATCAAAGTTGATCCGTTGGGTCGTGAATTCAAGTGTCACTTCAGTCCCAACCGGATATGAATCTTCATCCCATCCTTCGACGTTTCTAATATCGAAGGTTAAACGCATTTCCAGCGTTTCATCGGTAGTGGCAAAGAATACGTGACTGAAATTATCGTATTCATCGACCGTTAAGGTTGCTTCAAAACGTCTGGAGTTAGCATTTGGGAAATCACTAATGATCTGATCGCCCGTCATGTCTGTGGTGACAAATACGTCATTGCCTTCCGAGGCACGCGCAATAAATTCAGCTTGCCATACTTGGGCTTGATCATTGCCGAAGCGCGTATATGTGTCACGCGTTCCTAAGACCCATACTCGCTCGCCCACAGCGACTTGGCTTTTCAGTTCGTCATCCCCAAAGTCACCGACATAAATGCCAGTTCCATCGGCGTCTTGGATAAAGAATCCGTTGGTATGTGGGTCAATGCTGACGACAACCCCTTCGACAAGAATCGAGTCACCGTCTTCTGCAGCAAGTGCGCTAGTGACATCCATCGGTTCAGGTCCAACTTCAACCGCGAATTCACGGGTCACATCACCGACGGTTAACGTTAAGACAACGTCAGTTGCTTCAGCACCTAAAGTTACGGTGCCATCGCCTGCTAAGCTCGCTGGTACACTACTTGTCCAGCTCAGTGCTAAGTCAAATTTACCCGTTTCAGGTAAAGTAACATCAGCGTATACCGTTTCCGCAGTTCCATCCCCTTCAGGGTCAAAGGGTAACCGAACGGCTTTTGCAGCCACAGCGGCTTTTTCTGCATCACTAATATCTGTATCAACGTCATCAGCAGTGCCCATGTATGAGACATAACTTGGGGTATAGTCCCACTGGAATGGACGGACTTCGATGATTACTTCTTGACCATCAAAATCAGCAAGAGCTGAGTTGTTTGTGTTGTGGTGGAGTTGAATGAAATGGTCTCCATCAACTAGCGTGTAGTTTGTGAAATCTTCAACGACGGTTGTCGCAGTTCCGTATACTAAGTATTTTTGACCCGGTACGACATTGCCCTCGACAATATCTTGAACGGTTGCGAATGTTGGTTCTGGTTCATCCGCAAAGGTTGCATCACTGGCTTCAAAGAAATCAATCGATGCCACTTGGGGAAGTCCTCGGTAATCGGTTCTAGCGCCCACAAACGTCCATGAATCACCTAAGACAACTGCATCGCTATTTTCTTCATAAAAGCTAGAATCACGGACATAAATCACACCCGTTCCATCGTATAAGAAGAATCCTGAGTTGCGGTCCACAATTTCAACCACTTTACCAGAGAACCAAACAAACCCACCTGGATCTACTTCTAAGGCATCTTCAATGCTAATTTCTGCGAGTGATTGTACGGTGATTTCAACCTCGGATGTTTCATCACCTAACGTGGCTGTCGCAGTAAATGTAATATCGGTTGGGACATCTGGTACGGCCACATAGGACCCATCGTCTGCAATTAAATCAGTATTTCCTGATGTCCAGTTCGTAAATGCAGTGCCGTTTGCGCCTTCTGCAGGTAATGTAATCGCGTCACTATATGTCACAAAGGACATCTCTGCGACCACTTCAGTATCGAGTTCAAGTTTTTGCGCATCCGTCAGTTCTGATACAACAACATCGGTTCCATCTCCATAATAGGAGGCCATGATACCGTTTGATGCATGGTCTGTGTAGTATACCAATTCAAGCGTAATCGTCCGGCCCACAAATTCTTCTAAAGCTACTAAAGAGTCTGCATCGGAGCGGAAATAAACAAGAATTTCGTTATCTGATTCACTGGAAGTCATAAATAAATTATTGAATTCCCCTTTTTGAACCAATGTCCCGGTTATTTCAAAGAAATCACCGTGAATGAGTGGATCATCCAGTGAAAGCGCGTGAAACTCTTCAATGGTAATAGGCGTTGCTTCGATATTGACATCATTTCCAGATGAGAGAACTTCAACGTTTTCTAAGTCAGCCAACTGGTATAGCGTGTAATAACGCGCATACAGTCCAGTTACACGGACCTCATCACCCAGTTCAACTAAGCCCCCACCTGTTCCGCCTGATCCGACAAAAATTCCCAGGTGGTTCGATCCATCGTAGACAAAGAAGCCGCCATCAAAAACACTCGATACAAGGCCTTCTACCGTAATTAAATCATTGATGTTTGACGTTGTGTACAACTCAGTAAAGTCCGTGAATGAATTACTGGGTTCAAAAGCTAATACAAACGCCTCAAATGAGCGAGTTACACTCTCTTCATTTAACGCAACTGTAGCCGTTAAGGTAACTGTTTCATTGGCTTCACCTTCTTCAGGACGTGTGACGGTTCCGTCATTGGCAATGACGCTTGAATTACTGGATTCCCACGTAATCGTTGTGCCATTTCGCCCCGAGCTTGGTAAGTTTAAATCGCTCGTCACTGAGTCAAGCCCGGAAAGTAACAACGAATCCCGCGCATCTTCGACCAATTGTAAATCTTCGTTCGCTGGCTCTTCGGTCTCACCGCCGCATGCGGCCAAAGTGAACACGCCGGCCACTAATGCCAGTGCTAATAATAATTTTTTCACAAACATTCCTCCATAGTTTTTTATCGTTTTAAGGGAACGTAACGTCCCGAATATTGAAGTTAGTCAGTTGCCACTGCCCACTGTAATCGGTCATGAACACATTATTAAGGATGAGTTCACTCCCTACTGTAAATTCATTGGCAATGATCGATGTAATTTGACTTTGGGTAAACACATAAATGCTGTCTGTGTCATTCCCAAAATAAAAATCTCCCCCGTCGCGCGCGGTAATCGTGCCGCTTACATTGACAAACCGATCACGGTAATCGTCAGGATTCGATAAGAGTTCGTCGATCTCAACGTCGATGGGTTCACCCATAAAGCTTGGGTCAGTTTCACCCCAAATACGCTGGCCGGTAAGCTTGGCATGGTTTTGTGCAGCAAATAATTCATCACCGTATTTGAGACCACCGGTCCCAACAGATGGGGCAAATGCATTTTCCACCATCTGTAAGTTGACAAGTTTTCCATCTGCCCACACATAGGCGAGGTACCGTCCATAATTATCAAGTCGGCCCGCGGATGCATCCATTTCTAATACAATGGTGTCGGCGGCGGTTAAAATCTCGCAATTAAAATCTGACGCGGCCCGTCCCCAGGGTTGAATTTGAGCGGTTGATTCCCGTGTATCAATGCCTAAGTAACGCACACTGAACGGGGCAACAGTCCCATAGCTAAAGTATGTCGTATCGCCGTCTACACACCGGTCAAGGGTGACTTCGCCAATGCCATCGGCGAGAAATTCACGCCCTTCGTATTCTACGGCCTGTAAATCGAGATTATCCGACCATTCCGATGAGAGCTCGTACGATTCAACGGCTGGCTCGGCTTCCTCACACGCCAAAAGCGAAAATGAAGCGATCGTTAGTGTGATAAGTGTGAGAATTTTAGTCATCAAATCATCCTTTAATTGAATTATTGTCCAAGCTGGTTCAACATCCGGTCAATCGCCTCTTCAACATTACGAGTCCCTGCATAAATGGCTTCGAAGGCGAGTCCTGATTCTTGACGCGCTCCAGACGAAGTAATTCGACCGACAAACGCTGGATCGAACTCGTATGCATTAACTTGGGCATAAGCTACGGTGGCGGCTAAAGCAAATGGTAAATCAAGGCGTTCCACTGGAGATAAGCCACCCAGGCCCACTTCATCGTATTTATCTACGAGACTTAAAAATTCTTGGTATTCTGCCGTTTCAAACCCAGACTTACGAACGGGCACGTACCCAGTTGCCATGGCAAAATCAGCCGTGTTTTCTGTGTTCGTCATGTATTTAAGGAGTAACCAGGCCGCCAATCTTTGATTGTTGTCAGCGTCTGAAACAATCGCAACATTCGGACCTTGCTGCATGACGGATTGATTGTCTAAATCTTTTTGAATGACGGGCGCGATACCCATTTCATTAAACGGACTCTCTTCATCCGGGACGTTGTAACGGGTCCCTGCTGTGGACCCTTGGGACATACAGACAAGACCATCTTTAAATGGTTCAGAGCCGTAATTTTCATCCCATTCGATTGGGAAGCTGACGGTATCTGAAGCGAATAACCCATTGAAATAATTGAGCATGTCACGGGTATCATCATTATCGACTAAGATGTTGCCCTCACCGTCGGTATATCCGGCGTCCCATTGTCTGGAACTGTTGATGAAGAAGTTCGATGCGCTATCGGCGTTGAAGAGGAAATCACATTGGTTTTCACCATTGCCAACCATCGTGTCTGCATAGGCTTCAAGTTCGTCCCATGTCAGTGGCGTGGTACGAGATATTTCAATGCCTTGTGCATCAAAGAAATCTTTATTGTAGACAACCATTTCGGTCGACTTAGCAAATGGCATCGAGTACTGATTGCCATCTAAGTATTGTTGGTTCTCTGCTAAGAACCCATCGACGAAATCATTAAGATCGACCCCATGTACGTCATGAGCAATGTATTCATCGAGGGGAACGAGTGCATTTCCATTTAAATACTCGACAAAATGATCGGGATATCCAAAGACAATCGTCGGTGTGGTTCCTGCGACAATCGACTGGATGGTAGACTCACGAAGTCCATCATAGCCACCTTGCCCGAGTTGGGTAATGGTCACTTGAGGGTATTCTTGATTGAATGAATCAAACATCTCTTGAAGCAACGATTGGTTATCTTCCCCAAATGCGTGCCATATCACAATTTCGATGGGTTCATTCGGTAAAGCATCGGGAATATCAACGGTGGTTTCTTCCCGGCCACCTCCACCTAAACATGCACTTAAGGTAAATACCAATAACAAGGTTACTGATAGAAGTAATCCTTTTTTCATAAAATTTCCTCCACTTTTTTTGTTCGTTTTAGCCCTTAATACCACTTCGCGAAACGCCGCGAATGATATATTTTTTAAGCAATAAGAAAACTACCAAGAGCGGGAAAGTGACTAACAAGGCGGCGGCCATTTGTTCGTTGTAAAGAATGCGTCCCGCAATGTTGCTAAAAGCATCTCTGAGTCCGTTAGATACTAATCTAAACTCTTGTTGCTGCGTCACTAGGCGTGGCCAAATGTAGGCATTCCACGTCCCCATCGCATTGAGTATGGTAATCGTAATGATTGTTGGCAAGGCAATTGGCACCATGATTTTAAAGAGATATTTTAAGTCTGTCGTTCCATCGACTTTCGCCGCGTAGTAAAGTTCATCAGGAATTTGTCGGAATGACTGGCGTAAGAAGAAAATGTAAAAGATGCTGGTCATGAACGGGAGCGTCATCGCTAAAATCGCGTTCATGTACGTTTGATTTTGAATCCATCCGAGTTCCACGACCGTTAAGAAGTTCGTAATAACAAAGATTTCACCCGGAATCATCATCGTGGAGATTAAAATCATAAACAGGAAATCACGCCCATTGAAATTTAAGCGAGCAAAGGCAAAGGCTGCAAACACCGTTGTGAAAATTGTCCCGACGGTCGATATGCTCGATACTAATACGGTATTCCCCATATACCTTAAAAAAGGTGCCGTATCCATGGCGGTGGCAAAGTTAGAGAATTGCCAGTTAAGTGGATTGAGCCATAAGATCGGTGGGGCTGTGAGGACCTGTGCTTCGGTTTTAAAGGCTGTTAACATCATCCAATAAAACGGAATGACTACAAACAGTCCAAAGATAATCAACATGGTTAAAACGAGAGAGAACCGAATTCTGGCTTTCCGGCGATTTTGTTTTTCATCGCCATAAACAACGCTATCTAAAACCATTATTTGCCTCCCCCTGAATAATGTACGCGATTTTTACTGACTTGCATGTTAATAAGTGTGAAGACCAGGGTAATTAGGAACAGAACAATCGCTGTAGCGGCTGCTTCAGAAAGTGCCCCAGGCACCCCAGAACGGTCAAGCGCATCATACACTAAGGCAACAATCGTTATCAGTGATTTGTCATTGCCGGGTGGCCCTAAACGGACGCCAAACATTCCAATGACTTGGGTATACGCTTTAAAGGCCCCAATGAATGATGTGATCGTGATGTAAAAAATCATGGGCGATAATAAAGGAACCGTAATTCGTCTGAAAATTCGGTAGCGTTTAGTCGAGTCCACGCGCGCTGCATCGTAATATTGTTTGTCGATGTTTTGTAGTCCACTTAAAAACACCATAATCTTAAACGCTAAAGATGCCCAAACAACGTAAATAAGTAAGCTAAACATTGCGTTCCCCCAAGTAGCGCCTAATCCGACCCAGTTGACAGGATTTAATCCTACCCATCCGAGCATTGTATTGATGAGGCCATAATTTTGGTTGAACAGAAAGGCAAATGCCATCCCTATCGCAATCGCGTTTGTGACATATGGAAGGAAGAAAATAGTTTGGAAAAAACCTCTCAGTTTAAGGACCGAGTTCAACCATACCGATATGAGTAAAGCGATAATCACCGATATTGGGACAGACACAAACGTAATGATCATGGTGTTGGTTAATGCTTGTGTGAAGTTTTGATTGCGGAACACGTAAAAGAAGTTTTCAAATAGTGTGAAGCCTTCCCACGTGCCTTGTAAATAATTGTAGTCTCTTAAAAACACTAAAAAGAGTGCGTTAAAAATCGGATAAAAAATGAATATGGAGAGTAAAAAGAGGGCAGGGCCTAAATAAAACCAGGCTTTGACGTTACTCTTATCTTCTAACATTACAGGCGCTCTCCTGTTTCGTGATCAAAGATATACATTTTATGAGGTTTCACCGATAACTGAACTTGGTGTCCCGCTTCGATGCGGTAATCCGAATCGACAATCGCGCGGAATCGTTTCGTTGCATCCGTTGGATCAATCATAATGAGTGTCGTATCTCGGCCGATGGTTTCGACGAATTCAACATCTGCAACAATTGGTCCTTCTTCTTCAACCACAAAGCCTTCGGGTCGAATTCCAATGACGATATCATTGGGTGCCGATTGGGTCGTTCCAATAACTGCCGGCCCGAGTTTGATTTTCTTGGCAGTAATTTTACCGTCAAATAAATTAATGGGCGGCGTTCCTAAGAATTTCGCTGCAAATAAGTTTTCCGGTTCGTCGTAGACATTTTGAGGTGCACCCATTTGTTGCTTAACACCGAAATCCATCAAAATAATTTCATCGGATATGGACATCGCTTCTTCTTGGTCGTGGGTGACAAAAATTGTCGTAATCCCCGTTTCGCGTTGAATCCGGCGAATCTCTTCTCGGGTTTGAATTCTTAAACGAGCATCCAAATTAGACAGTGGTTCATCAAGTAACAAAACGCGTGGCTCTTTTACAAGTGCGCGAGCGATTGCGACACGTTGTTGTTGACCACCCGATAATTGAGCCGGTTTACGACTCATCAATTCGCCAATGCCAACGAGGTCAGCAATTTTTTGAGCGCGTTCTAACGCTTCTTCTTTTGGCACTTTCAAATTTTCTAAGGGAAACATAATGTTTTGCGATACGGTCATGTGTGGGTACAGCGCATAGTTTTGAAATACTAGGCCGATTCCACGTTCTTCAGGTGGCACGGTTGTAACATCGTCATCGCCAAAGAAAATACTCCCTTGCGAGGGCTTAAGTAATCCCGAAATCATGTAAAGGGTGGTTGATTTTCCACACCCGGAAGGCCCCAACAAACCAATCAGCTTACCAGAAGGAATGGTGACATCCAATTGATTAACCGCCAAAGTATCTGTTGTTTTTTTATTCGTAAAAACCTTCGTCAAATTCTCTAATCTAATCTCCAATGTATGTAGGCTCCTAAACAAATATTTTGCAACAGTTCAGTATACACGATGTAAGCGTTTTTTCAGAGAATTACTTTAACTCAATTTAATTAACTTAATCTAAAATTATTATACCCCAATTAGACGCATTTTAGAGTGGTGAAACGTTGAAATCGTATAAAGTTTTGTAAAGATAAATTATTCCATTTTTTTGCGGCCTTCTAAGGCCTTATTTAAGGTAATCTCATCGGCGTAAGAAATGTTTCCACCCGCTGGTAATCCGTATCCAATGCGGGTCACATTCACGGGTAACTCAGAAAAAATATGTTTTAAGTAAAGGGCCGTTGTCTCTCCAGCTTCAGAAAAGTTTGTGGCCACTATTAATTCGTCAACGTTGGAGTCTTGAAGGCGTGTTTTAAGTGTCTCAATATTCAAATCCTCTGGGCCAATTCCATCACTTGGAGATAAGGCACCATTTAACACGTGATACCGTCCATGAAACGTGTGCGTATTTTCAAAGACGATGACATCTTTCACTTCTTCGACGACGATTAATTGAGCGTGATCTCGGGTTGAGTCTTTACAAATCTCACAGCGGGCCTCTTCGGTTAAAAATCCGCACTGTTCGCATGGTTTCACAGATGCCTGGAGGTCTAATAAACTTTCACCAAACCCTTGAATGTCTTGCGCTTTGAATTGGGTCAAAATATATAGGGCAAAACGCTCAGCAGTTTTCTGACCAACGCCGGGGATTTTTCGAAAATGGTCTATGAGCTGATTCAATGCTTTGGGATAATTCATCGACCCATGCCTGGAAGCCCTCCAAGGCCTTGGGAAAATTGACCCATCGTCGCCTCGGTTTCTTCATCGATTTTTTGCATGCAATCATTGACCGCAGCCAATATGGTATCTTCTAAAATTTCTTGATCGTCAGGCAAACTAAAAGCGGCATAATCAATGGTCACTTTCTGCATTTTCTTATTGCCTGTAAATTCAACCGATACACTACCGCCCGCAGCCGTTCCAAAGAATGTAGATGCCTCAAGTTCTTTTTGCGCATTCACCATATCTTTTTGCATTTGTTGCAGCTTTTTTAACATGCCTTGATTCATGACATTCTCTCCTTTAATTCACCTTGACGACTGACTCACCAAATAATTCAATGGCTTCTTTTTCAGTGTCGTTTCGAGTGTCTTCGTACGTTTCTTTTGAGTCTGGAATTGATATCAGTTTAGGGTGATGAATGGGCGTTAACTCAATCCACTCATCGGGGGCTTTTTTCGCTCTAAATTTTTTCACAAATTCATCAGAAATATGTTCCCATAATTCATGGGGCAACGCGATAAACCGAATGGGTCTTTCGTAATAGTTTGTCAGTAACTCACTCAGTGGCGCATGGACTTCGGGTTTCATCATCCGGTTACACGTAGCAGGTGTTTCATACGTGATGATAATCATCACTCCATTTGTCGCAACGAGTTGCCCTTCCGTGATTAATTTCGCATATTTCAAATGATCGCCATTTGCAAATCGCTCAATGTCATACCATTTTTTGACCATGTCGATCCGCACTTCTCGATCTCCAGTGTTTAAGATATCTTCAACAAATTTAATGTCGTATGTCGCATAGTTTTTATCTTTGAACCGGTCAATGATTGATTGAAATTCAGGCGCGATTTCAGTGGGTGTTTCCGGCGGAGAATCCACAGGTTTTTCGGGT
>P_1C_Liq_1_UnCtyDRAFT_1000190_pt1 | contig 14386 bp, 12 predicted proteins | sample Pon1CUnioCityCA_2_FD_10230 | JGI IMG/M metagenome (IMG submission 10230) | reverse complement strand
TCCTATACATAAAAGTCTTATGTATAGATTATTTTATTTTTTATCTTTAGAAATATGAAAAAAGTCTTCCCCTTATTAATTGGTATTGGCAGTTTGGGCATATTCGTAGCCATACTTCAACTAGCCCGAGGAAAAGAATTGCACGAGGTCTATTATCCTCTATTTATTGGTGTGGTGTTGATAGGTAGCGCACTAATAGAGCGCAAAAGGCATGTAAAAAAGTAAGTTTCCTGTCGGTTGAATGAAAGGCTAATGCCTTTTTTGGCTAATCTTGTTTTCGCAAAATGCAGCGTAATATGGAGAATTTTAGTTATCAGGATATAGAAGATTATTATGACCAAACCGAAGTTCACTATCGCATGTGGTGGAAAATGGAAAAGTCTTTGGGACTTCATTATGGTGTTTGGGACGCTACTACCAAAACCACGGCTGATGCCATCTTGAACTTAAACCGAGTTTTAATGGAATTGGGAGAGGTAAAAGAAGGTGATCGAGTACTTGATGCTGGTTGCGGGGTTGGAGGATCGAGTTTTTATTTGGCTTCGCACAAAAAGTGCAAAACGGTTGGAGTAACCTTAAGTCAGCAACAAGTAGAAACTGCAACAAAGTTTGCTAAAGAAAAAGGCTTGTCGGAGCACTGTGAATTTATGAAATGTAGTTACACCGAAACCCCTTTTGAAAAGGAGAGCTTTGACATTAGTTGGGCTATTGAGAGTTTAGGGTCTGCTCAAAACAAAGGCGATTTTTTTAAAGAAATGAGTAGAGTGCTGAAGCCTGGTGGACGGATCTTAGTAGCTGACACCCTTAAACCGAAACCGGCAGACATTTCTGATAATAAGTATATGAAGATGATGCTAAACGGTTGGGCAATTAGCGATATTCTTTCCGTTGAAGAGATTAAAGAAGTAGCCGCAGCTCATGGCTTTTCAACTAAAGTAGAGTATGATGCAAGCCCTCAAATCCAAAAATCGGTAGATAAAATCTATAAAGCATATCTGATTGGTCGTTTTGGATCCAAGATCTATAATTTCTTATTTGGAGCCAGAAGATTTGCAGCCATCCACTATAAGACCTGCTTAGCCCAAAAGAAAACCTTTGAAAAAGGAGAATGGAAATACATGTTGATGGTATTTGAGAAAGCGTAAACTGCCTGTAAATCTATTCCCAATAATTTTCAGTACAAAAAGTAAAAGAAGGTTACTTTAGTTGCCTGATTCTATGGGCTGACTTTGAGCAACCCACCTCATAAAACGTAAACGGATGAACCTTTTCTCGAAGTTGATCAAATCAGTTTTTAACATCCAAAAGTTTAATCACACCAATTCAAAGTACCACCGTGAGGCCAAAAAACTACTGCAAGAATACACTTCTGACTTTGACTTAAGCAAAGACCCAAAGCTGCCCTTTAATGCCCTTTCAAAAATGCAGTGGTACATGGCAGAATTCATTTACTCTGCCGAAATGTTGAACGAAGTGATGGGCATAAAGTCGAGTCCCGCTCAACGGAGAGGTTATCTTCTTAGCGGTGCTGTGGTAGTAATTTGTGACCTCATTATCGATGATCTAGATTTGGGAATAGCAGAGATCAGAGCATTGAAAAGACCTGCAAAAAATAGCTCAACGGAAGGGGATATTTTTAAGCTCTACAGTTTACTCTACCATACTTTTTTTGATTCTTTAGGAAAATCTGCAGAAGTAGTTCGAAATTATTACGAGCTACTTTATGAGGCTCAGATCGAAAGCAAGCGACAATTTGATCCAAATCTTTCCAAAGCAGAAGTAGATCAGATTTGCATTAAAAAATGCGGCTACACCTTACTCTTTATCCGAGCTATGCTGGAGGGAGAGATAAATGAATTAGAAGAAAGGACATGGTATGAGGTAGGTGGCTATATTCAATTTTGTAATGATGCTCAAGATCTGCATAAAGACTTAAAAGCCAATATGAGAACATTCGGTACTTGCCGGAAAAGCTTAAGCCAAATTGCAAGCGATCTTGACCAACAAAGGGTGATTGCCTTTTCTTTGCTCAAAAAATGCCCTTTTGAAACTCGCCGAAAAGACTTTTTGCTCTTTACCCTATACAGCATGGGAATCGGTATTATTGCCAAATTATACCGGTATCATTTACTTTGTCAGAAAGAATTTTCGCAGGAAAAATTGGCTACTTTGCCAAAGGCTGGTGTACAACCTCAGTTACAAGCTAAAAAGTTAGTTGGTTATTGGTTTCCTCGGGTCCTTAATTACCGCTATAAGAACTGTCATAAATCCTATAACTTTGACTTTAGGTTGAATAATAATCCCTCTTAGAACTACTATGCAGAAACAATTCATGGCCGCAAGCTATTTATCCACTGTTTTCTCAATTACAGATTTTTAAACCTCTATTATTCATGAAGGCAGGTCAAATAAGCGAGAAACAAAGTGAAAGTTTAATTGCTTTTATTTAGCACTTTTAAAGAACATTGTTTGGAAGAAAAAAAACAATTTGATGTAATAATTGTCGGGGCTGGTCCCGCCGGTTGTGTTGCCGCCTACCAATTAGGCAAAAGCAAGCTAAAAGTTGCGCTGATCGAAAAAGGGACATTCCCACGCGATAAAATTTGCGGCGATGCGCTGAGCCCAGACGTAACAAACCAGTTACGCTTAATTGATGAAAAGCTAATCGCCGACTTTCAAAAACTAAGCGAAAAAAGGCCTGCGAAAAAGATTCACTTCTTTGCCCCTAACCACGAACGATTAGACCTAGACTTTAAAAAAAAATTAGACAGCTACGTAGCAAAGCGAATAGATTTTGACAATTTCTTATTTCAACAATTGAAGAAGACCGAGCATCTAGATATCTTAGAAGGTGTACAAACCCAAGCCTTGAGTATAAGCGAGCAAGGGGTTAGCATGAAAACTGATCAGGGTACTTTTCATGCACCAATAATCTTGGGTGCAGACGGGGCCAATTCATTTGTAAAACGGAATTTGCAAGGCAAGCAGCTTGATAAAGACCATTATTGTGCAGGCTTAAGACAGTATTACCAAGGCGTGGAAGGCATAACTCCCGATTCGGGAATAGAATTGCATTTTTACAAAGAAGCCTTGCCAGGCTACTTGTGGATCTTTCCCCTCCCCAACGATCAAGCCAATGTAGGGATAGGCATGCTTTCTTCTGCCATCAGCAAGCATAAGATTGATTTAAAAAAGATGATGCAAGAGCTAATCACCACTCACCCTAAGCTAAAAGATCGCTTTAAGAATGCTCGAGCCATAGAAAAAGTAAAAGGATTTGGCTTACCCATAGGATCTAGAAAAGTAAAATGCTCCGGAAATCGTTATTTGCTTTTAGGTGATGCTGCTAGTTTGATCGACCCTTTTACTGGAGAAGGAATTGGCAACGCCATTCGGAGTGGTCGTGTTGCCGCCGACCATATCTTGGACGCCTTCAAGGTTAAACGTTTTGATGCAGCTTTTCACCGCGCTTACGACCATGAACTTTATCGACGGATGTGGTCTGAATTGAGAATTAGTAGATTTCTGCAGAAAATGCTCAAATATCCTTGGCTCTTCAATTACGTGGTAAAAAAAGCTAATAAAAACGAAGCATTTAGAACCTTGATCACCGCATCATTAGAAGATGTAGACCTGCGGAAACAGTTTAGGTCACCAGCTTTCTATTTTAAGTTATTTTTCAAATAGATAATTAGAAAAGCATCCTCAAGCTAGTCAGAAGAAGAATGTTTGCAAGGATTGTTCGTAATCCAAAAGAATTAAGTTGCACAATTCCATTGCTTCGTAGTATCTTTTACCCCCTATGGACAAACTTTTTCTCGCACTTGATTGGACTCCTAACATCAACCACATTGGTTTCTTTGTAGCTGAATCTCTTGGATTCTACAATGATGTAGGAATAGAAATAAAAATTAGCGATCCCGCTGAAGATGATTACAAGATAACTCCTGCTAAAAAGGTAGAAATTGGTCAGGCTGATCTAGCCCTCTGCCCAACAGAAAGTTTAATTGCTTATCGAACCAAAAGCAGTCCGTTCGACTTAAAAGCTATCGCAGCAATCTTTCAAAAGGACTTGAGTGCAATCGCGGTATCAAAAAACTCAAACATCCACTCGCCCGAGAATTTAAGCGGAAAACATTATGCTTCTTACCAAGCAAAATATGAAGATAAGATCGTGGAGCAGATGATCAAAAACGATGGAGGTGCAGCTAATTTAGAGATCAGTTACCCCAAGAAACTTGGTATTTGGGATACGCTCTTAGAAGGAAAAGCTGACGCTACTTGGATCTTCTTGAATTGGGAAGGAGTTGAAGCTAAACAGAAAGGGGCTGAGCTACGGTATTTTAAGTTAGAAGATTATGGGATTCCGTATTCTTACTCACCGGTGATTGCTGCTTCAGAATCTACCATAAAGAAAAAAGCTGATGCTCTTCATAGTTTTACCAAAGCCACTAAAAAAGGGTTCCTCTACGCTCAAAACAATCCGGAAGAATCAATCGCCATTTTAAAAGCAGCTATACCTGCTAAAGATGCTGATATTGACTTGAATCAGGCTTTAAAAGCGAGCGTAGATGCTTTTCAAAGTGAAGGTGCATGGGGGAAGATGCAGCCTGGCCGCTTCAAAAAATTTGTAGAATGGCTGAAAGAAAAGGGTATGGAGAAGCAAGATATTGAGGCTGAATCGCTCTACACCAATCAATTTCTAGAATAAACTCTCAATTAGCGTTTATCACCGGTGTTATAAAGAGATTCTTTAAAACCCAAGTTTTCCACGCGCTGTTCCCGCTTATCAAATTGTAGCACTTTACTGTAGTAGTCATGCTTATTTTTGAGGAAACTATTTTTAAAACAAGATGAATAAAAGAGTATTCAGCATAACACTTCTAACTGCAGTTTTGAGTTTAAGTTTACTTGCATGTGAGCAAGCCAAAGAAAAGAATCAAACTGAAACAAATACCGAAAAAACAGCAATGCAGAACCAATTATTAACCGAATGGGAAGGTCCTTTCGGGGGTGTTCCTGCTTTTGATCAAATGCGGCTAAGCGATCTAGAACCTGCTATGCTTAAAGGCATGGAAATGCACTTAGCGGAAATTCAAACCATTGCAAACAATACGGAAAGTCCAACCTTTGAAAATACTATAGAAGCTATGGAACTAGCCGGGAAAGAGATTGACCGTGCTTTTACCTATTACGGAATCTGGAGCAGCAACCTTTCCTCTCCTGAGTTTCGTAAAATACAGCAGAAACTCTCTCCCATGTTCTCTGACTACCAATCAAAGATTACTCAAAACACAAAGCTTTTCAAGCGAATCAAGGCACTTTATGACGAATCTCAAATTAATCCCCATGAGGCTGAAAAACAACGGGTACTTGATTTGATCTATAAAAGATTTGAAATGAATGGAGCAGGGCTTGACTCTGCCAAAAAAACGCGCTATGCAGCCATTAACAAAGAACTTTCGAGCCTGTACACCAAATTCTCTAATAATGTATTGCACGATGAAGAGAATTATGTAACCTATCTAAATCAAGATCAATTGGGAGGCTTGCCAGATGATTTCGTAAAAGCTGCTGCAGCCATAGCTAAAAACAAAGGAAAAGAGGGGCAGTATGCTATAGTAAATACCCGTTCTTCTATGGACCCCTTCCTTACCTACTCTACCGAAAGAGCATTGAGAAAGCAAGTATGGGAAAATTATTATGCTAGAGGAGATAATAATGACGAATACGACAATAAATCGATCATTGAAGAAATCCTAAAGCTTCGAAGAGAACGAGTAGAGTTGTTGGGTTATAAAAATTATGCTGAATGGCGCTTGCAAGACCGGATGGCAAAAAATCCTGAGAATGCCATGGAACTGATGGAAGCTGTTTGGCCTGCTGCTATTGCCCGAGTAGCTGAAGAGGTGGAAGACATGCAAGCCTTGGCCGATGAACAAGGAGATGACATTACCATCAAGCCGTGGGATTATCGCTTTTATGCTGAAAAGGTGCGCAAAGCTAAATACGACCTTAATTCTGACGAAGTAAAGCAATACTTGCAGTTAGATCAATTAAGAGAAGCCATGTTTTACGTGGCCGGTAAATTATTCAACTATGAGTTTAAAGCTTTAGAAAAAGGCAAAGTACCAGTATTTCATGAGGATGTTGAAGTTTGGGAAGTAAATGAAAAGTCGAGCGGAAAAAACATTGGCCTCTGGTACCTAGACCCTTATGCTAGAGAAGGTAAACGCTCGGGTGCTTGGGCTACAACATACAGAAGTTATCAGGAATTAGGCGGTCAAACCAATGTATTGGCTTCTAACAATTCCAATTTTGTTGAACCAGCAGAAGGAGAAGCCTTGCTAATCTCCTGGGATGATGCAACGACCTTTTTCCATGAATTCGGTCATGCCCTGCACTTTTTTGCAGCAGACGTCACCTACCCGACTTTAAATAGTGGAGTTAGGGATTACACTGAATTTCAATCTCAACTATTAGAAAGATGGTTATCAACCGACTCGGTGATCAATAACTTTTTGGTACATCATGAAACTGGGGAACCCATGCCAAAAGCCTTAGTGGCTAAGATCAAGAAGGCTGCCACTTTTAATCAAGGCTTTTCAACCACCGAATATTTGGCTTCCGCCTTAATGGATATGAAGTTACACTTGGCAGATCCGGAAGAGCTTGATGTGGCCACATTTGAAAAGGAAACTTTAGCTGCCATGAAGATGCCTGAGGAGCTACCCATGCGTCATCGCACGCCTCAATTTGGCCATGTTTTCTCAGGCGAAGGTTATGCCACTGCCTATTACGGTTACATGTGGGCCGATGTATTAACTTCTGATGCCTCCGAAGCTTTTGCTGAAGCTCCCGGTGGTTTTTACGATAAAGATTTGGCAAAAAAGTTGGTAGAGCACCTATTTGCTCCTCGAAATGCCATTGACCCGGCAGAAGCTTATCGCAATTTTAGAGGCCGTGATGCTAGCATTGAAGCTTTGATGCGTGATCGTGGATTTCCTGTACCGAAGAAAGAGTAATCGAGCAAAAGTATGAACTTCGAAGCGCTGAGTTACTGGGAAAAGCGAACTTTTACCGAAGGAATCGATTTTTTGATCATTGGAGCCGGAATAAGTGGGATTTCCACCGCGATCGAAATCAAAGAAAAGCAACCCAAAGCCAAGGTAGTAGTGCTAGAAAGAAGCTATTTACCCAATGGTGCATCTACCAAGAACGCCGGTTTTGCTTGCATCGGCAGTCCTTCAGAATTATTAGATGATTTAGAACACCAAAGTGAAGCAGAAGTATTTGCTACGGTAGAAAAACGCTATCGGGGCTTGCAAAAACTCAGAGAACGTTTAGGCGATGAGGCGCTTCACTATAAAGCTTTGGGCGCCCATGAGATCTTTTCTCAAAAAGAAAAACATACTTACGAGAACTGCTTGGATCAGTTGACTTATTTGAACCAACAGCTTGAGCCGATCTGCGGGATGAAGCAGACTTTTAAAACACAGGCTGCTTATTGTGAGGACAGTGGTTTCATAGGCTTTACAAAGGCTATCTCCCATGCAGCGGAAGCACAGTTAGAACCTGATCGAATGATGCAGGCGCTTCAGTCGAAGGCCCAAAACATGGGAGTTAAACTACTTTTTGGGATTGAAGTAAAGCAAATCGAAGTCAATCAGGTGAAAACTCAATTCGGAGCTTTAAAAGCAGAAAAGATCGGACTTTGCACCAACGGCTTGGCAGCTCGTTTTCTGAAAGAAGAGGTAAAGCCAGCCAGGACGCAAGTAGTGGTCACCTCTCTCCTGCCCAATCTCAAATGGCAAGGCATACATCACTTTGAACAGGGCTATTATTACTTCCGAAATGTGGGAGAGCGGGTTTTGTTAGGTGGCGGCCGAAATTTAGACTTTGAAGCAGAACAAACCGAACAGATGGAAACCACTAGCTTGATCCAAAATGAGTTAAACCGACTTTTAGAAGAACAGCTCCTGCCAGGGCAAAATTTTACTATTGATTACCGATGGGCTGGTACGATGGGAGTGGGTAGCGCTAAATATCCGCTAATTAAAGCCCTTGGTCCCACACTTTTTTGTGGGGTTCGTTTGGGCGGCATGGGGGTAGCAATCGGCAGTTTGGTGGGAGAAGAATTAGCAGAATTGATGTTGAGATAATCTCTCTTTAAATGCTGCGCTTCTCCTTCTTGAAACTTACTTTTGAATTTCAAATCATTTACCTATGAAATCAACTACCCTGATCAAACAAGCTACCCTAGTAAATGAAGGAAAAAGCTTTGTTGCCGACCTTCTGATCGAAGGCGAAACGATTGCTAAAATAGCACCTCAAATTAAGGTTCAGGCCGATCGGACCATTGAGGCTAAAGGAAAACTGCTATTGCCCGGAATAATTGATGGACAGGTGCATTTTCGGGAACCCGGTTTTACCCATAAAGCAGACCTAAATAGTGAAAGTAAGGCAGCTTTAGCCGGAGGGGTTACTTCTTTTATTGACATGCCAAATACAAATCCCAATGTGCTGAGCATGGAAGTTTTAGAAGAAAAGTACCGTTTGGCGGCAGACAAGTCATTAGCCAATTACGGTTTCTTTTTAGGAGTAAATGAGCGTAATATGGATGAGGTTTTAAAACTGGATACCTCTGGTCTTTTAGCCGTTTCTGATGATGGACTCTACTTCAGCGATCGGGGAAACATTTTAGCCGACAAGCCGGAAATGCTGGAAAAACTACTAGCGAATTGCGAAGCCATAGTGGCCATTCACTCTGAACAAGAAAGTGAAGTAGTGAAAAATGAGGAGATCTACCGAGAAAAATACGGTGAAGATGTACCGGTCAAGTATCATCCTATCATTCGCTCTGAAAAGGCCTGTTATGAAGCTACTAAGAATGCAGTAGCACTAGCTAAGAAGCACAATGCCCGTTTACACATTCTTCACCTTACTACAGCTGCTGAAACTGAATTCTTTCGCAACGACATTCCGCTGAAAGACAAAAAAATCACTACTGAAGTTTCAGTGCATCATTTGTGGTTTACCGATGCGGACTATGAACGATTGGGCAAACGAATAAAATGGAATCCGGCTATTAAAACTCAAAAAGACAAAGAGGGCTTGTTAGCAGCCCTTTTAGATGACCGCATTGACTTGATCACTACCGACCATGCTCCCCATGCTTGGGAAGAAAAAGACAAACCTTATTTTGAGAGTATGTCTGGAGCACCTTTAGTGCAACACAGTTTGAACTGCCTGTTGGAGTTTCACCGGGAAGGAAAAATAAGCTTGGAAAAAATGGTAGAAAAAATGTGCCACAATCCGGCGATACTTTATAGCATTAAAAATCGAGGTTTTCTGCGGGAAGGTTATCAGGCAGACCTATGTTTGGTAGACTTGGATCAGGAATGGACTGTGGGTTCGGAGAACATTTTATACAAATGTGGTTGGTCACCTTTAGAAGGAACGACATTTCACAGTAAAGTGAGCCATACTTTTGTGAACGGGCATTTAGCCTTTGCCGATGGAACCTTTGATAAAAGCAAAAAAGGTCAAGCCTTAGAAAAAGTTATTGATAAAAAGCCCTAATTTACCGATTGTAGGCAACAAAAAGATTAACCTTTCGTACTGCTTTTGATTTTAAGCAATACCAAACATAGTATCTATGACGATTGACGACTTAAGGATTGAATTGGCAGCCTTAAAAAAGGAACTCGCAGAAAAAGAAAATTTAATAAATAAAGCAGAGCGATTATCAAATCAAGGTTCTTGGAAGTGGGATATTAAAAAGGATATTTGGACTTTTTCAAAGAACTGGCACATTGTACATGGAGTTGAGCACCTATCGGTAAACAAAGAGACCTTGATGGAATTAGCACACCCTGATGACATCCCTTTGATCAATGAAGCGATACGGAAAGCAATTGAAAAAAAGCTTCCTTACGATATAGAACATCGAATCATAAGACAGAAGGACGGTGAAGTAAGATGGGTAAAAGTTGATGGCGAGGTGACATTTGATGAAAAAGGAGAACCATCCTATATGTTTGGGCTTGGTCAAGATATCACCGAAGAAAAGTTAATCAAAGAAGTTTTAAAAGAGAATGAAACCCTTTTAAACAAGACAGGTGAGATTGCAAAAGTTGGTGGATGGGAGATTAAAAAAGACATGAAACATACTTCATGGACTAAAGAAATGTATCATATTCATGAAGTGCCTTATGATTTCGTTTCTACTGTTGATAATGGGATAGAGTTCTATCATCCTGATGACCGTGAAATGGTTAAAAAAGCAGTAAACGCTGCTATTAATCATGGTAGTCCTTTCGAGTTTGAAGCAAGAATAATCACCGCAAAGGGAAATCAAAAATGGGTCTACGCAAAAGGTGAAGTAAAATTAAACCATGGTAAATTTCATTCTCTTTCAGGGGTATTTCAAGACATTTCTGAGCGAAAAGCAATTGAAAGGGAAAAACGTGAGACTCAAGAGCAACTTCAGCAAATCACGGATGCAATTCCGGGAATGATATATCAATTTGTATTCCACAAAGACGGCTCTTTTAGTATTCCATATGCCAATGATAGAACTAGTAACCTATTAGGTTTTAGTAAATCAAAAATGAAGAGCCCCGACTTTCTATTCTCAAGAATACACCCAGATGATTATGAAAGCACTATGAGATCGATCTTGAAAGCAAAACAAGACAAAGCTGTATGGTCAAAGGAATTAAGAGCATTAAATAAGCGCGGTAAAGTTGTTTGGCTAAAGGGCCAATCTTATGGTAACCTAGATAAATATGGCAATGTCATTCACAATGGAGTTTTACTAAACATAACAAAACAGAAGGAAGCTGAAGAGAAATTGCAGAAAAGTCAGCAACAATATCAAAACATAGCCGAGAATCTTCCGGGCGCTGTCATAAGGTATCAACTATTTCCTGACGGAACTGATGAATTGCTTTACATCAGTAAGGGTATAGAAGAAATTTATGAAGTGTCAGCTAAAGATGCGATGAAAGACAATTCGCTGCTTTGGGATAACGTATATGATGATGACCTTGGAGGTTTCTTAAAATCAATTCAAAAATCTGCTGAAGAACTTTCCATATGGAGCTATGAATATAGAATAAAGCTGCCAGGTAATAGAATGAAATGGATTTCATCTAAAGGAAGCCCGAAAAAGCAAAGAGATGGGAGCGTTATTTGGGATAGTATTGCTATTGATATTACAAAACAAAAAGAAGCGGAGCAAGCATTAAAAGAATTGACAGCTCACTTAGAAGATCGAGTGGAAGAGAGAACCAAAGATATTTTGAAAGTTTCTGAAGAACTCAACCTATATTGGGAAGCCGCCAATCACGCAAATTCAGGTGTGTGGAAATTGGACTTGATAAACGATGNNTTATATTGGGATGATATTATGTATCGTCTTTACGGTATAGACAAGTCCAGATTTTCGGGAGCTTATAATGCTTGGGAAACAAGCCTACATCCTCTGGATAAGGATCGAACAGTAAAAGAGCTGGAACAGGCCATAGAGGGCATTAAGCCATTAGACACAGTTTTTCGAATTATTCATCCTGAAAATGGGAAGGTGTCACACATTAAAGCTAAAGGAAAGGTTGAGCGTAACAAGAATGGGAAGCCTACTCGTGTATATGGAACAAATTGGGATGTGACAAACGAAATGAAGCTTGCCGAAGAATACAAGAAAGCCTTAGATGAACTAAAGGCTACTCAAAACCAACTGATTCAATCAGAAAAAATGGCATCTCTTGGAACACTTACCGCGGGAGTAGCCCATGAGCTTAATAACCCCTTGAATTATATTGTTGGCGCTCATTCAGCTATTTCCGAACACCTGAAAGATGATAATACACTCATTAAAGAGGAGTTAAAAGAATACCTTAGTTGGATTAAGTCGGGAACAGATCGAGCTACTCAAATTGTCAAAGGCTTAAATCTATTCAGTAGAAGCAATGACAACTATGATGAGCTTTGCGATTTGAAAAAAATTATAAATGACTGCTTGTTGATGTTAGAAAATAAGTTCAAAGGAAGAATTGACATTGAACTAAACCTCTCATCACAAGCTAACCAAGTTAGAGGAAATTACGGTAAACTACATCAGGCTGTACTTAATGTGCTTTCAAATGCAATAGATGCAATTGACAAAAACGGTAAAATTAAAATTACATCTCAATTAGTTAAAGGCACCCTTGTTCTTACTTTTAAAGACAACGGTTCTGGCATCAATAAAGAAAACCTAAAAAAGGTATTGGATCCATTTTTCACTACAAAGGAGCCTGGCAAAGGAACCGGTCTGGGATTATATATTACGCACACCATAATAGAAAAGCACAATGGAAGTATTAAACTTACTTCCATTCCAAATAAAGGAACTAAAGTAAGGTTGAAACTACCAAAGATTGATTAATGAAGGAAAGAAAGAAAGTCTTATATGTAGATGACGAGCCCATCAATCTTTTGATTCTTAAAAGAATTTTAGATAAAAAGTATGAGGTGATTACTGCAGAAAGTGGTCACGAAGCCCTTTCCATTTTAGAAGAAAAAGCTGAAATAGAATTAATTATCAGTGATTTAAAAATGACCGGTATGTCGGGTATGGAATTTATTCAAGAAGCTCAAAAAAGATTTGAAACTAAAAAATACTTTGTGCTATCAAGCTATACGATAAACGACGAAATGCAAAAAGCATTAGACAATAAGATCATCCTTGCCTATTTCGAAAAGCCAGCTGAAGCTGCTCATATTGATAAAGTATTACAAGAAAACATAAACAACTCAGGAAATTAAGACCTCAATATGTTGGCTTAATGCAAAATTAGTAATCGGTATTTCAAGCCATTTCGCTACCTTAGTATTTCCTTTTAGCCTTATTTTATAAAGGATAAGCCAGATACAAAAAAGAACAAAAAATTAAAATATGAACCTTTTCAACAAAGTAAAATGGGTGCTTGGGATACTCGGTGTTTTTCTGCTAGTACTTGCCACCAACCGAATTGATAAAAACAATTTTAAACGCGTTGAACAATCTGTAGATAACATCTACAATGACAGGCTATTAGCGAAAGAACTATTGCTTGAGATCAGCCTGAAGTTTCATAAAAAAGAATTGGCTTACGCCTTAAACGATACCAACTATTTACAGAATAAAAATCAAGCAATCAACACCAAAATAAGTGAATTGCTTGAAAGCTTTAACCGCATAGAATCTACTGAAAAAGAAGAACTGATCTTAAAGCGACTTCGAAGAGATCATGATGACCTAATTAAGTTAGAGAAAAGGTTGAACAAAAAAGACACGCTATACACCGAAAAATGTGAAGAAATTTTCGCCGATATAAATACCCAATTAGGTGAATTAGCTACAGAACAAGTTGAAGAAGGAAAACAGCAGAAATTTTTAGCTAGTAAAGCACTTGAAAATGTTGAACTATTCTCTCAGATTGAAATTTACATCCTACTCTTGCTCGGTATTGTGCTTCAACTGATTATTCTCTACACCCCAAAGAAAAATTAGTTCCAATTATTTTTTGAATTATAGCCTTTTGATTGAGCAGCATACGGTGTTGGACTATTAAACAATACTTGAACAGCTAAACCGTTGCGTTTACTGATTAAGTCAAACCAACCTATGAAAAACGAAAAAACAATCAAGTATGTCCTGATTACAAGCGGCATTTTTGCTTTCATTGCCTTTGTATTAATCTTCCGTCCAGTTCCTATTGTGTCTGAAGAGCATGCAATAACAGAAGAAGGGATTGTTGCAAGTATTCACAGCAATAAAGGAAACGATATCATTTTCAAGATGAAGAATACCAGTCGTAGGTTTTACATTAACCGAGGTCTAGAAAACGACCTAAAGCTGAAGGAGCTTGAGAAAAAATTGATAGGAGAAAAAATAGTTGTAAAATACCCTGATTACTGGACTCCACTTGATTGGGACAATCAAATCAAACACATCTCTAAATTGGAATTTGAAGGAAAAGTACTTTTCAACGAATTAAGGCAATAAAGACAGGCTTGCTCCGAAATTCAAACAGCCCATTGATTCTGATCAAAGAACTTATCAAGTTTTGACTTTCTTTCATATTAACCAAAAGCATTTAACTAACAGCTCTGATCACTTTATTTTGAGCAAATTGAAGTAACCATTTGTGAACTTGATTGGAAGTCGTTATAATGTCCTAATTTTAACCAATTAAAAGTCTTGAAATGATTAGAATCCTTCATCATTCACAAATTTTTAAACTACTTCCCTTCTTTTCTTTAGCCATTTTGCTTCTTTTTTCATGTAAAGAAGAGGAAGATGACGAGCTATTGATTACCAGAACCAACTCAAACCAGACAGCTCAAGATACTTCAATCA